>Ga0209942_1000502_pt1 | contig 23451 bp, 22 predicted proteins | sample SalPonR1_A_D2_MG_FD_185695 | JGI IMG/M metagenome (GOLD analysis project Ga0209942, IMG submission 185695) | Salt pond soil microbial communities from South San Francisco under conditions of wetland restoration - Salt Pond MetaG R1_A_D2_MG... ...
TTTTTACATGAAATTTTTTCTTGATTGTAGCTTTATTTTTTTCTCTTAAAAAATATCATAAATTAAATTCTATTTTATTTCCCACTATAACCATTGATAATCATAACATATCTATTATTATCCTTGTCAAAAATCTCTATACCTTTGAATAAATCCATATCATTAATATTTTCTTTTGTCTTTCCCTCAGTATCAAAAATAAATCTTCCACTTATTTCAATAGATTTGAACTGAGATTTCACTACAAAATATCTTTATTAAAATGTCCTCTTGTATCTGTTTCCTTATTAAATAGAGTTTTATTCATCGAGCCATTCAATTTGCCTAAAGCCTTATTAATTATTTCCACAATTTGGTACTTTGATTCAATTGTAAAGTTTAATCTAAATGCCTCGATTCCTTTTATACTTTGTAGATTATCTAAAAGATTAAGGGTCTTCCCATTAAGTATAGTTGTTGTACAATCATCATGAGAAATGATAGGAAAAGTTCCATACTTATCCTTTAATTCATAACTCTTATTTCTACAAATACCGCATTGATTCATTTTTTCTAGGGGACAATATTTTGTAAACATCAAAGGAGCCTTACCATATACAATCATTTCTAGTGAAGGATAACCGTCATTCTCTTCATAATAAACATTAATTAAATCTTGAATTTGTCTCATGTTCATTTCATAAGATAAAGTTACTCTACTTGCACCTAATTTATACAATTCATAGCAACTATCAGAATTAACAACATTTAGAGAATAGTCCGTAACAAAGGGATTAGTTTTTCTGTAATGATAAATTCCACCATATCCTCCGATTAGTAGCGTACCCTCTTTTTCCTTATAATCGCTCTGGTTTCTTCTAACAACATTTTTAAAATAGATTTCCCTAATTCCACAGCTCTTACAAGCATCATACTGTTCCTTATTCGTAACAACGGCAGTAAGATATGGGTTTTGAGGAACAAAATTTATTTTTTCTTTTAATTTCAAAGTCTTAGTTCTTTTATTTTTGCTATTAAGCTTTAAGTCATACAAACCCTGTACAATATTTCTTCTTGCTGTATTTAACAATTTAGCCGGAATAAATGCATTGCATTCCTCAAAATCTACATGATTAAGTTCGAATACAGTATCATTTAATCTTGAAAATTGTTTTATTACCAGTTCTTTTGTTGTAGGGTTATTAATTGCTTCTTCTAGTATATCCTCACTCTCATATAAAAAATTAAAGCCTAAACCTTCCCCATCAATTATTAGTTTAGAATTTGGGTGTGCATATACTCTAATATTTAATTTAAACCGCTTAAATTCTTTTTCAAGTGATGACTCTAACTCTTTGTAGTATAAATAATCCTTTGTTATATATACTATATCATCCTTAGATATTTTTTCTTTGATTTTAATATAGCAAACTTCATCTGCTTTGTTGATTAAATTGCCATCTTTATCGTAAAGTTTTACGACCTTTAGATTAATATCTTCATTGTTATGACTTATTCTTATTATATCATTTTGATTTAAAGTACGTGTAAGTCTTATTTCACACATGTTTTTAAAAATCTTGCTAATTCTACCAATTTCATATCCAAAATTATTTGGCCTTAATATGTTTGTAATATCTTTCTTATCTTCATGAAACAAATATCCCTTGGTATATGTTCTATTAAATGTTTTTTTCAGATTTTCTTTATCTTTTTTAGTTATATTATTGTCTAAGGCCCTACGATATTTTGATACTACATTAGCAACATAGGCAGGTTCTTTCATTCGTCCTTCTATTTTTAAAGAATCCATTTCTTTTAGATCATTGATATAATCGATTGTGTTTAAGTCCTTAGTAGATAGAATATAGTTTTTACCTAAGGATGTACCTGTTGTCTTATCAATTAATTCATACTCCTTACGACATGAACCAACACATCTTCCCCGATTTCCGCTTCGGTATCCAATTAATCCGGACATTAAACAATTCCCAGAATAAGATATACATAAAGCGCCGTGAACAAAAATTTCTAAAGGTATTTGAACTTTTCTTTTTATCTCTTTTACTTTTTCAATGTCAACCTCACGGGATAAAACAACTCTTTTAGCACCGAGTTCTTCAAATAATAAAATTCCGTCTAAATCGTCTATTCCCATTTGAGTTGAACAATGTGCTTCAATATCAAGAAAGTTTTTAACTACATAATCGAAAGCAGCTAGGTCCTGGACGATAATTCCGTCAACACCAATTTCATTTAATTCCTTCATCTGCTCTTTCATCTCTTCAACTTCGTTTTCGAAAATGATAGTATTCATTGTAACATATATTTTGATATTCCTCAGGTGAGCATAAGTAACAGCCTCTTTTAAGGATTCTAAATCAAAATTAGATGAGTACGCCCGGGCACCAAATTTTTGCATTCCTAAGTATATTGCATCACAGCCATTAGAAATTGCTGCTTTTAAAGCTTCCATATTTCCTGCTGGAGCTAATAGTTCAGTCATTTTTTCCTCCATACTACTTATTATTCTTAGCTAAGTGGTAGCAAAGTTTTACTACAGCTATCAGTCTGTTTTTTTAGGCTGATTAAAATGAAACTTTTATCCTTGTTTATTTATAAACCCTTTTAAAAAGTTAATCTAATAATAAATATTATTTAAGCCACTTCAAACTATTTTTATCTAAGATAATCATCAATGCTAAAGCTATATTCATAAAAAGAACTAATAGTTCATTATTAGTATGCCTTGTTTTTAGAAACTTATAAATATAGTAAATAATTATTACAAACACTATAAACGGCAGAGCGAGGTAATTATAATATAGTGGTATTATATAAGATAATCTATATACATCATATCCACCAATCCCAAGAAAATCTGAGTTTTTAAATATGAAAAAACTTATAAAGTTAATTATCGTTAAAATAAATAATTTATTTTTATACATGAATAAACCCTCCATTTTAAATCTATTATTTGCAATTTACTGCACATATTCACCGCTATCCAGTATTTCTTTAAAATTTTTCATAAACTTATATGCCTTCTCTTTAAAATTTATAAACGATGACTTATATGTTTTCTAATTTTTAAAAGAATATATGAAATACAATACGAAAATATTAGAACTAAAAATAGATATATAGGTATTATCAATAGACCAATAGCAGCATTGGGGTCTGAAGAAATCCATGTCTTATAATTATGAAAGAAATAATACTCAGCTATCAAAAGGAATATAGCAGGAATTATTACAAATTCAATATCTTTTGTCTTAATTGCAATAATACAATATATAATATTAGGTAATAAAAGAAAAAATAGTATTATAATCAAAAACATAAAACCCATAGAAGTAAAACTAGAAATCGTTACGCTTTTTAATATTGGAATAGCCATTATAAAAAAACCAAAGATAGTTACGATTGCTATTATTAAAAGTCTAAGGAGATTATTTGATAAATAAATATTTTTTAAATTAACCATATGAATACCTCACAAGTTTAAATTGATGAAAATTTAACAAAAAATTAATCAAAGATTAACTAAATTTGTTATTTAATCATTAATTCATTTTTTTCCTTGAATTACTTGATAGCCTCTTTTTGCTATGAGGGTATTATATTCTATTTTAGACCAGTTTTCAACTGAAATGGTGGAGACTACTTTTAGATTAACATAAATAAATTTTTTATTGAAAACATATAAAATCAAATGTTCAGTAATATTTCAGAAGATCAACTAGCAAAGTTTAAAGAAACAGCGAAAAAACTGATGAATAATCTAAAAGAATGGAGGAAGAACAATAATGGAAATGAACAAAAAATGGAGATTTACTAGAATTGTTATTGGTATACTTGCAATTTCGACTGCTGGGATTTCAATGTTTTATCCTGATGTATATCGAGACAAGGAATTTGTAATCAATGCTTGGTTTGGAAATGACTTGCTCGAGGTGGTGATGGCGATCCATTTGTATTGCTTTGGCTTATTCTAAAAGTTATATCAATATCTGCTTGGTTTTATCCTATTGGAAAAATACGAATTGATAATCATATTTGATAATTTAAAATCATTAAAAAGTTATTAAATATTATGGATCATAAATTCATGTGTCTGGTACGTTCTATTTATTATATATTTGCTTAATTAATAATATTAAAAATGTAGTGAAAGAAACTAGTATGCCTGCTATTCCACTGTATATAGGTAAAACTAATAAGTAAAGACTACTATTCATCCAGCCTTCTATTGTTGTAAAAAGTTGGGTATTGATAGCAAAAATTATATACAATAGAAGTGTAGATATATTAACCGTAAATATTAACAAAATTCCAGGTAATCTTGTTAATGTATTATTATAAATTTTCTTAATTGAAAACAAAATAAAACTTAATAATACCGGAGAGAAGGTAATAAGCGAAACTTGAATTCTATCTATAATGTTCTCTGAACTTAGAACAAAAATAAAATTAAAGCAAGATAAAAAAGCAATAATAATAAATAATTTAAAATTCAAAGTATTCAATTTAAAAATTTTCATTTTGCTCGCTCTCCTATTTTAGTCATCAAAATTCCTCAATAAAATTAATAAAGGATATCAAATTTAAATATTGCTAAATAGAGTCTTGTAAAACATTTCTTTATCTGTTTGTTATTGCTTGGGTGGGACAGTAGCGGATACAACGCAGACATGATTCACAAGAGATGGAAAAAGTAAATATATCAGAATAAACTTCATTGTGCAATGTGATTCTTCCTAGCTTTTCATTTATTATTCTCTGAGTTCCAATGAAATAATTTTCTTCAAATTTTCCTTTTCATATATGTATTGAAATTGTATCACTTCACCTTTTTTCAATTTAATATTATCCAATTTCTTTATAATTTCATCAGAAAGCAGATATTCTTTTGCTTCTATTTCATCTGGATTTCCCATCAATTTGACGTATAATGTTTTTGCCTCTATTCTTTCAAATCTTCCACATTCGGTAAATATTTTTATATATGAAGTTATAACTTTTCGTCCATAATCATCAATGTAATAATCAAAGTCTATATAATCGCCTTTTTGAACAAATTTTGAGCTTGAAAGCATAAGTTCATAAGCCAACCAGTAAGGCTCTTCTTCTATGATGCATGTATCTGCTCCAAACATCTCTTCAATTTGTCCTTGCATTTCAATTTCAGGAGAAATACCTACACCAGCTGGATTAGCCAATTCCATTGATTTTATATTCTTTTGACCCTCTTGATTCAAAAAATATACGATATCTACTCCAGAATATTTTTCTATCTCATCCGATTCAATAAGAAATTCTTCATCTTGTTTGAAGATATACATTTCAAACTTATCTTCATGAAGTATTTCGATAAATATTGGATCTACTCTTTTTATGTAAACTCCCTTGATTTCAAAAAAATCTTCTTCTCTTTCGCTAAATCCTTTCTCAATATCTTCTGAATCCTTTGGTTCTTGAACCAAGCATCCAACGCAAATAAATACCACAACAACTGCTAAAACCACTATGATTTTTTTATTGTGCATATTAACACCTCCATATATTTTGACGACACGAACTTAAAAAAAGTTCCTATTTATATAATGTGATTCTGTTAACTTTCAGATTATCTGAAAATGCCAATTTTATCTGCTAGTTCCAAGACAAGACGGATGAAACGTCCCCTCGTCTTCCGTTCAGAAAATTTTTCGATTCAAAATAATTTGTAAACAAATCAACACTATATTATAATATTACTAAAAATATTAATTTTTTCATTATCGTTTATCGAGATGTTTTATAAAAAATAAAATTTAATGTTCTTTAAAAAGGGGTTGTTGAAATGAAACTTTTTAAATCTTTTAATAAAATCAAGAATGAATACGTATATTCGAGAATATATTATATTCTCGAATATACGAAATATCCTAAAAAATTCATAGATTATCATAGTTATAAAGGAATGCATTTACTTAAAATTAAACCTATAGAATTTTTTTTATGCAATAGTAATAGTATGGGTTACTACGATGCGCTTGATATAGATGAAAACTCAATAAAAGACTTCAAATATGCTTATAATAGTTTAAATCAAGTCAAAATAGAATATGATGTTGAAATAAAAGGAAAAATAATAACAATTCGTATTTATACAGATATTAATAAAATATTTTCTTTAACACCTCCAATGAAGAATATAATGAAAGTGGATTTAATACCAAATGATATCTTTGATTCTCATCTTCTAATTGAGAATATATTTATAGATGGAAAACTTGAACAAAGCTATTATTCTAGGCCTGAAGTAGCATTTAAGATCAATGCTTTCGAATATTTACGAGATGATGTTAAATATAAATATAAAGATTGTATTGTAATTGAAAGAAATTTATACAAAAATAGAATTAAAAAAATTCAGTTCCTCTCGCCTAAATATTATCATGCTACGGATAAACGATGGACCTATGATATCCGTAAACCATCAACAAATAAAATAAAATACTTCGATTTGTGTTATTCACAAATTGATAAATTAAAGTTTAAGTATGAATAAATAAATTATTATAACATACCCCTAAAAGTTATATATCTGTTTCCAATAACAGCTACTATACTTTAAAATAGTAGCCATACTGTAACTTAGAAATTAAAATAAAAATAAAAAAAGACCTTAAACCCTTTATCAATATAAGTTTACAAATATTATATATTTTATCTCTTTTCCAGCATTACTACCGTCTCAACGTGTGTCGAGACATGTATTTTATACAAAATAACAAATTATATAATAAGCTCTAACCAATTTATTAGACTATGTATTATTTTTTTGTCTCTAAAAAATTCGAAATTTGTATTGTAAGAAATAATGAATCATGTGTTTGTGATTTAATATCTAAACTATGAACTAAACATATTATACACTAATTTAAAAAAATAAAATTACTATCATTAAAATTTTACTAAATAAAATAAATATATGCCAATCATAATCCAATAATTGACATATAAGATTTATTAACTACTGCTTTACATTTAATAAGTATTTTAAAAATTTAAGCTTACCTCAAAGTTGCTTTAAATTTTTTGCTGAAGAATTTTATTACATTTAAAGATTTAGGTGAACCTAATTGTATTGTTACTGATAAATATTCTGCTTACAAGGTTCCTGCTAATGTTATCTTTGGTACTAATGTTAAACATATTAGGGTTAATAGCTTTAAAGATGATGTTTCTAATAATCTTATAGAATCTTTTCATCATTAGTTTAAAGCTTGGTATAAGACTAAACAGGGTTTTAATTCCTTCGCTTCTGCTAATAACTTAATCAGCATGTTTGTCTTTTTCTTTAATTTTGCCAGGCCTCATTCAGCTTTGAATAATTTAACTCCAGCTCAAGTTGCTGGTCTTAATCTTTCTAAAAGAGAAAAACGTAAGTTTTTACTTGTTGCCTAGACTTATCCTTAATTTCGCATATCTGTCATCTAAAAAGTCCGTATGAATTGTCATAGGGCATGCTTTAGCATGTTCATTTTACCCTTGACATATTCATTAAGGAGCTTTTATTATCTTTTTTGCGAAATTCATAAATATTCTATGTTTTAAGAAGCTATTCTTTCATGTTTACTTTACAGAGTCTTCATTACAGTAAATTTTCATTTCATAAAATATAATATTCTTTAATTATTTCCACCATATCAATCAGAATTTTTACTTACGATTACGTTAACAGTTTCATAAGGCATATCAACATTTTCTTTAGTTAAAGTTTCAAAGATTTTTTCTCTTAAGTTATTACTTTTTGATATATGTTTTTGTTCATCTTTAATCCATACTCTAAAGATTAACTCTATATTATAATCATTTAACTTATTCAAAACAACTTCTGGTTGAGGTGTTAATAAATAATCATTATCATTTTCAACTATTTTATATAATAATTCTCTAATTTTCTTCAAATTCTCATTGGCAGATACTGTAAAATCAATATCAATTCTTAGATTGGGGAAATTTGTATAAGAAGCTACGGTAGAATTAATAATTTCAGAGTTTGGTATAGATAACATTTTACCGTTAACTGTGATAAGACGGGTCGAACGCATTGTTATTATATCAACTCTCCCATAATGTTCATTAACTTCTATTAAATCACCAATTACAAAAGGTTTATCCCAAAAAATAAATATACCCGATATAATATTCGATAAAGCATCTTGTGCTGCAAAACCAAGTGTTAACCCTACGACACCCAAACCTGCTAGGATTGCTCCAATATCTATTCCAAATTCTCTCAATACAATTATTGCTCCAATAATAAAAATGAAGGTTTTCAAAACATTTGTAATCATATTTTGAAGAGTTTTATCTAATGAAATTTTTTTAAAAATTGTATATGAAGTCCTCTTTAATAGCTTCCATAAGATTATAAACACCAAAATAATTACAATTGCTACAATAAATTTTGGTATAATGTTTAAAACTATTTTAGTGATTTTATCTAATGAAAAAACTTCAAAAATTCTATTTAATATTTGATCCATTTCAATAACTCCTTGTTTTTATTTTCTAATTTTTTCTGCTTTTATATTTTCAAAATTCAACATATGAGTTTTCTTTAATACCTTATCCAGTCAACCACTAAGTATTTATCTTCCATAGGTTCTATTCCATCTAACCACTTAGGATACCAAGTATTTAAAATTAGTCGCATAGGTTCTACTGAAAATCCTTCTGTCCAACTAATTTGATGTTCGTTATTTACATAAAATGAAACTTTGTTTGGATAATAATCAAACCTATAATTATGAAAGTCTTCTGAGGGATCAAAATCCAAATACTCTTTATACTCATTCCTTACATCTCCATCTGCATAAGTGGTAAATAAAATATATGCTTTTTGTTCATTGTAAATTTCAATATCTATTTCATGAAAAAAATCAGGTTCCTTATATAGAAAAAAACCTGTAATTGAGGATGGAGCATTAGGCAATTTCATTCTTATTTCATAAGAACCAAATCCCATTTCTCCCCTACTTTGAATTTCACCACCATTGACCGTTAGTCCTGGAAGTCTTATAAGTAATTTATCATTATTTATATAAACATTTTCACTTTGAAGTTTAGATCTACCTAAGACAAATTCTCTTTTCATCCATAAAGAATCATCTAAATTTTGAAAATCATCTTTTTTTGAATATATTCTCAAGGCCTCTTGTATTACTATGTCTGAAATTCTAGTCGAATTTTCATTAATTGGGAAACTATCCCACAGGGCAAAAACTGCCGTATAGTTTCCAGTTGTTAAATTTTCAGGAGTATATTCCATTACAATAGTTTTATTCTCTCCACCTTGTAATATAACCTCTTTTGGATGAATATCAATCCATTCTCCTAGAGGATCCATTAAGCTATAACCTAGCCATAATTCTGCTTTGTTCTCTCCAAAATTATGTATAGTAACTGCAGCTTTCATTTTATCCTTAAAATAATAAATATCTTCTGCATACTCTGCAGATGTAATCTTTATATTCTCCAATTGAACTTTTTGATTAACTATTTTATTATTATCAGTGATATCATTATTAATTAATAAAATTACAAATATAATCAAAGCAGCTAATAAGGATGCTCCAATGATTTTTTTTTTATTATCATACATTTTTCATCATCCTCCATAATTTTATATAGTTAAATTTATAAACTATTCACTTTAATTCATGCAACTTCTTTAAAATAAAATACATATGGCTTCTCTCTTCCTTAGCTAGCTTTTCAAACTGCTGCTTTCCAGTTGTCTTAGTTTCAAAGCATTGAGATATTTTTTCATATAGATTCACACTATTTTTTTCCATTTGTAAAGCATATTTAAATAATTGTTTACGGGAAGCTCCTGCTAATTCACTATCAGTGTCCCCACCTTCTTTATCATTCGTTTCTATTATTAACTCCACCTCTTCTGGAACTTCAATTTCCAGTCCTTCCTCTAAATCTAAAATAGATTTAATGACCTGGGAATGATTTTTTTCTTCCTTTGAAAAAGTCAAAGCAGTAGCTTTTATATCTCCTTCATTTACTGCGGCAATATGTTCATAAACCTCACTTGCATTGCTCTCCGTCTGGATTAATTTTTTTAACAAATCATTTAGAATCATTTTTGATCTCCTCTGTTTTTATATTCTTCTTTGATACATTATATCACTTGATTTTCTAATCTTCATACTATTTATTTTGCTGTTTAAATTCTTTTCTTTGAATAGATCCCCAATTTTTACTACCTTTTTTGTAGTTGAAAAAAGCAATCACTCGCCAGTATACAGTTAGTTGTCTGTAAACGAACTGTTCAATCAAGCTAACCCCAAACAATACCATAACCTCTCGAATACTATTATATCGACTGTAAGCTAATTCTTCTAAAAAAATACCTGAGAAAGAGAAAAATATACCAAAGGAATAGGCCATCAAAAAAATATATATCATATTTAAAGACGAAAAACCCTGGTAAAAAGCAATCGCCAAAACGAGATAGCCAATAATTTCGATAACCGGCCCTAATAATTCTATAAAAAAGAAGTAAGGCATAGCCAACATTCCTACAGCTCCATATCGAGGATTAAACAACATTTTTTTGTGCTTTAACAGGGCATCTGCAAGTCCCCTATGCCAACGAACACGCTGCACCTTTAAATCTTTTAAACGATCTGGCGCCTGAGTCCAGCAAACTGCATCTGAGGTGAAATCAATTCGATAGTCTTTTTTTAATCTTCTAAAGTATTCATGCATCCGCACTGTCAGTTCCATGTCTTCTCCGATAGTTTTTTTATAACCGCCAACTTCTTTAACTGCGCTTTTACTGAAAAGACCAAATGCACCTGATATAATCAATAGAGCGTTGATTCTTTGCCAACCGACTCTACTAGTTAAAAATGCTCTAAGATACTCTACAATTTGAAACTTTTCAATTAGTTTTTTCGGAATTCCTGTCTCCTTGACTATTCCTCTTTGAATATCACAACCATTGGCAATCCTTACAATACCACCTACTGCAATAGTGTTAGAGTACTTCAAAAATGGTTTAACCAAACGAAACAAAGCATCTTTTTCGATTACACTATCAGCATCTACAGCACAAAACAGTGGATAACGAGAAACATTAATTCCAGCATTTAAGGCATCTGCTTTTCCTCCATTCACTTTATCAACTACAACAATCTCTGGTCTTTCAAATGATGAATATATACCTCGAATTTCTGCACAGGGTACTCCCTTATTTACTTCAAAGCTAATCCGCCTTAGATCAAAGTGCTCAATGACCTGTTGGAGTGTTTCATCTTTTGATCCATCGTTCACCACCACCACTTCAAACTGTGGATAATCTAAATCAAGTAAAGATTGTATATTTTCCACTATTGTTTCCACTTCATTGTAGGCTGGTACCAAAAGAGAAACCGGCTTTGTATAACCACTAAATAAAGTATTGTCCGCTCTTATAATTTTGATAAACTCCTTCAATCTACTCCACGAAAGAGCAATTGAGCTAATATAAAAAGTATTGACAATTATAAAATAACCAAAAATTATGTTTGTATAAAGGTAAATTACATGCTGCAGAATATCAGTCATCGTTTCTCTCTCCTAAGTTTTGCAAATTTTTATTAACGTAAGGATTAGCATCTAAAATAGAAAAAGCCAAATCAGAGGCGTCTTTATCATCAGAATTTAGTGATATATCTACTAAAGCATTAATTCCTTCTTCTCCTTTGCGAGCTAATACTTCTGATGCATTAAATCTTACCCACCAACTACTATCGTACATCATCTGCTTTAATATAGGAATAGTATCAATAGAAATCTCTTCTGTGTAATTATTTAGTGCCTTTGCCACAGCTGCCCGTACTTCCCAATCTTTCTCTTCTGGATAATGATTAATCAGCACCTGCAGGTGCTTTTCATTTTTTGAAGCTGCCATAGCAACTACTGCTGCAATTCTTATCTCTTTTGTGCTCTGTGGATCCTTCAAAAAACCCGTCACAACTTTCATCATGCTTAGATTTGCTTCATGAAATCGATCTTCTATAGCTCTGATCAATATAACTTTCCCCAATTCAGTATCACGTGATTTCAATAAATTCCAATAAACTTCTAAGCTTAATGACAGATTTTTAAGCATTTCAATCATTCTATCACGCAAAATATTTGTGCTCAGCAGTACTTCTACATATTTTTCTGCCTCCTTTTCCTTCATTGGAAGTAATGAAAGAGCATAACAGCTTTGGTAGACAATTTCAAAATCATCCTTTGATGTTGCCTTTAGAAGTATTTTAAATGCATCTGGGGACCCCATGTCTCCCAATTGTTTTATTCGCTTCAATGTTATCTTCTTCTCAGCTTCTTCTACTACACCAGTCACATAACCTAAGTCTTCAAATGCTTGGGATTCAGACATTGAAGTAGAATATGCGTTAGTTTTAATAAGTGTAGTTATAACATCTGTTCTTAATTCATTTCCATTATAAAAAAGTTCTTTTAAGGGAGGTTTCCTTCTATTCATATATGCGATTAGGTTTGGCTCCAATAAATCATACATCTTTTTATAATTCTTCCGCCACTTATTTTCTTTTCTTTTCATATTTATGGTCGTCAAAAAAATGGTCCCGTTAATCAGTAATAGTAAGTATATACAAATAAGTGATATCCATAAGAGATGATTAGCCATCTTCTTACTCCTTTCTGCTTTGTCGCAGATACTCAAAATAGTTTTGCAAAATGTAATAGCTTTCTTTTAAGCGCTTCTGATATCTAGGCTCTCCCCAAGTTTCCCATCTAAATGGCTCTGGTGACACATTCAATTCATTGGGTATTGTATCAATTAATTCATCTTTCTCATTCAATAAAATAGCGGTTATACGAAATCCCTCAGTTGTACTAGTTTCAAAAGTATCTCTAAGTGGATAGTCAAAAAATTGCCGTGAATCATCTATCACCTGATAAGTGGTAGGGTCTGATACATTCAATCTTCCCCAAGGAATTCGAATATGAATAGCATTCTCCTCTTGATACCAATGATTGGGCTTACCAATCCATGGTCCTTGATTTAAAATGCTGGCATTTTCCAAAATTTTATCAATCATCCTACCATCTTTTGTTACACGCTGGCTATTAATTATAGGGTTAATAGTCTCGAAGGGTCCTTTACTATTGGATACAGATGCAAAACTGTATCGATCTATATTATATTCCGGAATAACTTCTAAACTTCCTTCTTTACCTGATAGTGTTACGAGAAACTCCATGCCGGTCGGTGCGAATATGTCAACATTTTCTTCATATTGGAATTTTCCTTTTTCTGCATCATAGGTATCTAGACCAATAAGTAGACGATTGTTTTTCAAATCTAGAGAGTTATCAGAATAAAAATTCAAATATAAATAGGACTCATTTCCCGATAATTCTAGTCTCTCCAGTCTTCCATTGCCTTGTAAAACCATCTGAGGATTATCCGGTCTTATAGCTTCTATAGATAAAATCCCATAATTTTGCTCAGGATCTATAGCATTATGCCAAAAAACATTGTGTTCATAGGGTATCATTAAAGGTTCAGTCGTCCAAGTCTTTTTCGCCCATTCGTCCATCCACTCGAAGACAACTCCACCAGCATATCCTTCACGACTTATTGCTTCCATCATTCTCACAATACCATAGCCCTGTTCTACTTCTGTCATACCGCCATGATTATATCCATTAGGGTTTTCATGTGCATTACCCATACCAGTAGCCAAGCCAAACTCTGCCACTAAAGCAGGATATCCTCTATGATTCTCCATGAAATGCTTTAAATAACCGCCATATCGGAACTCACCCTCTTCATCATTATAATCGGCATATTCTATGGTATTGTTCATGAAATCTGGATAATTCGGATATATATGATAAGCCCCAAAGAAACCTGACTTAATTTTCTCTCCCATTAGAAAATGTCTTATATCAATTGATACCCTATCATTATATTCTAATTGTTTATCATCTTCTAAATTCCACTCTGCATCATGTTCCATCACATCCAGTGTAGGCCAGCTGACAATACCCACCGGGTGCTGCCATCCATAAACCTCTTCTTGGTAGGCTAAAACATGTTCATTGCTTTTAGCCAGCCATATCTCTGTCGGACTACCTTCAGAAATGACAAGGTATTCTCCTTCAAAAGATTTTTCTTGGTTGTTTTTGTCTGTAGATATAACCTCTTCTGGCTCTAACTCACGTCCAACCAAAAAACCTAAAATATAAGGAGAAACATCTGCATCATAATAACCATAAGCTCTACCTCTGCGTTCAGCAATCTCAATATTACCATGGACAGCATCTATCATATACTCTATTTCTTTATTAAATTCCTGAGTGTAATCCTCTCTTAGATAATCATTACCAGGAGGATGTTCTTCCGGCCATATTTCCTGCAAAAGCCATAGGGGTTCTTGAGGATTCTGAACATTATATCTCTGAAGTGCTCTATAAAAAGAAGGATCCATTAATGTATAAACCCTTATTGCATTGGCATTCATTTTACCGATATCCTCAAACCATTCTAAATAAATTGATTCTTGCTTAGGGAAATTTGTAAACCAATTTCCAGGGAGTGCTATACCTAAGTTCACACCTTTTACGAAAAAATCATTCCACTGTCCATTATTATAAATTTGCAGCTTTTCTCCACTGGTTCTTGATACTAGTTTTGTTCCCTCTTGCTCATATACTTCCCTCTCACTAGGCAATATTAATCCTTCTGGTTTATCTCTTTTTTCTGGATCTAAACTCGCCTCAGCAATGATTTTTTTCATTAAAGGGACATATCCTTTCCAAAAAAAAGCATCTGACTTTCCTAGTACAAATTTTTCCATAAGTTTTGTCAAGCCTTCTATTTTGTAAAAAGAAGGTGTACTTTCATTGTCAGCATAGTCTCCAGCAAAATAATATGTAGAATATAAACCTGTATTGTTATGAATGACTGCAGGAAAACTTTGAGGTATCCCTTCAGTCTCAAGTTTTTTCTTACCTGAATCTGTAAGCTTTAAGTCGTATTCAGCCAATACTGTACTTGTATCAGCAGGTTCGATAATATCGAACCAGTATTGATAAGGATAATTGCCAGATTTTCCAATAAAATCTTCCCCTTCTTCTGTCCAGTACAAGCTCACCCCTTGTTTTTCTATATCTTCTGCCTCTAATACTATTATTTGATCATTACTATTTACAAATATAAATCCGCCGTCATCAAAAGACCAGGTTTTTCCTTGTTGTGCCTCATAGTTTGACACCGCCCATTTAGGAACCTCTCCTCCGGGAGATAAATCATTGAAATACCTACTAATCCAACCGGTCCACCTTAAGCCTAACAAATCGTAAAGAGCTTCCTTCGCATCAATTCTAGTCGGACTTCCAAATGTATTAAATTCTGCAACCACTATGGTATCTTTATAGGCTGCTTGCCTCAATAATTCTACTTCTTCTAGGGTGATACCACCGTATATCAGCTCAGAACGTTCTCCATCTAAGTTTGACCCATCTATATCCTCACTGTATACTCCATAGGTATCAGCTACATATATCAGGTCAACGTCGTCTTTTACAGGTTGAAGGTTCCTAATCTTATTATCCGCCTCATTTTCTGGAAAATAACCAAAATAATCTTCTTTCATATTATAAAAATTACCAGATTCTGCCTTGACAATTTTTTGATTATTAAGTAGCCATACTAAGGCTTCATGCTCTCGATATGTAGTATCAGGAACAGTCTTATCTATAATAATCACATTAAGCTCCTTGGACTCATTTAAATACCATAATATCAGGGGCATTAATGATATTATTAGTATAAGTGAAATGTATATTATTCTTCTCTTACCTTTCATTTGTATCCTCCTGTCAAAATTCTTAAGATGCCATAATCATATTATTTAGCGATTTCGTCCAGTTTTAAATCACCTTTCTTAAGCCCTCATTCTCTTTTTTTATAATATAATCATCTATAGTTCTTCTTATTTTTTGAATTTCATCAAATTCTGGCATAGTATCCAGTATATTATCCAAATATTTACTCTCTTTTAAATATTTTATGCTGTACTCATAATTAAGGTCGTAAATCCAGCTTAACCTAAGCAACTTTGCATCATTTATATTTCTAATACTTTCATAAGATATACTCTTCTGATTCAGAAAAGCATTTAATATGTCATTATTTAAATTTTTACTTCTGTCTAAATTCTTTTCTACTGCTATTTGGCTTTTTTTATTATGATTCCTATAAACATCTACTACAACATTATATATATCCAGCTTATCCATATCTCTTAATAGCATTGCGTATTTTTTTACCTCATCATCTATATCTTCTGGTATTTTTATCTTGTTATGATATTCTACAGATTTAAGTATTATTTTCTGCTGTTTACTGTCAATTCCTTCGATCAATTTATTCTTCTGGATTATCTCTATTCCGAGTTTTGCATGATCTATAGATATGGGATCCTTAAATGTTTTAAATTTTGCAAATTGTTCAAATCTTCCTACATCATGAAGAAGAGATATCGCAACAGCTATATTTTTTTTGCTTTCATCTAATCCCATATAGTCTGATGCTTTTCGTGTTATTTCACAAACTCTATAAGTATGATTTTCCTTTAAAGAAATATTTGTATTTATTTCATTGTCGTAAGTATAGAAAGTTTCAGCATAATCTTTAAACCATTTACATATTCTATTCAATATAGTTTTTTTCATTTATATTCCTCCATTATGAAACCCTTAACGGATAATTTTTACATCTTCCTATCTTAAAAATAAAATCTTAACAATCTAGTTTTTGAATATGCTCCGGCACTTTCCATACTCTTAAGGGAATTATGATTATAATACCAGCATCCAGATCTACAGTTATAGCCTTCTTTCATCATACTCTCATTAAGTTGCCTTAAGATATTTCTTCCATAACCTTGTTGTCTTTTTTCTTCCACAACATACATACCTATACTGGCAATTTCACTCAAAACACGTCCCGTCTCCACAATTCCAAACCCAATAAATTCATGTTGGTCGTATGCAGCATAAATTCTATAATGAAACCCTTCGTCAAAAAGTTTATCGATTGGCTCACCTTCAAAAAAATCTCCGGCTAGCTTCAAAAGCTTCAGTTCCTCATGAGTCGTTATACGTTTAAATTTCAACGGTATCCTTTGAAACTCATCTGGCTCTTCTTTGCGATAGATAGAAAAAAATGCTTGTTTTTCCAATCTGGCATAATTGTCTAAGCAGTGACTCAAGAAAAATTCATCTCCTGTTGCCACCATAGCATTTGTTACCTGTTCAAATCTTTTGATTTTCTCGAATACATTTTTCCCATGTTGTATATGAGATTCTTTCAAATAAAATGATGTGAGAGTGTGCCTTTTATGTATAGAAAGATATCCAACTATTTCAGAATCATCTTTAATAATATAATGATTGCTTTCAATTATATGCTGCTCCCAAAAGGAATCAATAGTTATTTTGTTATCTTCAATATTCTTTTGAATCATTAACGTGATTTCCTTAAAGGTTGTTTTCATAAATTTCATGTTAATAATTGTATGATTATCTAGAAACTGTAATCATACGCTCCTTTCTTTTTTTTTACAAACCTAACATTGAATCTAATTTGCTTTCTTTATCAAGCTGATTCATTTCATCGTAACCACCGATGAACTCTTCCCCGATAAAGATTTGAGGTACAGTATTTCTTCCCGTTTTTTCCTTGATTTTCTCATAAAGCTCCTGATTTTTATTAACATTTATATTTTTGTAAAGAACTTCTTTTTTAGATAACATCTTTAATGCTCTTATACAATATGGACAAAATTTTGTAGTGTACAATGTTACTTCTTTCAATAAATTCACCCTCTTATTCTTTTATTAGTTTTAAAACTCATTAAAAAAAATTCTTGTTCTTCTTTCTCATCTCTTTTTCAGCAGTACTACTAGCTCTCCCAGACTTCTTTTCCCAATCATCCTTCCTTTCAGTCGGTTTCTTGGAAGTCAGGTTGGATGAGACGTATATCAACTTACAAGTCATTCTTCCTTGTAAGTAGTATTACGGCTTCAACGTGAGCCGTTTGAGGAAACATATCAACACACCTGGTTTTTACGACTTTATAGCCGTTTTCTAAGAATACCGGAAGGTCATTTCGCATTGAAGTTGGCTTGCAGGATATATACACAAATCTTTCCGGCTTTATTCTTAATATTTTTTGTATGACTTCTGGATGCAAGCCCTGTCTTGGAGGATCTAGTATTATAATGTCGGGTTTTATATGAGAATGTTTTAGTTCGTCTATTTTATCTAATACGTCACCTGCAATAAATTCACAGTTTTTTAAATCGTTGAGTTCTGCTGTTTCTTTAGCTTTTTCTACTGCTTCTTTTACTATCTCTATTGCGTAGACTTTTTTTGCTTTTTTAGCAATCACCTGAGCAATTGTACCTGTACCAGAATAGAGATCGTATATTATTTTGTCTTCTATATCTCCGGCGTATTCACATATTACTTCATATAGCTTCTCTGCTGCCAGAGTATTAGTTTGAAAAAACGAAAATGGCGATATTTTAAAATTAAGTCCGCTCATTATTTCATTGATTTCTTCCACCCCATGTATAAGGTTATACTTTTCACCCTTTACTACATCACCCTTGTCGTCATTTATGGTGTGAATGATTCCCTTCACTTTTCCTTTTAAGTCTAACCCTAATATAGCTTCTTTAAAACCTTCATAGTCAATCTTTCCTTGGGATGAAGTAACTATATTTACAAGAATCTCTCCTGTATTTTCAGCCTTTCTAACTACAAAGTGTCTTAATAATCCTGTATGTTTTTTTCTATGAAAGTAAGGATAGTTATTTCCCAGGCAATATTCTAAAGTAGCTTCCAAAATCTCTCTAAAATCATTATCTGCCAATATACAATCGTAAGTAGTTACCACATCATGAAAACGACCTCTCCTGTGCATTCCTAAGGAAAGAGGTCCATTTTTATATTCATCACCAAAAGAAAATTCCATCTTATTTCTATATTCTGTATTTTTAGGTGAAGGTATTATGTCTTCAAATATGTATTCATTCTTAACTATATTATCTAAAATATCCTTTACAATTTTAGATTTGTGTTCCAGCTGCATTTTATATGGCATGGTCTGTAAAAGACAACCACCACATAAGCCAAAGTGTTGGCACAACTTTTCCCTTTCATAAGGTGCCTTCTCTTCTAATTTTACAAATTCAGCCTTTACCTTACCTCTTCTTTTTTTGATAATTTTTGCGGAAACAACTTGTTCCGGCAAGGTGTTTTTAACTTCTATCGTCTTATCTTCTAAGTAGCCCAGACCTCTGTTTGGAAATTTATAGTCTTCTATTTTTACTTTATATGTTTCGCCTTTTTTCATTTATTCCTCTCTTCAACTTACTATCTTATCTTTTCCAGCATTCTTTGCATCATACATTAAGGAGTCTACTCTATCCAATAGGTTGTTTAGGCTATCCTCTTTATGAACACTAGTTACCCCATAACTACATGTTACAGGTATTCTCAAGTTTTTATTTTCTTCATTTAAGTTTAATCTTATTCTTTCTGCTAATTTTATTGCCTTTGTTTTATTTGCTTTTGGTAGAAGTATGACGAATTCATCTCCACCCCATCTACCAAATATATCTGTCTCTCGTATTACGCTCTCTATTCTGCTAACCGATTTTTTTAATATATTATCCGCTTCAACATGACCGTATTCGTCATTTATATCTTTGAAATTATCAAAATCTAAAAAAATAATTGATAATTCAAATCCGTACCTTTGTTTTAATTTTATCCATCTCTCTACTTCTATATCCAATTTATTTCTATTATATATTCCTGTTAGATTGTCAATTTCAGATAAATATTTCAATTCCATATCACTTAAGTATTTTAGTCTTTGGTGATAGGCAATTTTATATGATAGCAAAAATATAACCAGGTGTATAATGCTTGTGTATGCTATGCCTGCTATAAAATCCAAAGTTTCTATATCTATACTCTGATATGCAGTATAAAAAAACACTACCTTAAGAATATTTGAAATTACAAATTTGTTTATAAGTTTATTCGGAAGAATATATATAACAAGAAGAAATAATATTACATCAAAGATTTTTATAAAATAGTTCCAACTTCCCCCATAATTACTTGTTAGAATAAAATATGATATTATTGTAGAAGTTTGCACCATTGATACTACATAGCTTTGTACATTATAATCTTTTATTCTATTTATATAAAAATACAAAAGCATTAGAAATATGAAATTAATTATTCTAATTACCAATGTATGCTGAAAATTAATAAAATTAGTTAAAATTAGAAAATCAGGTATCAAAAATAAAAGATATATTATCGCTAGAATCAAAATCAACCCTCTAAGCAATTTCATATCATTTTTCATGGTTTTTTCAAAAAAACTCTTCTCTAACTCTTTATCTTTAAACTCACATTTAAATTTATTGATTTTTTTAGCCTTGAATTTCTCCATGATAACCACCCTCTATTTATAAATTCTAGGTAATCTCCTATCCAACATAGTTAATATTTCGTAGTTTATAGTTCCAATAATAGATGCTACTTGATCAGGAGTAGTGGTGTTTTTACTGCCATTTCCGTAAAGTGTTACTTCATCCCCAATTTTAACATTTTCAACTCCCGTTACATCAATCATGAACTGGTCCATACATATCCTACCTATATTTTTGCATTTATTACCATTATAAGCTACTTCTAGTTTGTTAGATAAAAGTCTAGGAAGTCCATCGGCATATCCTAAAGGTAGTGTAGCAACTTTAGTCTTTTTATCGGCTAAAAATTTATGCCCGTAGCTTACTCCTTCTCCAGGGTCAATTTCTTTAATGTTTGCTATTTTTGCTTTTAAATTAAAGGCAAGTTTCAATTTAACATTTTCTTTAGATACTTCCTCGGAAGGATATTGTCCTGTAAGCATAATCCCGGGTCTTACCATATCATACTGAAAATCCGGAAGATCTATTATTGCAGCGCTATTTGCTAAATGTTTTACTGGAATTTTAACATTTTCTTCTTCAAGTCTTTCTAAAACTCTATCAAATCTTTCTTTCTGCTTATAAGCCCAAGTCTTGTCAATTTCATCAGCTCTAGCCAGATGAGAGTATATACCTTCTACTTCAATGTTTTCCATATTGTATATATTTTTTATCTTACTTATATTTTCTTCATTAGGTAAAAAACCTAATCTGTTCATACCTGTTTCTATTTTTATGTGAATTTTTGCTTTTTTCCCTAAATTTTTAGCTGCTTTATTTAATTCATATGCATGTTCTTCTGTATATATCGTTAATGTAAGATTATTTTCCAATGACTTTATAAAAGAGTCTTCAGGAGTATAACCCAGCACTAAAATAGGAAATTCCTTTATTTCTTCTCTTAATTCCATTCCTTCGTCAAGTACTGCAACTGCAAGCATATCTGTACCATTTTTTATATATGCTTTAGATACTTGAATTGCTCCCAGTTTATATCCATCGGCTTTAACCACTGTACATACCTTTGTTTCTTTATTAATTCTTTTCCTTACTTCTTTAAAATTATGAACACAATTATCTAAGTAAACTTCAACCCATGCTGGTCTTATTCCATTCATTAATTTTTTACCTCCTAATCCAGGATTACTTTCTGTCCTTCATCTAATCCATCTATTATTTCAATGAAATCTTGGTTTTCTATTCCTAATACAACTTCTGTCTCTTTCACTTCACCATTTTCTAATATTTCAACATATGATTTTTCGTTTTTTTCATAAACAGCTTCTTCCGGTACTATTAATATATTATCTTTACAGTCTATTTTTATTTTTATATTAACCTTAGAACCAATAATCAAATTTTCATCTTCTTTAGGCAAGGTTATTTCTACCGTAACTCTTTTTTGTTCTATACCTAATTCTGATAGTTTTGATACAGCTTTAGGGTGAATTTTTTCTATTTTAAGATTATCAATACTTAATCCAGTATCATCACTGTGTACTTCTACTTCCATTCCTTCTCTTATTTTTACAGCATCTTCCACTATGAAGTCGCCGTAAACTCTTAGCTTGTTTACCTCTTGGATCTCAAGTATTTTTTTACCAGCTAATGGCATATCCCTCTTAAAGGTATCTAACTCAGTTATTATACCATTAAAATCTGCATAAATGCTAAATTTTTCTCTACTTTCTTCTAATATTTCCAAAGATAAAGCAAGGACTTCTATTTCAGCTTCATATCTATCTCTAACATTACCGGATAATCCTTTGACTAGTAAACTATACTGGTTTTGAGCTATGGCAAGTTGATTTGCAAGCTGCTCAACGGATTTTTGGGCATCTTTTAATTCTTTTTCTGTGGCAGCATCACTTTCATTTAATTCTTCTATAGTATCTAAATTTTCTTTTGAATATTCGAGACTGTTTTTAATGTTTTCAATTTCTAGTTTGGCAGTATTTATTTGTTCAAAATCTGCTCCGGAAACAGCTTCATTATATGTAGCTTCCAAAGCTTCTATCTGTTTATTGATCTTTTCTATTTCTAAATCTATTGTATTATCGTATTCTAATAGCAAGTCTCCTTCCCCAACTATATCACCCACTTCTACGTATAGATTTTTAATTTCATTAGTACCATTTCCATAGTAACTCCTTATGTTTTTAGATGCTATTTCACCTATTTCTTCAATATATTTTTCTATGCTACCTATTTCAGCTAAGGAGGTTTCGTGTTTTTCTCCATCTGTACCCTGTGTGAAATAGTATAGTCCTGCTGCAGCAATAACCGCAAGTATAATGATTCCAATTATTAATTTCTTTTTCATAACTAACCTCCATTTGTTAAGTTGTTCTACTTTTTAATGCTTCTATAAAATCAAGTCTACTTATTTTTCTGTAAGTTGCAAGTTGAGCTGCTGTCAAACAAATTACTGTAAATATTATGCTTAAAATTATTTGAATTATTCCAATTGGTTGATCTAGAGTATATAAGTCTGTTGTAAAAACATTTCCTATAGATTCAATAAATGTCATTCCCAAAGGTATACCGTATATTATACCTATAATTGACATTAATGCATTTTCTTTTGAAATTATGCCAAAAATTTCATTTCTTCCAAAGCCTAAGACTCTTAAAGAAGAAAATTCCATTTTTCTTTCATTAATACTCATTACGGACATAGAGTATATGATTACAAAGCCCAATGTTCCGGAAAAAATAAGCAAAAATGCCGTTTCTATTATCATCAAATCTATATAATCATAGAAAATCGAAACCATTTCTTCAGTAGACATTACTGAATTTATATTTTTAATATTCTCTAGTTCTGGGATTATATTAGCATCTGATTTTACATATGCTCCATTTACTGCA
>Ga0209942_1000505_pt1 | contig 23408 bp, 16 predicted proteins | sample SalPonR1_A_D2_MG_FD_185695 | JGI IMG/M metagenome (GOLD analysis project Ga0209942, IMG submission 185695) | Salt pond soil microbial communities from South San Francisco under conditions of wetland restoration - Salt Pond MetaG R1_A_D2_MG... ...
GACGCCCTACAGACGAAAAATTCAGGGAATATGAATATACTTATGCGACTGTAAGCTCAGTCTCCACTGGGGATGGGCTTTGCAATAGTCGACGGTGCGGCGGGTATTTTCCTCAAGCCGGGGACCATCCATGGGCTGAAGATAAAAGTGTTTAAAATTCCAATCTTGCACCTCTTCGGGCTGCACGGCAATCTGTGGATAGACGAGCTTGAGTTCATCCCCGGACTGCAAAAGAACTTCAGCGGTAGGCTTAGGACTGATGCACAGCCAATCAATGCCAGCGGGGCGCGGCTGGGTACCGTTCGTTTCCACGGCGATTTCAATGTTGGATTTATGCAGTTCTGCGGTCAGTGGCTCGTCGAGTTGTAAAAGGGGCTCCCCGCCGGTGCAGACAATAAAGGGATGTGTTTTTGCATCGGGCCAGAGAGAAAGGATGATTTCTTTCAATTTTACCGCTGTATATCGGCCGCCAAGTGGCCCATCTGTCCCTCGAAAATCGGTATCGCAAAAGTTGCAAATCGCATCAGCTCGGTCTTCTTCGCGTCCCGACCAGAGGTTGCATCCGGAAAATCGGACGAATATGGCCGGCCGGCCGGAATGATAGCCCTCGCCTTGGAGGGTATAGTATATTTCTTTTACTTTGTACAACGGTTCTTTATTTGGCCGCAAAGGTATGAAAATCACGCCTTTTTCGTTAGCATATTATGGAATTACAAAATCAAGGTCTTCCCTATCTCCCTGAAGAGTCTCCGCCTGGTGATATCGTCGTGTACCTGGCGCTGAGTAAATCTGAAGAGGGGTTTTTGGTTTCGGGCCGGTTTTTATGTCTGAATTACAGCGACAAAGCGTATACGGTGCAGGTCGCTGAAACTGGTCAACAGTCCCCTCTCAAAAAAGGGCAGGGACTCTTTTTAGGGGCTTATTCTGCTGCAGAACTGCAGAATCAACCTCAGCTTGAGTTGCTTTTTCAGGCTGGCCATGATCGTGAAAACCCTGACGCTATTCCCATAAAAATTCAGCGCAAGAGTTTGATCAAAGACCACTTCTACTATGCCGCAGCGAATGTATACCTTTATCCACTGGCGGCCTATGCACCCGGGAAAAAGGTCGATAAGGAGGACCTGCGTCGATATGCCACACAACTTAAACGATCGGTAGATCAATCCCCTGAGAAAATCCAGATCCACGATGTACGGGCGCGGGCTGAATTCAATAAGAAGTTGGATTTGCATGCGCGGGCTATTCTCGATGACGAGCAAGACTATCGGGGCGATGAAATTTTTGCCGTGCAACTCGATGTTTTTGAGCGCTATATGGATCGTGCCATTAGACTCGGCGTGGAGCGGGTGGAGATCATTCACGGCATTGGATCGGGACGGCTTCGGAATGAATTGAAGCGTCGATTGAATCAATATAAAGAAGTTGAGTCCTTTGAGAACGGCTATACGGCTGACCACAAATTTGGAGCTACCGTTGTTTATTTTTCGTAGACCAGAAGAATCAAATCCCGTCTCTTTGCGATAGGGATAGTAAGGGCGCGACCGAAGGAAGCGGTGCCGAGGGACGACTGCATCGTCCTCGAGCACGGAACCCCTGCATAGCCCGACCCACGAGAGCCGCCGTTAGGCGGATCCTCGAGGGGATCGCCCAAATCAAAATAAAATTAAATGTTCGGTAAAATATGTGGCGACTCCTGAGCCAACTGAAACAGACTCTCACCCTGCCAATCATATAGCTCAGACGACACTTGCTCGTCAAAGGGTGGCCCGGAACGAATCCAGGCGCATTTCATCTGGAGTGCCCGGCCGAAGCGCATATCGGAAGCGGTATCGCCCACCATAAGAGAGCTCAAGAAGTCGATATCCGGGAAATCACGTAGTGCCCATTGCCCCATGGTGGGATTAGGTTTTCGCGCATTCGGTTGGGCCTCCGCCAAGTCATAAGCGACATAAACGGCCTGGATATGAATGCCATGATCCGACAGGCTTTGAAGCATATAGGCATGAATCTGTTCTACGTCTTTTCGAGTCATAAGCCCTTTCGCTACGCCTTGCTGGTTGGTAACGATAAATAGGTAATCGAAACGAGGCTGAAGCAGTTTGAGGGCCTGCTTGACCCGCGGTAAAAAAGTGAATTCAGATACGGATTGTATATAACCCTGAAATTTCCGAACATTAAGTACGCCATCGCGATCCAGAAACAGGGCCGATTTTTTTTCAGGCATCGGGGAAAAGTTCTCGTTCTACGGCCTGACAAAATAAGTGACCCAGCAGCATATGCATTTCTTGAATTCGGGCGGTTCGTTCATGGGGGATGCGCAGGCAGACATCGCATAGATCCTTCAATGCGCCTCCGGATGCTCCGGTCAGACCAATGACCTGGACGCCTTGCTCCTTGGCTGCTTTGGCTGCTTGAATGATATTCGGGCTCTGGCCTGAGGTGCTCATAGCTATGAGCATATCTCCTTTTTGCATAAAGGCTTGAACGGCGCGCTCATAAATTTTATCGTAACCAAAATCGTTGGCGACGGCTGTCAGGTAAGAGGAGTTGACATGAAGGGCTTCGGCAAATAGCGGTGGGCGATTGCGCTCAAAGCGACCGGATAATTCGGCAGCGAGGTGTTGCGCATCCGCTGCACTGCCGCCATTACCACAAAAGTAGATCTTGAAATCCGAGGTTTGATACCCTTCAAGGGCGCGGGTAACCCAGATCTCCCAGTCCTGACAAATAGTTGCGTCGGACATAACCTGATTCAGCAACAGTTGATGTTCCTCTAATCCTTCCTTGAAAAGGGTGAAGCTTTTCATTTGACTGGTGATTCTATTCCTTCAAATCCAATCCGTTCGTCTATCAGGTATCGATTGCGATCCGGAGCGGATCTCGTGACTAGTTCTCCAAGAAATCCCGCTAAAAATAGTTGAACTCCGATCACCATGGTTACTAGTCCCAGATAAAAGAGAGGGTTGTCAGTGACCAGCATGGCTGACTCATTCAAATAATACAGAGCATAAGCCTTCTGGCCAATGATAAAAACAGCCAAGAGCGCTCCCAAAAAGAAAAAGAGAGTCCCGTACAGCCCAAAAAAGTGCATGGGGCGCTGACTGAAGCGGGCCATAAAACTCACGGAAAGCAGATCGAGAAAACCATTTAAGAATCGCTCCATTCCAAATTTGGTCACACCGTATTTACGCGCCTGATGCTGTACGACTTTCTCGCCAATACGTCGAAACCCGGCCTGCTTAGCAATGATGGGGATATACCGATGCATTTCTCCATAGACCTCAATGCTTTTCACCACTTTTCGTTTGTACGCTTTTAATCCGCAGTTAAAATCATTCAATTCGATACCGCTCATTTTTCGCGTGACCCAATTGAAAAGTTTAGAGGGTACGGTTTTCGTGATTGGGTCATGGCGCTCTTTTTTCCAACCTGATATGAGATCGTAATTCTCCTCTGTAATCAGGCGAAATAGCTCTGGAATTTCTTCCGGACTATCCTGCAGATCGGCATCCATGGTGATCACCACTCGTCCCGAACTCGCTTTAAAGCCTTCATTTAATGCCGGTGACTTCCCGTAATTTCGTTGAAATCGAATGGCGTTTAATGCGGGGTGTTTTATTTTAAGGTCTTGTAATACCTGCCAGGAATCATCGCGACTGCCGTCATCGATGGCAATCACTTCATAGGAATATTCATCGGAACATACTTCATCTATCCACCGTAAGAGTTCCGGTAGAGACTCTTCCTCATTATAGACTGGAATAACTATGGAAAGATCCATATGCTCAGGATTTATTTTTGAATAGCAGAGCTAAAATGGCAGATACTACGAAACCTACGATTAAGCTTTGAGCAAAAGTAAGTAAGTAATGAGATATACTAGGGCTAAAATCAATGTTTTTCGCTTCCTTTTGCATGGATTCGAGTAATCCTGAGGCTGCCGCAGCCCGGAATTCCTCTTCCATCATACCAACGAGCTCTGGAGCCCAATAGGTAAGCATGGCATAATCAAAAACGTAATACACAAGATTTCCTATAATATATGTAGTAAACGCGATGCGCAGTGCATCTCTAAAACCCAAGCTCATCTGCGACTGCGAAATGAGCAGTGCAACTACCATACAAAGCAAAAATATTAGCCACGTACTGTATAAGATAACCGGCTGAATATATAGTTCAGGCTCTAAGCTATATAGAGCCAACAAATAGAAAGCGGTACCCAGACCGGCGACCAATCCCCAAAGCCCTGATGGGCTCATACTTTTTTATTTATTCTTCTGAAAAATAGCCGTAATAAGTGCTATAATTAAGGCTAGAAAAACGCCGTAGAAAAGACTTGATATTGCTAAAAAGACAGGATTCATTAACCAGTTCATCATGCTTTTTGCAGTTTCGAATTCCTGTTCGCCCATATTTTGCTCCTCCAGTTCATAAATGGCATTTTCTTGTACTTCGGCGATTAGTCCTGGCTCAATCAGGCCCAGATAAATGAGTAAAAATAAGGAAGAAATCACAGCTGAGATAAAGCCTGTCAAAAGGCCGACCTTAAGAGCATCCCAATAACCCATCATCCCATCAAGCTCATAATTCTTGTATTCTTTCATGGATTTGATCATGAAATAAATCAAGATAACAATTGAAATCAAACTAATCGACGTGCTACTCCAACTGCTTTCTCCTGAAAAATTATCTGCCATATCATAGATTCCCGTAATTGAAGCCAAGAGCGTAAGGGCCACCCCAATAAGGCCGGCAATTAAACCATTGTTAAGCGCTATTTTACCCATAATATTAGATTGTTTTACGTAAAGATAAATTATTTTTCGGATATGGGCAGCCAATGAGAACCGCTGAGGCGACCGAGGATGCGGCCCTTCATTTGACGATCGATATTCGGATTGTTTTTTGATCTTGATTTGATATCTTGTTTTTGGAATATCCACTGACTCGTGGGCTTATATATTGTAAAGTCTGCGCACTGCCCTACTTTCAAACTAACTGGCTCCCAATTCAACACCTTCCTGGGACCGATAGCAGCCAGACGTACCCAGAGCGTTACTGCATCTTCCAGAGGACAATGAGCCAGGAACCCAGACATCGCTGATTCTAAACCTTCCGCTCCAAAATCCGCATAGGGGAACGGTATTTTTTTCCGGTCTTCCTCCAGCGGAAAGTGGTCCGTCGAAACATAATCAATCAAACCTTTTTCAATCGATTTCCATAGCTCTAGGCGATCTTGCTCTGCCCGAAGTGGAGGACTAAGCTTGAATGCAGTATTAAAAGCACTTACTTCTGCTTCTGTGTAACAGAGATATAAATAGCCAACACCCGCTGAGACTCTTCTACCCAATTGTTTTTGAGCGCGCTCCAGTCTTTCCATCGCAGCTGCGGAGCTCAAATTATGCCAGATAACATGAGCAGAAACGTATTCCATGAGATTTATATCGCGGTCCATTAAAAGTGTTTCAGAAGCCGAAGGCCAGGCGTTAAGCCCCATTTCTACACTTTGCTGACTTTCGTGCACCATAGCACCCGGAATAAAGTGAGCATCATGGGGAGTGTGGATAAGAGGTTTACCCACTCGCTTACTATATTTAAGCGCTTTTAACATAAAGGCATTTGAGCGAAGCGCGTTAGGACCATCAGAAAAAGCTTGAGCTCCTGCATCTTCTAAATCTAGCCACTCCGTCAAATCCTTACCTTTTGTGTTTATTGAGGCCAAACCCATAGGATGAAACTCTACAAACTCACTTGTTTCGAGCTGTTTTACAGCGCGGATTGCAGGCGCTTGATCTAAAGGAGGGGTTGTATTTGGGCGAACGAGAAGGTGTCCGTAGCCACCAGCGTGCGCTGCTTTAGACAGCGAGGTCCATGTTTCTCTATGTTCATAACCAGGTTCACCGGATTGGGTTCCGATATCTACCCAAGAAGGTGATATATGTCCATTTTCAACTTTTATTACCCGATCTTCCTCGCGCTTTTCAATAGTTGGTCCTAATTCTGTGATACTACCTCCCTCTACCCTAATATTGACGACCTTTTTGTGAAAAGGGCTTTGAGGGTCAACGACTTTAATATCAGAAATAAAAAGAGACATATCATTCATTTTTCCAAAGACGTAATAAAAGTTGTTCTACAGCCAGGAATAGCAATGTCAAAATCAGGCACCACTTCCACAATTCTGTACCCGAAATCGCCTGTTCTATATATTGACCTGCGTCGCGGTTATTTGGAATGTCGAGTATAGCTGCTGTTCCATTTACTTGTTCTTCAATTTCAGATTGACTCCAGGTCGCCAGATCAGACTCTTTTCGATTATAATTGAAAGCTAATATTCGAAGGAGAGAGTCTCTTTCTTGAAGCGTATAGAAACCGCTCTCAGAAATCTGCCCCTGGAAGTCTATTATCATTTTAGCTCCCGCACTGCGTTGCAGGGGAATAAAGTTCTTAGGTCCCTGAATCTCATAATCTGCTTCACCCACACCAATGGATTTCTTCACTTGAATAATTTCATCCACACCTATTGTAAGACTTGGTGAAAAGGATTGGGCCGATAGCAAAGCAGATCGGAAGATAAGAGGAACGAAAACCTCTCCCACATTAACTAAGTTATTATATTGAATATTAAGGGGCGAGTGACATAAAAGAAATTGTCCACTACCTACATTTAGCTGACTCAAAAAGGCTTTGCCATTTCTAAAGCGCATTATTGCCTTTTGAGTAGCAGTACCCGATCCTTCCCAATTTATATAGGCTGATACTTTCGGCAAAATCCGTCGCTGATCTTGTTTTTCAAATACATCTTGAAACAAGAATGATGACTCTTCCAAGGAAAAGACTTCAGCCGACTCTTCTTTCATGGCAGAAAGTCCACTCATATTGAGTGAACGCCACCAATTCTCATAATCATTCGGATTAAAGGGAAAAGGAGGAAAGAAAAGCACATTCCCTCCTGCCTGGATATATTCTAAAAGTGCTGTTTGAAGTCCAGAGCTCATGCTCTGTAGCTCTTCCAAAATAATCAGATTATACTTTGAAAAGGAGGCGTAGTTCAACTGAGATTTAGGTTGCGCATCAGCGGCTACAATATCAATAGCGTCCAGTGCCGACTCCAAATAGTTATTGGGTTCATTCTCGAAAATAGTGAGAATGGGTAAAGCTTCGGGCACGTAAAAGGAAAGCAAATACCGATCATCAAACTGAACGGGATAATCTGTAATTTGAACAACGGCCTTCTTCCATCCCGTTGTTTGAGATGTAATTTGAACTGTATCCCAGATAGAAGAGCCCGCTGGAATATCACGCTGTCCAAATGGCCGGGTCTCATCATCAATTTGAACGGACAATCGAACGCGCTGGTCCTTCTGCAAAGAAAAATTGGATATCCGAACAAATAATTGAAGGCTTTGTCCTTTTACGGCAAGTGGAGCGTCCAAGACGACCGAATCAATAGCAACATTAGTAGTTTGGACAGCAGACAAGGGTATGAAGTAGGTCAATATAGAAGTATCGGGAAGTGGACCAATATCGCTAGTTGTTTTTTGAAAATCGGATACAAAAAATCTTAAAAACTGCTCTGCTTCAGAACGCTTGAAAGACCTTTCCTGCTGTTCCAAAATATCGGTGAGCAAGCGCGTCTCAGGTTCAATTTCTATTTCATTAATGGCCTGTATAGCCTGCTCCTGATTGAGCCAGCGACCTGTACGCCCAGAAGTAGAGTTGGTGAGTATTTGTATTTCTGTTTCAAGATCTTGAGCTCGTACGATCTCCAAAGCTTTTTGGCGTGCTTTTCCCAGTAAGGGCACATCTTCCCCCCTAGAATTCATACTGAAAGAGTTATCCACGTATATAGAAACCGCTTTTTTACCGGTTTGCGTTTGATTTCCGGATGGAATAAATGGTTGAGCAAATGCTAAAACAATAAAAATTACAGCTAAAATTCTTGCCAATAGAACAAGTAAATTTCTCAGTTTACGCCAAGTAGACTGCTCTTCCTGTACATGTTTGAGAAACCGTACATTAGAAAAGTACTCTTTCTTATACCTACGGAAATAAAAAAGGTGTATAATAATAGGGATGGCTACTAAAAATAAAGCCCATAGAAAAGACGGTCTCAAAAACTCCATGCGTGCAAAAATAAAGGGATTCTACGAAAGGAATAATTTAATTTCCTCCAGCTCTCAAATAACTCAAAAAAGATTGACTTTATTTTACTAAAGTGACATCCCCTGAAAAGGTAAGTATTTCTCCCGTTACGAGTTCGACTTTTATTACATAAGCAAAAACGGCTGGCTTTAACTGATCTCCCTTGTACCTGCCATCCCAGCCCATCTGAGCACTATTCGGCGGGAAATTACGCTGCTCAAAAACTAAATTACCCCATCTATCGAAGACCATCATTTCTGGAATATTGACAACGGTTGGCCCAGCATTTGGGAAAAAACTATCATTTATTCCGTCTCCGTTGGGGGTAAATACATTAGGTATAAAAATTTGTGGGTTTAATTCCACGATCAATCTCAAGACAGCTTCAGCAGTACAACCGTAAATATCCTCTAAGTAAACGCCTATTTCTTGACTTTCAATAGCTGTAATGCGCGGGCTTAAGCACTGTGTGCAACTCAATTGGTTGGCTGGGTTCCAATCTACCACTGCAATTTCATCATCCGTTCTGTTTACATCTAAAACAATCTGGTATTCCTGGTTGTAGTTTAAAACCACTTCTGCGGTAAGATCCAGTGTCAAATCACTAAGGCTATCTAACTGAACCAACTTTTCTGCTCGGCACCCCAAAGCATCTTCAATACTTACCAGGTAATCTCCTGCTTGTAAATCAGAGAAAAATCCTTCAGCAGTTGGAGGGCCATTATCCAAAGAAAACTGAAAAGGTGGACTCCCCCCTAAAATCTGGCTCACTTCTATTTCACCATAGGGTCTTGTGCAAAGCAAGGGGTCTATCTGCAGGTCAAAATCGACAATGGGATCAGATTCAACTTGTACAGTTGTGCTATCTGTGCATCCATTGGCTTCCGATTGCACCCATAAGGTATAACCTCCCACCTCAGTTACTGCTAATTCGGAAGTTTCTCCGATGCTCACACCATCAAATCGCCACTCAAAATTTAATTCGCCTCCCGGAGTACTTTGACCTCCAGATAATACAACCGGAGTATTGTCACATGGCAGAACAGGTATAGAATCAATAACAGCTAATGGGGATAGTGTATCCCATTGAGGCGAAATTTGTAAACTATCTATGCACCCGTTATCTAACCGCCGAACCCTAAGGGTATAAAAGCTTGATACATCGTCTGCATTTACTGAAAGACTTGTCGTATCACCTACCAAAGAAGCTCCTTGAAACCAACTTACATCCACATTTACAGAATCAGGACCTGTATATTGCCAGATGACAGACCGGCGCGAACACGTAAATGGATCTCCAAGCCCTGCTGATACAATTGGCGATTCGATATTTTGCTCTACGACAAATTGCTCCTGATTAGTACAACCATTATCCGTATTTCGAATTTCTAAGGTATATGTTCCCGGCGAAACAAGAGACACTTGATTGACGTCTTCCTGGAGCAAGGTTCCATTGGGATTCAACCAGCGGTAATTGAAATTGGGTCCGAAAGATGAGCCCTGAGACAAGATATCTATTGTGGTTTGATCGCAAGTGAGAACCCCTTGAGGCTGAACATCTACTACCGGCAAATCTGTATCCGGTACAATTTGAACAGAATCTCGACTGACGCATCCCGTTTTAGAATCGGTTATGGTCAAATAATATAATCCTGGAGACTGAAAATCAAAAACCAGATTGGCGTCCTGGACATCCTGTTCAGAGGCGAGAACTTCATTTATTCCATTGGTCCATTCAAAATCAAAGGCATTTTCATTCTGAATCAGTGCATCCACACGAATTACAGAGTCTAAACACCTGAAAGGTAGAGCGTCCGGCAATTGAATAGATGCTGCATTACGGTCTTCCGCTACTTGAAACATCGTATCTACTTGACATTGTGAAAGTGTGTCCGTAATGACAACTTCAAAGCCACCACTATCTGACAAATTAAATTCCCCATTTAAAGAAAGGTCTATGGTGTCTCTGCTTAATGCATCCAATAACACGAACTGTAAATGAGGCTGGTTATATGAAAAGGAAATATCTACAGAGGTTTGAATACATGTTAGCGTATCTAATGGTAAAAGCGCTGCTTCTGGCAATGCTGGTTCTTGAACAAACAGTGATTCAGAATTAGAACATCCGTTTGAGGTATCTTGAAATTCAACCGTATATTGACCTACCTCAAAAACTTGTAATTGGTTGGTCTGCGAAATTACCGAGTCAGCTGAATTTCTCCAGCTAAAAACGATATCTGAAGCAGCTAAACTATCAATCATAAATGTAACGGAGGAATCAACACAGGATAGAAAAGTGGGATTTGGTAATTGAAAAGATGGCTGGACAGTATCTATAGGAAGATCGACTTGCAAACTATCAGAGCACCCCAGGGAATCCACAACTATAACCTCATAGCTACCTGGATTGGTCACTCGAAGATTCTCCAGAGTGTCAGATGAACTCCACTGCACTGAATAAGAGCTTTGTGAAACTACATCGATAAAGATCTCTCCGGTGTCTCGATTACACTGAATCGGCCATATGGTATCCAGTTCTATACGTGGTAATGGGGGCGAGTTGGGTATGATTATAGAATCTTGAATATCGCAAATAGTAAAGGTTTCAATGGAAAAGGTATAAGTTCCCGGACTTAGATTATCGAGCACCAAACTAGAATCGCCTGTGCTCCAGTTTACGCTTTGAAAATCTGACGAATCGATTTGTAGCCGAATAGCGCCATTATTTCGATTACATGTAGGAAATTGAGTGATTTCTGCCTCATAATCTACACCAGACGACTCTGAAATTTGAAAAACAGTATCAATCGTACAGCCCGGACCATCAGTCAGCGTCAATGTATATTGTCCCACGGGAAGCGCCTCCCGGACAGCAGAAGAAGATCCATCTTCCCACTCAAAAACATACGGAAGAGCCGAGCTATCTGGAATAATTTCAATGCGACCATCTGCATTCCCACCGCAACTTGCGTCTTCAATCAACGCTTGAAAATTAAGTTCCCTGTACCGTAACTCTCCACCACCTTCAATATCGCCAGTACAGCCCAAATAGCCACTCATAAAGTTAATTCGGTACCTACCCGTGTCGCGATGGTCCACGGGAATACTATAAATGGAGTCGGTATAGTCGTCTACAAGATAGCTATTCCCATTAATAGTATAGGAAAAGGAGAAAGGACCACGACCTTCAAACAGAATATTTAAATCGATACTAGCTAAATCGCTTTCGCAAATAGCTGTATCCACTTCCAAAGTAGCCTTAGGATCATCGACCACTTCAACATATGCCGTATCTATTAACTCATCGCAAGCATTGGAAAGAGTAACATAATAAAAACCCGACTCTATCGGATAAACTGTAATAGCTGGTCCTACCTGACCATCGCTCCATTGATAATCAACACCAGAATAAACCTCTTCAGAAGGATCAAAAAAAACGGGACTGCCAATACAGACCGTATCTCCCTGAAGGTCACTTTCTAAGGGTGGTACTGGCTCTATAATAATGACAGTCTCTTCAATTTCGCAGGAGCAACTATTATCCAACACTAGAATGATGGTTTTCTCCTCCCCATCGTAATCAAATTGAGGAAGCGTAATGAGGTCTACAAAAACCTCCATAGAGAAGGAGGGAATCACTATCACTGTGTCAAAAGGCTCGTAGTCGACACCGGGTTCTGCTGTACTTGAAGGATCTATAGTTAGGGTGACCTCAAAAGGCTCATTAAAATTATTTGTGTTTCCACGACGAACTGTAAACCCACCATCAGTGCATCCTTGCAAAAACACATTACCTCCCAAATCGGACTCCACATCTAACAGAGCGGTTCCTCCAGCCTGAAAACTTTCAGCTGCAAGCATCACACCGGAATCAAAGATCCCATCTCCTACATCAGCTATAGCTAATTTTATAGTATAGGTTTCACAGGGAATAACATTCGCAATGGCCTGGAGCGGAACAGAAAACCCATCGTATTCTATGAAATCAGAAGTGGGGCTGGGTGTGGTGGGCTCTGAAGTACATCCTCCGGCATTTTGGTTTTGGCCCACAGGAACATTATCTGTGAAAAAAGCAGCATTCGTATTGATATTTAGTGTGTTTATACTTACGTAGTCATTCGTGCCAGGAACTATGGCTATATTCTCTCCATTATTGCTAAAGTTTCCATTAATACCCGGTCCGGAAATAAAAAACCCGAAGACGTCATTGAATTCCGAATTAACGTAATCGCAGTACTCTTCAGAGGCAAAAACATACTCAAAAGTAATGCTATCTATAGTGGGAGTAAATTCAAATTCTAAAATAGTTGCATCGAAAATCGGTTGATTACTTCCTTGAAACAATTCGTTAACCATTTGCTGCAAATCGGGATCGTTTGAGTTTACCCCATCATCAGATCCCGTATCCGTTATATTATTAGGTCCAACGCCCAAGCTTACATTACCTGTACCTAAAATGACTCCCTCGTCTATGCCAATAGAGCTTAAGCCTGAAGAAAATGTCCCCGATGAGGTTGACCGTCCGCTAAGCGAAATGTTGTTCACATCAAAACAATCACCACCTATCAGAACATCTTTTACTAAAAAGTCTGGGTCAGAATTCGGTTCTGGATCGTAATTGTCATTCTTTGCTGAATATTGGGCAGTAGGTGTTGAGGGCAGTAAAACACTTATATGGAACCCCTTTGAGTTTGGTAGCGCAATATTCACCTCAGCACCCTTACTAAAAAAAGTATACTGTGTAACATCGCTGCTCTCATATTTCTTTACTTCTTTCCAATCTGAAGGCCCTAGAAGTATTAATTGATCGGATTGTTGGCCTTTAGCAACTAAGCGTATTTCTACTTTGGAAGGTAGACCTGAGAGTTGAATACTATCCTGACCATGCACAAAATAACGAAGTAAGCCCCTTGAAGGAATGGAAATAACCTCAATAGGAGGGTTATTAGTGGAATAGGATTTCGGTTGCTGAACCAATTGCATTTTACCTAACTCCTCAGTGGTTCCGAACACGGAAGAACTATTCAAAACGAATAAACTAAAGATGAACAAAAAGCCTTTAAACAGCAGCTTTTTCATGTTAATTATGTCCTTAGTTTTCAAAATTAAACGCAATTTCTTTTAAAAGTATTGATTTACAAAAAACAAAAACTCACTCTTACAAGGTTTGATAATAATTGAGAGAGGCTATCGCCCCATTTCATTCATTACTGCGGCGTCAATCTATATTGTTCTTGACACTGAAAGTTAGGTATCAAAACCAACCTCAATTAAAATTCACTTCCTAAAGTTAATAAAGCCTTTCGTTAATCCCAAGATTAACCTGCAATTGAATAGCCCACCTTAATTAGAGCACCTATTCTTTCATTGTAATGAAATCTACTTATATTGGTCTAGTGTTTAGCTATAATCTAAAACCAAAGACAAGCCCCTCTACTTTCCTTTCGATTCGCTGGGCTATTGGGCTGCCCCTCATCTCACTTTGCATGGGAACCATCGGCTACGTAATCATTGAAGGTTATAGCTGGTTGGAGGGCTTTTACATGGCCGTTATCACTTTCTCTACCGTGGGCTTTCGCGAAGTTAGGACGCTGTCTCAAAATGGAATGATCTTTACCACGATTTTCATTATCATGAACATATTGATTTTATCATATATGTTGTCTGCATTTACTTATTATATCATTGAGGGTCAAATTTTTCACCTACTCAATCTTCGTACCATGGAAAACAAACTTAAAAAAATAGAAAACCACGTTATTATTTGTGGGTATAGCTCTTATGGACGCGAAATCGTACATTATTTATTAGAGCATGACCGCAAATTTGTTGTTATCGATAAAGAAGCCGACCGATTGATCGAACTTCATGAGGAAGAGACAAATTTGCTGTTTGTCAAAGGAGATGCAACTAAAGACGACATATTGAGGGAGGCGGGAGTTGACCGCGCCGATGCCTTAATAAGTGCTTTACCTGAGGATGCAGATAATTTATTTGTCGTATTAAGTGCCCGGCAGCTCAATAATAAGCTGACCATCATTTCTCGAGCCCGAGATAGAACCTCTAAGCAAAAACTTTTACTGTCGGGAGCAGACCACACCATCATGGCAGAGCAGATAGGTGGTTTTTATATGGCTAACTTGGTAAAAAAACCGCACTCGACTCGATTTTTCACCTTTTTGACAGATGAGATTGATAATAACATTGTATTCGCAGAATCAAAGCTAACTGATTTAAATATTGACAGTAGTCAAATCGAACTCAGTGATTTAAATTTAAGAAAACACGCCGGCGTTTATGTCATTGCTATTAAAAATGGTAAAGATGACTATATCGTAAACCCAGGGCCTAACCAGCGCGTGAACCAAGATTCTACACTTATCTTACTGGGTACCTATGAACAAATGCAAAGCTTAGAGAGAGCCTATAATATCGATTTAGATTTAATCAGTCATTTTCCAAATAACTAATATTAAGCCTTCCCACTTTTTGGGAGTAGCTGGACTTTGCCACAATGTCATTGATTCGAAGGATAATTAGAATGAAAATAGCACTAGTGTAGATTCAAAGTTTTGCCTTGAGAGACCCTAAAAAACGGAGGAAACTACACGCCGTTCCGATAAATACTAATCTAATATAGGTGAATCAAAGTTTCCTTTACCACCTTTATCCCGGTCTGAGTCCTCCAAGTTTCCGAACCGATAATTAATATCCAAGCCTACAATTCGAGAATCCCATTGGCGATTCCTACTTTGAGTCAACCCAGACTGCTCTGTAGTTGACACCACCCATTCACGAGTATTGAAAATATCCCGGATGGAAAGTCCAATATTTAATTTATCATCAAAAAACTCTTTTCTTACAGCCATATTTATATAATAATAAGCCTCTATACGACCTTGAGGAACGTCGAGGGGTGCACGGTATCTACCATTGATTTGAAGGCTCCACCCGTCACCCAACCTCCACTGTGAATTATAATTAATACTGGTTCTGAACGTCTGTAAATTATCCACTCCTTCTCGTTGAACATTTTTTAAATTCCGAGCTGAAAAATTGACCGTTAAATTAATATTCCACCACCGATAGGGAACATAATTGAATATTCCTTCCATGCCGTAATCGTCTCTTCGACCTAAGTTCTCATAGGTTCTGACGGCGACCGGACTTCCCTCTTCAACAAGCAAAAAGCGCTGTATTACCTCATTTGTCTGTCTGTAGAAAACAGATCCATTAATCGTTAAGTCTCCAATGTACTGTAATATGCCAATTTCGAAAGAGTGGATATCCTCGGGAAGTAAATTGGGATTACCACGTCGCAGGCTTAATGGATTATTAAAGCTCGTGAATGGATTCAAACGCCAGGAATTCGGTCGGTTGATTCGACGAGAATAGCTGACCATAAATTGGGTGTATTCAGAGAGTTGATATGAATTATGCAATGTGGGAAAAAATCTTAAATAATCTCTCGAAATAGGATCGCCTCCCTCTAATTCTCCCGACCTGAGGGTTTGCTCCGCACGCAGTCCTATTTTTACTCCATACTTCCCCCACTGCTGAGCATAACTTGTATAGCCAGCGATCACATTCAAATTAAACTTAAATTCGTTATTCAAAGACTCATCTGGCTGAAACCGATCATCACTTTCATTATAGGTCTCTGAATAAAAGCTATTGTCCAAACTTAGTATATCTGATCGCAATCCAGCCTCCAATTTGCCACCAAATTGAAAGGGATGTTCGTAATCTAACATCCCTACGAAAAGGTTTTCCGAGCGATCCTCTTGTATATTCTGCAACAGTGGAAAGTCAATTAAATTTTCATTCTCATCATAGCGTAGTTCTTCGTACTTATCAATTTCGCTGCGTTCAGAGCGGCTCCAAGATATATCTAAATGAAGGTTTTGACCCTCCCGATCAAACTTTTTCTGCCACCCGCCATTTGCAAAATATTCATACCGATCTTCCGTTCCATCAGTTCTCCGCTCACTAAAATTATTCAACTTGCCTGATTCATCATAATTATCATAAACTACAAGACGATCTGCTGCTCGTCCCCCATTTTGATAATTTCCAGAAATGTATAAGACATTGTTTTTATTAAGATTATAATCGATTCCTCCTCGCACATTGTTACCGTTTCGACCACGAATTCCCTCATCGTATTCGTCAATCAAAAAAGAGGTGTCTGCGTATCTGTAGCTTCTTTCATTCGTACCCATGTAACTATATTCATTATTGGTATAACTATAGCTCAATGAGGTATTCCATTTTCCCGAACGCATATTTACTGAGGCCGACGAATTATATCGAGCTGAAAGACCCTTCTGGTAAGAGCCGTTAACCGTTCCATTCACTCCCCTCTTATCCTCTTCTTTTAATACAATGTTGATTACTCCAGCCGTACCTGAAGCATCGTACTTTGCACCTGGATTTGTAATAATCTCAATTTTTTCAATGCTAGTTGCTGGAATTTGCTGAAGAAACGTTGAAGGAGAAAACGTACTGGGTCTTCCATTGATCAATATTTGGACATTTCCACTTCCTCGAAGACTAATTTGATTATCGATATCTACTTCTACACCAGGCACATTACCCAACAGGTTCAAGCCCGTCCCTCCCTGGCTGGACATATCGGCATCGGCATTAAACACCCGTTTATCAATGCGAGTCTCAATGAGCGATTTCTGCCCTTTTACAACTACTTCATCTAGTGTTTGCCCAGATTGAAGTGCTAATTGCCCCAAATCTATCTCCGTCGAGGCTTGCTCAAGTTGGAAATTTTCAGTGTATAAGTCTGCATACCCAATAAAACTAATTTTTACCAGGTAATTCCCAGACTTTAAGTTTTTAAACACAAAAGACCCATCCATATCAGTCGTTGTCCCAGTCACCATTGTTGAGTCAGATGCATTAAGTAGAACCACTGTGGCAAAGCTAACTTCCTCACTTTCAGGAGCATCTGGATCAATCACAACACCAGAGACGGAAGAAGGAGGATCCTTTAATTCCGCACGAAGTTCTATAAATGAAAAAAGGAGGATTATAAATACAAGAAGGAAGTGAAAAAGTACTTTCATAATATGACGTCATGGATTTTATAAACCATGTACCTACAACTAATATTGCCTACAGTTCGTTTAGATTTTCTAGATATTTCTTTGCCTGACTCAATAAATCCTGCTGTTTTTCTTCATCGTATCTGTTCCAAATGTTATACATCATCCCCATCCTAAAGTTATTTGACAACTTTTCTTCATTTTCAGCGAGGAAGTTCCAGTATAATGAATTAAATGGACAGGCTTTTTCTCCTACTTTTTTCTTATGATCATAATAACAGTCCTTACAATGATCACTCATTTTATTAATGTAATTGGCAGATGAGACGTAAGGTTTAGTAGCTACTATTCCGCCGTCAGCAAACTGACTCATTCCACGAGTGTTTGGCATTTCAACCCACTCGATAGCATCAATGTATACGCCTAAATACCATGCATCTACTTCAGATGGGTTAATTCCAGCTAAGAGTGCAAAATTGCCGGTTATCATCAGGCGTTGGATATGATGTGCATATGCGTTTTCTAGAGAATTTCGGAGGGCATGATGCATGCAGTTCATCTGTGTATCTGCTGTCCAATAAAAATTGGGCAAAGAGCGGTTGTGCTCAAAAAAATTATAATCGCCATAATCTGGCATGTGGTGCCAATAAATACCACGCATGTATTCTCTCCAACCTAAGATTTGTCTAATAAACCCCTCCACGTTTGAAATATCTATTTCGTCTTTATGATCCAGATAATAAGACTCAGTTTGCTCGACTATTTCACGTGGGCTTAGGATTTTACTATTCATCAGAAATGAAAGCCTGGAGTGAAATAAAAAATCCGAACGCTCTGTCATCGCATCCTGATATGTTCCAAACTGGGACAAAAGATTCTCTAGAAAAAATCGTAAACTTTCCTCACCTTCAGCACGAGTAACCGGCCAAACAAAATCAGAAGCATCAATGGTCCCCATCGTATCTACACCCGCTGATTCAATAATATTTACAATCTCCTGAACATCTTTTTTAATTTCATACGTCTCGGGAACAGATTCTTTTTTAGGAAATTTTTTACGGTTTTCGGCGTCGTAGTTCCACTCTCCTCCCATTGGCTGTGATCCATCCATCAATACATCTTCAGCTTTGCGCATATGGCGATAAAAGTTTTCCATGAGAAATGAGGATTTCCCTTCAAAGAAATCTGAGAAGTCATCTCGACTTGTGTAAAAGTGTTCAGTATCAAAGCTTTGACAGCTCCAAGAAAATTCACTCTCCATTTCCCTCAGTTGCTCATCGAGCCTATACTCATCGGGAAGCAAATACTCCCATGAATCAGCTTCATAATTTTTCATTACTTGCTCCAGGTTCTTTTTTAAATCTTGTTGATTTTCATTAGCGTCCAACTCGTAATAAATGAATTTGTGCCCCTTTTCCTCCATATCTTCACGAAAAGCGCGCATCGCTAAAAAGAATGCCACAACCTTTTGTATGTGGTGTTTGACATAATCCGTTTCCTGCCGCATTTCGAACATAGCATAAATAATATCATCATCAATCTCATTGAACCACGAGTGATGTTGGTTGAGTTGGTCTCCTAAAATTAGCCTTACCTTTTTCATGATTTATTTTTATTACGTCTACATCTTTCAGAACAGTAAATTACTTGATCCCATTCTCTCTCCCATTTTTTGCGCCAACTAAACATACGTTGACACACCGGGCACTTTTTTTGGGGAAGATGTTCTTTTTTATGTGACATTTGAATTTATATCACAATAACCCCTTCATCTGGGTCACCGATGAAATTAGCTTTATTTTGGTTCCTTCGAAATCCAGACCACCAGGCCCAAAAGGCATCGTATTGATGCCGATTAGCACAGTCTTCTATTGAAAAGCCATCGGATGTAAGTACTCCCTCTATTCTATTTAACTGTATTTTATCTTTTTTGGGAGTTGCTTTTCCTAAGACTACTTTTTCAACTTGACTGGGGTAGGTTTCATAGCATTTAATGTCTATTTTTCCCAACTCAACTGCTAATCTCATTGCTCTAGCCGTGAGGCCTCCTAAAAACATCGGCGACATGGCTGATAGTGCTCGATCGGCTTTCCGATACATAAAGTCTTCTCCTTTCTTATAAAAGGCTGCAGGTAAGGATAATGGTGCATCAATGAACACCGTGTCAATGAATGAAAATTGTTGATTTAAAACCTTCAATATAAAGTCATCTGCAGAATTTCCTTTTGTTGATTGTAGAAATTTAATCGTTCGGTTTTCACAAAAGGCAATAGCTGTCGTACCTGCCTTTTGACTTCCGTAATCTATACCTATCCAATTTGTTTTCATATCTAACGTCTTCCAGGGTTTGTTAGCTTTTTCAATATGCGCCGACCTTCACTCTTCACAGTTTTGGTTTTCTTGACAGACCATAAAGAGTCTCTGGCATATTTGCCAGCTGATTTTAAATCAATTATGGGTTCTGGATAATCTTTTCCTATGACACATTGATACATTTGTTGTTCCAGGAACGTTAAGTTATATGGACAACTAAGATGAGCAGGTGGCACATTTTTTAATTCGGGACACCATTTTTTAATAAAAGCGCCATCGGGATCGTGATCTTCTGCCTGTTTAATCGGGTTATAAATTCGAATAGTATTAATCCCAGTTACACCCGCCTGCATTTGAATCTGGGGATAATGTATGCCAGGCTCAAAATCTAAAAACTGACGCGCCAACCATATAGCAGCCGGTTTCCAATCCTGCCACAAATGGTGAGTCCAAAAACTCAATACCATAGCTCGCATGCGAAAATTTAAATAGCCGGTGTGATACAAAGCTCTCATGCAGGCATCGATTAAAGGAAAACCCGTACGTCCCCTGCACCATTTTCGCCATATTTTCATTTTGAATGACCGATCTAAAGCGTCATATCCTTTGTTTACATTTTCAAATTCCATCCGATCCTCCATTTCGAACTTTTGGATAAAGTGACAATGCCACCTCAAGCGCGATCCAAAAGCTTTCGCCTGGAATTTGTGGTTTTGCATTAAATTCGAATGTCGAAGAGCGTGCCAAACTTGACGAATGGAAAGATTTCCCCAAGCTAGATAAGGAGACAATCTACTACAACCTTGGCGAGAATTCATTGGTTTTGAAATAGACTTCATATACCTGGCTCCCCGCTCATTCAAGAAGGTCTGCAGGTACTTTTGCGCTTGAGACTCTCCACCTTTTTGAAAATTTTCATTTCTTGAGAGGTTTTTATTCGGAAATGATGGGAACGGGCAATCATTTAAAAAACCCATGCTTATATTCTCATGATGAACGGGAGCAGAATCTGGGTTTTGATTCATGAAAGCATACCAATCAGACACCCATTGCTTACGATCAAATAATCCTCGAATTACCCCATTATGTTGATATTCTTGCCATTTTATACCGTTTAACCGAAACCATTTTGCAGCCTCCTTATCCCTATCGTAAGTACATTTGAGTCCTGTTTCACAATAAGAGTATACTGTATCTACTGAATATTTGGAATGCAAATACGACCACACCGCTAAAAAGTCACCTTTAAGAGCTATCAAGGGTACATCAACTTCCTCCAAGCTTTCTTTTAATTCCACTATGGAGTCCCCAACAAACTGGGCATGACGGCTAGAATAATGAGCATCACTCCAGATTTTAGGTTCATGCAGATACAAGCCTAAAACAGGAATCGAAGCCTTCATTGCTGAAGTCAATGGCTGATGATCGCGATAGCGCAAATCTCTTTTAAACCAAACAACGTTTATTCGTTGTCGATCCACTTATACCCTTAGCTTAGACAATCCGCCGTCAACCCCAATTATTTGTCCGCTCATCCAAGAGGCCTTATCACTCAATAAATAATGTGTCATATGAGCAATATCATCTGGCTGCCCTACTCGTTTGAGAGGGTGTCTATCATCTGCATTTGATCGCTTATTTTCGGAGCTTAGAAGTTTTTCAGCTAAAGGTGTATCAACTAAAGAAGGCGCTACAGCATTTACCCTTATTTTTGGCGCCCATTCAGAAGCAAGTGTGCGCACAAGGCCTTCAATAGCTCCCTTTGCCGCCGAAATAGATGCATGAAAGGGCATTCCTTGCTGAACAGCAACTGTTGAATATAGCACTACTGAAGGCGAATCTGCTTTTTTTAGGGATTTTTGAAAATGCTGTAGGACTTCCACAGCTCCCAAAAAGTTTAGTTTAAAGTCTTTCGAAAAGTCTTCTGTATTCAGAGAGCGGAATGGTTTTAAATTGATAGAACCCGGGCAATAAACTAGAGCATCTATGGATTCGGGATAATCGTGTGATTTCCAATCGTCGGTTAAAATATCCCCTGATTTATGGTCAACGCCTTCCGGCAAACCTGAGTTCGATCTGGAAATATTTGTCACTTCATAATTGTCGTTCAAAAGTAATTGAGATACTTTTTGGCCGATTCCACCTGTTGCTCCAACTACTATTGCTTGTTTCTTCTTATCCATACTTGAGTTTAATAAATAGACAAAATAAAACGGCTATTGTTATGAAAAACAACTGCATTTCTAATAAATGACAAAGAGAAAATAAATTCGCACCTATAAAATAAAAACCTCCTTACTCAAATTTGAGTAAGGAGGTACTAAACAATCAACAAACAAAACTACTGTACAACCAACTTTTTAGTTACCACACCTTTTGGTGTAGCAATTTCAACTCCGTACATACCTTTGGATAGGTTGGACACAGGGATCTCAATAGTGTTTCGACCTGTTTGTAGCGGACCACTAAATGGAGTGGATATAAGCTTACCATTCATTGATCGAAGTCTTATATCAACGTTATTTACTGTTTCTCCGTCATTATCAATCGTCAATAATGCTCTGAATGTGGTCGGATTGGGAAATAGAGCAAGCTCTCCCGTAATGATCTGTTCTGCGCTAGTCACTACAGGCAGTTCAAGAACGGTGCCGTCTGGCAGCACAGCAAATAAACCAAAAGTGGGATCATCCATTCCCGGATCTAAAAACCCAGAAGCCATCACGGTGGCGGCTCCACCTTCTAATCCACTCAGTGGAGCTGTGTAAGAAACCAAAATATCGGATGACCCCGCAGGGGCAATATCGATAGTGTAATCATCAGCAGGTACATTAATATAGCCCGTTTGCTCTGTAAAATTCAAATTATCTGCTAACTGAGCAACATCACGCGCAAAAATATCAACACCAGGTGCATCCGGAGAGCCGTGGAAAATAACAAAATCAACACCATCTACTTCTGCCGATTCTCTAGCAGGAGCTACGACCTCCAAATTGAAAGGAGCATCCATATCACCTACGATACCGTTTGCAATCACCTGGTAAGTTTCATCCGGATCTAACAAAAAGTCAAAATCAGCGATAATATCATCCGGAGAAGTACTTCCCGCAGGTGCGATTCCAACGTTTAGATTAACGCCAGCTGGCACATCTGTGTAAGCAGTAGCTGTTCTGAATGCAACATCCGTCACGAATGGCGCATCATTGACCCAAATATCGACCGTCGGTGACGGTGAGTTGTGTACAATTTGCAATCTGGCTGTATTTGTTACTTGAGGCAATGTAATAATATTACCGTCAGCTAACACTGCTAATAATGCAAAGGCCGGCTCACCCATCTCGGGAGCTAAAAAACCAGAAGCTATTATCGTCGTTGCTTCACCTTCAAATGCAGTCAATGGGGCAAAATAAGAGGCTACAATCGGCTCCGAACCAGCAGCCTTAATGTCAATAGTATATTCTGTTGCAGGAACATTAATGTAGTCTGTATTCTCCGCAAAGGCTAAATCGCTAGCCAATTGCGCTACGTCTCTCGCGAAAACATCCACATTCGGAGCATCGGGCGACCCGTGGAAAATCGTAAAATCTACGCCTGTTGAATCTGCGGCCTGACGCGCAGGTGCAATGACTTCCAAATTAAATGGATTGTCCATATCTCCAACAATACCGTTCGCTATCACCTGGTATGTTTCATCCGGATCTAACAAAAAGTCGAAATCAACAATAATATCATCCGGAGAAGTACTCCCTGCCAACGCGATCCCAACGTTTAAATTAACGCCGGCTGGAACTTCTGTGTAGGCTGTAGCTGTTCTGAACGCAACATCCGTCACGAATGGCGCATCATTGACCCAAATATCGACCGTCGGTGACGGTGAGTTGTGTACGATTTGAA
>Ga0209942_1000509_pt1 | contig 23382 bp, 18 predicted proteins | sample SalPonR1_A_D2_MG_FD_185695 | JGI IMG/M metagenome (GOLD analysis project Ga0209942, IMG submission 185695) | Salt pond soil microbial communities from South San Francisco under conditions of wetland restoration - Salt Pond MetaG R1_A_D2_MG... ...
CGGGTATCAACAATAGAAAAAATCTTCCAGCCGCTTTCTGTTTGAATGAGGTTCATTGTGTTTACCCCACAATGACTGAATTCTCCATCATAGTAAAAACTATAGCCCATCCACGCTGTTGATAGATCTCCATCTACGTGAGCTATAAAAGATGTCAGCTGTTCGTCTAATGAACCCGGTGATGATTGATTCACACTGTTCATAAAAGCCGGAATGCCGGTTTGACGTAACACTGCATTTCCTTCGTCTGAAACGATCACTGTATGAAGAGTTACATCGGGCGTCATATGCGATTTCATTGCCGAGCTGTCGGATTCACGCATCGCATTGAAAAACTCAATTACGGTTTCTTCAACTGCTGCTTCACTTGAATCGGTTAATGAAGATGGAGACAATGGAGAACTGAAAAAGAGTGAGAATAAGATAACAAAGAGAGAAAACAGACTATTCATAGCTCGTAATATTAAGTAGTTTTGGATTTTCTGAAAGATATATAATTCGGCACCGCCATTTACAGTGGTAGATTATGAAGCTGGATACACAATAAAAAAGCCCTCAATTGAATAAAAAATTGAGGGCTCAGGTTCTGAATTTAATCAAGTGAGTCTGATATTAAAATACATCCTCAACGGGTGTGTACTCCATATCAAAAGCTTCAGCAACGTCTTTGTATACGATTTTGCCTTTAGCGATATTCAGTCCTTTCAAAAGTTCAGGATCTGCCTTTAGCGCCTTTTTCCAGCCATGATTGGCGAGCTGTACTGCATACGGAAGAGTTACATTGGTAAGCCCCATCGTGGAAGTATAAGGCACGGCTCCGGGCATATTTGCCACACAATAGTGAACAATGTCGTCTACTACATACACCGGGTCATCGTGTGTGGTTGGTTTAGATGTTTCAAAACATCCGCCCTGATCAATTGCTACATCAACGACCACGCTACCTGGTTTCATCAGTGATAGCATCTCTTTAGTTACCAAATGTGGAGCTTTTGCACCGGGTTTCAAAACACCCCCTATCACAAGATCTGTATCCGGCAGCATCTCACGAATATTCGCTTCACTTGAAAACATGGTTGATACATTCTTTGGCATTACATCATCCAGATGACGCAGACGCGGAATATTGATATCAAAAATTGTTGTTTTAGCGCCCATACCTGCTGCTATTTTTGCTGCATTCACGCCTACAATTCCGCCACCAAGTACGGCCACATTGGCTGCAGGCACTCCCGGTATTCCGCCCATCAGTATGCCGCGTCCGCCCATGGGTTTCTCAAGGTATTTTGCACCTTCCTGTGCCGACATACGCCCGGCCACCTCACTCATAGGAATAAGTAATGGTAGTGAGCGATCTGATTTTTCTACAGTCTCATAAGCTATAGCAATACATTTTGACTCAATTACCGCTTCGGTAAGCTCTTGACTTGCCGCAAAATGAAGGTATGTAAATAAAATCTGACCCTCTCGCATCCTGGAATACTCGGGCTTGATGGGCTCCTTCACCTTCATGATCATGTCCGCCTCTTCCCACAACTTGTCAATATTTGTGGTTATCTCTGCACCGGCATTAACATATGCATCGTCAGAAAATCCACTGCCCTCCCCAGCTCCTTTTTCAACCAGTACGCGGTGACCATTGCGTTTAAACTGCAGAACACCGCCCGGTAATAGCGAAACCCTGTTTTCGTGGGTCTTAATTTCTTTCGGAACTCCAATAATCATATCGTAAAATCTAAGAGTGTAAATCCAATTAATTAACGGGGCGAAAGGTAGAAATTTTTGCGGTATTTAACAGGTATGATTTGCGAATTGTAACATATCAGGCTTGTCGAATCTGATTTTCGCAAAATCTCTTTTGGCCTCGGAATGCCTGATTGGATAACTATCCAAAAAAGGATACTTCTAAAAGTATTGAGCTTTCATAAGAATTGAAATAGATAGAGATACTTTTTAAAAGATCTTACAGAAAAGTCGTTTTTGAATCAAAGTCTGAAACTCTAAACAGATACCATCGAGTTGGATGAGATAAGATATGCGATATCTGATTAATTGAATCTGAAAAGACCGGCCGGGATGTTTTATCACTAAAAAAAACTCAGACTATGATTCGGAGTTATCAAGGAGTGATTTAGCTTTCTCAACGCCTTTTTCTGTTAATGAGATGTGTCCGTAAAGAACCGGGCCTCCAATCGATTCTTCTTTAATAAAATGAAGATCGATCATATATCGAAAGAGATTGCGAATTTCAACCCGGTCCATGTTAACGGTTTGAGCCAGCTTTTCAACGGGTATATTTACCCCGGCTTCAAATTCGGCTTCACGCCCTGCCGCCAACAGAATTTTTTCGCACCGTCTGTTAAAATCGGATCCTATCAGCATACTTGATTTGGTTTGATGAACGTCAATGTTCAAATCAAACCTTACCCTGCTGTTAAGCCAGGGTTAAGGAAATGTTAAGAGTCTTCAGGTATCTTCAAAAGATCTATCTGTAAAGTTGGAAAATGACAGACAGAGGGCTACTTTTATTGATCTGATTATATCCTGTAGAATTTGGATATTTGCTCTGATGTAATATTCCCGACCATTTAGCATCCATGATTTCCAAAAAGATACTTTCAAAAATCAAAAAACTTGAAATCCAGACAAAAGGACTGGTGAACAATCTTTTTGGTGGAGAGTATCAGTCTGCATTTAAGGGACGGGGTATGGAGTTTTCTGAAGTACGTGCCTATACGTTTGGAGATGATGTAAGGCTGATTGACTGGAACGTCACTGCCAGAAATGACGAGCCCTACATCAAGATATTTGAAGAAGAAAGAGAGCAAACGCTCATGCTTTGCGTAGATATATCTCCCAGTGGTTTTTTTGGCAGCCATAACCAGACAAAAATGGAGCTCTCCATAGAAGTTTGCGCCGTTATCGCCTTTAGTGCTATCAAAAATGGCGATAAGGTGGGTATGGTTCTTTTCAGTGATAAAATAGAAAAGGTTATACCGCCGAAAAAAGGACGAACACACGTCCTCAGACTTATCCGTGAGCTCTATGTAACCCGCCCGGAAGGAAAGAGCACAGATATTGCTGAAGCACTATCGTATTTAAACCGGCTGCTCAATCGCCGCTCTATAATTGTTTTGGCATCCGACTTTCAGGATGAGCGTTTTCACAAGCAGCATAAAATAACCAACCGAAAACACGATCTTGTGAACCTGGTTGTAAACGATCAGTTTGAAGACGAGTTACCGGATGCAGGGCTCGTTATGCTTAAAGATGCTGAGACCGGAAAACAAAGATTGATAGACACATCAAGTAAAAAGGTAAGAATTGCTTATAAAACGCGTCGGCTGGAGCAAGATCACCAGCTGAAAGAGTACTTCAGAAAAAACAAGATGGATTCTGTTAGCCTGAAAACAAATGAATCTTATGTTAAACCGCTGATCAATTTTTTCCAGCGGCGTATACACCGGCGTTAAACACCCAGGCTGGGTAAGCTTAACTTCTTAGGGGGCAGTCTTGGGTTGATTGTCTACGCTCTCATCAATTTCAGCTACTTTTTCTGCAAGCTGAAGGTTTTCCAGCAAGCCCTGATATCGATCAATAATACGCTGAAGTTCCGGCATAAGGGCTTCTTCAAGCGAATCTGATGCAGGAAGATCTGCTTTTACTGAATTAATTGGCTGATCATTCACATACATTCTATAGCATAAATGCGGTCCGGTAGCAAGCCCTGTTTGCCCAACATAGCCAATCACCTGGCCCTGCTCAACCTTCACACCTTTTCTGATACCGGGTGCAAATCCATTCAGGTGAAGGTAGGCCGTACGATAAGATCCGTTATGACGAATCTGAACGATATTTCCATTTCCACCCCTTCTCTGGGCTTCAGTAACAATGCCATCTCCGACTGCTAAAATGGGTGTGCCTGTCGGGGCTGCATAATCTGTTCCATAATGCGGACGATTTCTCCTTAGTATGGGATGAAACCTGCTGCGTGAAAAACTCGAGCTGATCCGCTGGCTATACCTGAAAGGTGCTTTTAATAAATCTTTTTCAAGGCTGTTTCCATTCTCATCAAAATAACCTCGTCGTTCATCGTTGTTAAAAAAGAAGGCACGATGTGTCTGACCTCTATGCTGAAATTCAGCTGCTTTCACATCTCCGATTCCTACAAATTCATCCCCGGCATATCGTTCTTCATAAATCACTTTAAAATGGTCACCATTGCGAAGCGAGAAAAAATCAACTTGCCATGCGAATACAGCAGCAAGTTCAGAGCCCAGAAAATGTGAATGGCCCTGCCCGACTATACTTTCATAGAGTGAACTCTGAATTATCCCGGATGCTTCCTTTGTAACAAAGCGTACAGGTATTTCGCCATTCTCAATTCGAAGTCCGTCTCTCCAATCTACCGTTACATATTGTGTTAATTCAGGATGCCAGATGAAAGAGACTGGTTTATCATCCTTAAAATATATACGGTACTGCTGACCGGGAACCATACGACTCAAATTTGCAACACCTTCGGCTTTCTGCTGCATTTTGTAGATATCCTGAGGTGAGATATCATACCGGCGCATTATAATGTACAAACTTTCGTTTCTCTTTACTTCGTAATCCTGATATTCAAATATTCCTCTTTCATAGCCATAGCGGTCTTTGGCTGGCAGAGGTATAATTTCATTAACAGTTTCCAGAGTTACCGGGTAGGGATTTTTTATCGTTTCTTCGGCAGTGATATATGATGTACCGATCGTTACGCAAGCGATCAAAATCATGGCCACACCGATTCCAACGAGTATTATTGGATTACGAATTTGCATTGACGTTCCTAAAAGCAGTATTTTTTAAAATCACAATTAATCAATAATAGGATTTTCCTGACGGTATTCATAAAATTTAATCAGCCTTAGAATGACTGATTTATAAATATTGGCTCAAACAAAATCCTGCACCAACGGTTAACCATCTGATTCGAATTATTCATCTTAAAAATGATGTATCTGTGCTAACCGTTTAAGTAATAAATTACATACGTATCAATCTAACAAACAGTTACCGATTCCCGTTTAATTCCACGATATTTGTCTGATGTATTTACTTAAACATTTAACTGTTTTGATTTCGTATTACCCATTTTGAATTCTAATCTCTTTTTTCATTTTCCGAAGCTGCCAGCCAGAAAATCACTGGCTTATTTTGCTTTTATTCTTCTGACGGTATTTGCAGCAAATCCGCTTTCCTCTAATGCACAACAAATTCATACGTTAGTTGACGTAGATTCTGTTCGTGTAGGCGATACTATCAATCTCTCGGTTGTTATCGAAGGAAACTATTCTTTGCAGGAGTACCCAGATGCAGATTCTTTTTCAGATGATCTCGAACTTGTGAATCTTCAGCGATTCCAGGCAGCTGCAAATCGTGACAGTCTCGTTTATTCACTACAGTTTTTTGGTGTTGAAGATTTTGTTATCGAACCCCTGGAGTTCGGTATAATTACTTCAGAAACAGACACCACCCTCCGTACGAACAGAGTTCCTATCTACTTTAAATCTACACTGGCATCAGAGGAAGAGGAGCTTCGTCCGCTAAAACCAATTTTCGATTTTGCGCGCACATTCTGGCCATATATCCTGGGTGGTCTGATTTTGATTCTGCTCGGTTTTGCGATTGCCAGATATCTCAAAGAGCGTGCAAAAAGAGACACATTTATGCCTGAGTCATTCCAGGAGCAATCTTTTATAAATCCGCTGGAGCAACTCGAAAAAGATATTATGCATTTACAGTCCGGGACATCTCCTTCAAACAGGGAGGAATTTGAGAAGTTTTATGTTCAGCTGGCCGATTCCATCAGGCTTTATCTTAAGCGTGTATATGACTTTCCTGCACTTGAAATGACCACCGGTGAAATTATCACAAAACTTCAGCGAGAACGTGCCTCTTCTGATTTAGTCAGGGATGTTAAATTGGTGCTTCGTGATGCAGATATGGTCAAATTCGCCAAATTTAATCCGGCTTCCGATCAGGTTTCCGAGGCAATTCAAACAGGTGTAGACTTTCTGGAAACAGCTCGTGCCGTTGATTCCGATCGTGTCGAGTACCTTGAATTTCTCCATAATGAAGAGCAGGAATCGCTCAGGCAGGTACACAATGAAGAGCAAAAGAAACTTAAAGAGGAATTTGAACAATGAGTTGGGCGAATCCTGAATACTTTTGGTTACTGACGGCTCTGCCACTTTATCTTGGATACGTAATCTGGAAACATTTTTCAGGTAACCGGGCATCCATTGCGTTTTCATCTACATCTATATTTGATGACCTCCCGGGTAACTATCGTGCCAAGCTTTTTTGGCTTACACCTCTTTTCTATGCGGTATCGTTTGCACTTTTTGTTACTGCGCTGGCGCGACCCCAATTACAAAATACAACGGTGGAACAATATGTTGAGGGCATCGATATCATGATGAGTATCGATATTTCAACGTCGATGCGGGCAGAAGATCTCGACCCAAACCGGCTTATTGCCGCAAAACAAATTGTGGCTGATTTTATTGGACAAAGAAGCAATGACCGGATTGGCATTGGTGTATTTGCCCGTGAAAGCTTTACCGTCGTTCCCCCTACTATTGACCACGACCTTGCAATTGAAATGCTTGAAACTATCGATATGGGGATGGTTCGCGATGGAACCGCCATAGGTGTGGGGCTTGCAACGGCATTGAACCGCCTCAGAGACAGCGAAGCTGAAAGCAGAGTAGTAATTTTACTGACAGACGGGATGAATAACGCAGGAGAAATTGATCCGCTGACGGCCGGAGAACTCGCGGCAACTTACGGAATCAAGGTATATACGATGGGTGTGGGTTCACGAGGAACGGCCCCCTACCCCGTTGATGACCCGGTATTTGGCCGCAGATATCAAAATGTGTCAGTAGATATCGATGAAGAAATGCTTCAGGAAATTGCCCAAATGACGGGTGGACGGTACTTCAGAGCTACCACAACGGAAGAGCTTAGCGAAATTTATGGTGAAATTGATGAGCTTGAAACAACTGAAATTGAAGAAATCCTTTACAGGGATTACGAAGATCTTTACGCTCCCTGGGTTTTTTCCGGAATTATCTTTCTGCTCTTTGGATTTGTAAATGAACGATGGATCACCGGCTCTTCACTATTTGAAAGGTAGGTTTTTCACCTTTTGCAGCACTGCGATTACCCCATGGAATTTATGATTAAACATATCCAAAACGCGTTACACAAAGAGATTAATCTAGAGAAAATCAGGGAGGAGCTCGGCAGCGGACGAAATGTAAAGCTCCGGCAATTTAATGGCTCACTCCCCACATTTCTTTTCTATGATCTCATCTCTGAGTTTGAAACTATACTGGTGCTAACTGAGGATCATGAAAGGTCTGCAGCAGTTGCTTCTGATATTGAAGAGATGGGCGCTGAAGGCGTTTATTTATTTCCGCCGACCCGTAGAAAACCTTACGATCAACAAAAAATTGTTGATACATCCACAATGGTGCAAAGATCGGAGGTGCTTGAAAAAATTCAGTCGGGTGAAGCCAGGATTGTAGTGGCACCTATTGAAGCGATTTTCGAGAAACTTGTACCGCCAGAGCAGTTTTCAAATGCATCTTTGACGATAGAAAAAGGACTACAGCTATCACCTGATAATCTTGCAGAACTGCTTACTGATCAGGGCTATTCCACCGAACGGTTTGTTGGCTCGCCCGGTGAATTTGCAATACGAGGCGGCATATTTGACATCTTCCCTTTTTCGGGCGAATATCCGCTGCGGATTGAGTTTTTTGGAGACGAAATAGATACCATTCGTGAATTTGATCCCGATTCACAGCGCTCTATTGCCTTTCTTAATCATGCCCGGATTGTTCCCAATGCAGCCTTTTCCACCGATGAATCCAAGGAAAGTCTTTTTACATATCTTCCTGAACAGTCGTTAATGGTTCTGGAGAAAGCTGATCTTTTTGCAGACATCATTGAGGAGTTTGCAGAGCATGCTCATGAGAAGTACGAAGAACTTGAAGGTGATGACGATGACACCTCATTCAACCCGCCTGATGCTGAGTTCCTGACACTAAAGGAATGGAACAGCACACTCGACAATTTCCCTCTTTTGACGACCGGCAGTCTCAATAACTCGGTTGATGCCGATCTTATTGTTGAAATTAACAGCTCTCCTCATCCATCATTTAACGGCAGTTTTAAGATCCTGAGAAGCTTCATCGAAGAACAGTCTGCTTATGGAGTAAGAACATTGATTCTCTGCGACCATGAGAATCAGAAAGAGCGGTTCGAAGAACTTTTGGGTGAACCGGCTGACGCTTTTGATTACGTGCTTACAGTACAGTCTCTTCATGAAGGATTTTTACTACCGGGTCAGAAACTTGCTGTTTTAACCGACCATGAAATTTTTAATCGGTACCATCGGCCGAAAGTGAAACGCAAGCAGGTGCGCGGCGGCATCTCTATGAAAGAGCTTAAAGACCTGAATGTCGGCGATTACGTTGTGCATGTCGATTATGGTATTGCGACGTTCGCCGGATTTAAGAAAATCAACGTAAGAAAAACTGTTCAGGAAGCCGCTGTACTGCGTTACAAGAATGATAGTATTTTGTATGTGAACGTTTCCAGTTTGCATAAACTGCAGAAGTATTCAGGTAAAGAAGGGAAAAAACCAAGGATTACTAAACTGGGATCCGGTGAGTGGGCTCGCAAAAAAGCAACCACGAGGAAAAAAGTAAAAGATATTGCTCGTGAGCTCATTCAACTATATGCCAAACGTAAAGCAATGGATGCCTATTCGTTTTCTGAGGACAATTCCTGGCAAACCGAAATGGAAGCACGTTTCGAGTTCGAAGAAACTCCTGATCAGATGGACGCCATTCAGGCCGTAAAACGCGACATGGAATCTTCGCAACCCATGGACAGGCTCATATGTGGTGATGTTGGATTTGGCAAAACAGAAGTTGCAATCCGGGCGGCGTTCAAAGCTGTTATGGATCAAAAACAAGTGGCTTTACTTGTACCAACCACCATATTGGCGGATCAGCATGCCAAAACATTTCAAAAACGGATGAAGGATTTTCCAGTCGTTGTTGAATCACTTTCACGATTCCGAACGGCGGCCGAACAAAAACAGATCATCAAAAATCTAGAAGCCGGTAAAGTTGATATTCTGATTGGGACACACAGAATTGTATCTAAGGATGTCAATTTCAAGGAGCTCGGGCTAATGGTTATAGACGAAGAGCAGCGCTTTGGTGTGTCTGTTAAAGAGAAACTCAAACGTTTCAGGGCTTCTGTTGATGTAATGACCATGACCGCAACGCCGATCCCCAGAACACTGCAGTTCTCGCTGATGGGCGCGCGTGATCTTAGCATTATCAACACTCCACCACCTAACCGGCAGCCTGTATACACTGAAATTCATAGCATGGACCCCGAATTAATTCGTGAGGCCATCCTGCAAGAGATCACGCGCGGCGGACAGGTATTTTTCATCAATAACCGGGTGAAAAATATCAATGAAGTCACAGAAATGATCCGCGAGCTGGTGCCTAACATTCGTATTCGATCTGCTCATGGACAGATGAAACCGTCCAGTCTCGAAAAAATTATCCACGATTTTTACCATCATAAGTTTGATGTGCTGGTATCAACCAATATTGTCGAAAACGGGATTGATATAGCTAATGCCAATACGATTATCATCAACAATGCCAACCATTTTGGACTGTCGGAACTACATCAGCTCCGTGGACGTGTTGGCCGTTCCAACCGAAAAGCGTACTGTTACCTTATCACCCCCCCCATTCGCAGTCTGTCTGCCGATGCAAGAAAGCGTTTGACGGCTCTTGAAGAACACTCAGACCTGGGATCCGGTTTTAACATAGCCATGCGTGACCTGGACATCCGGGGCGCTGGTGATATCCTGGGAGCTGAACAGAGTGGATTCATCACGGATATCGGGTTCGAAATGTATACGAAAATTCTTGACGACGCCGTACGTGAGCTTAAAGAGTCTGAGTTCAGCTCTATGTTCTCTAGCGAACCGAAGCCGGTGGAGCTTCCGGATACACAGATTGAATTTGACCATTCAGCCTATATCGAAAATACATATGTATCTGATAATGTAGAGCGGTTAAACCTATACAGAAAACTGAGCGAGGCCAAGGAATCTTCTGTGATCGATGATTGGGAGGAAGAAGTAAAGGACCGATTTGGTCCGATGCCTGAAAGCACTGTCTTTTTACTGCTTGCAACACGGCTTAAAGTGGCTGCATCGCAGCGGCTTGTTAAAAAAGTGACCACTCGGGCCGGCAGAATGTGGCTTCAAATGCCCAAAAACAGCTCAACACTTGGAGAACATCTTTATGGCGAAGGATTTTTCCAGACATTACTGAAAGATCTGGAAGAGAAAAAAGAGAATAAATTCGAAGTCATCCAGAAGAAAGATGCCGTTCGGCTAGTGATTCATGACATCGACGATGGAAATGACGCCCTCGATTTCCTCGAGTCCCTGCCCGCATTCACTGAGGAACATGATAAGATTGCAGTATGATCGTCAGTGTCCAAAAAGCTGCTGCGCTCATTCGATCGGGAGATGTTGTTGGCCTGCCTACAGAAACGGTCTACGGTCTTGCGGCTGATGCATCAAACGTACTGGCAGTTCAAAAAATATTTGACCTCAAACAGCGTCCGGCTGATAATCCCCTCATCGTTCATATTTCAGATTTAAATCAGGCAGCATCGTTAGCTGAAACAGATTCAGAAGATTTCGTGCGCCTGGCCAGAGCCTTTTGGCCGGGACCATTGACGCTTGTTCTGCCCAAAAAGCCTCAGGTTCTGGACCTTATCACCGCCGGACTTCAGACAGTCGCTTTGCGAATGCCAGACCATCCAAAAGCACTTTCTGTGATAGATGTGTCGGGCCCTCTTGCCGCCCCAAGTGCTAATCGTTCAGGACGTCCCAGCCCTACCCGGGTGAAGCACGTAGAAGATGATTTTTCCAAATCATTCCCCGTCGTTGAAGGAGGAACCTGCAACATCGGCATTGAAAGTACTGTCCTCGATTTATCAGGAGATGCCCCTGCCATTTTACGCCCCGGTATGGTCACTGCCGGGAAAATCGAAAAAGTCCTTGGGAAAGAAGTGCGCCTTGAGTCTTCAGGTGAGCAAAAGCGACGGAGCCCGGGCACGCGATATTCTCACTACAAACCTGAGGCTTCGATTCATTGGATGGAATCACCAGAGTCACTGGATCAATACCGACCTGACACTCTCTATATTTATCATACTTTCCCTATTGATAAAAGCTATTCCAATATCGTGCATTTCAAAAATAACTATACTGAGCTTGGGAAATCTCTTTACGATCTCTACCGCACGGCTGATAAGAAAAATTACCGGCAAATTTTAATTGAACCCTTCCCGGACACGTCTCAATCACCTATCATTCCAGCCCTTCTAAATCGTATACAACGCTCTCTATCACAATAGTTTACAGGTTACTGCGATTAACATTGCTTCTTTTTTTCACTTTTAAGAAACGAATTATTCAATAAGGCTTGTTTAAAAGGCAACTGAATTGAAGCACTTCAAGTGCGATCAATCAGAATCTTTAACCCCACAAACCCCATTTATAATGAATAATCTTCTCAAACGAATCAGTTTGTTTATCGGACTGCCTCTGCTGGCCATTTTTTTAATAACAGCATGTAGTGATGACGATAACCCAACTGCTGATAATCCCGACCAGGAACTTAACATTGTAGAAACCGCTGAAGATGCCGGAAACTTCACCACTCTTCTCACGGTAGCAACCGATCTAGGTTTGGCAGAAACACTTCAAAATGAAGAACTGACTGTTTTTGCTCCAACTGATGATGCATTTAATGCACTGCCTGACGGTCTTCTTGACAATTTAACAGAAGCACAGCTTACAGAAATAATATTGTATCACGTTCTTGAAGGAACCGTTGAATCAAATCAAATCGAAGCCCAGCAAGATGCAGAAACTGTACAAGGCGAGCGAATTTTGCTCCAAAGCGATGCAAATGGAGTAACGGTAAATGGAACGACATCCGTAATAAATGCTGATATTTCAGCAAGCAATGGTGTTATCCATGCTGTTGACGAAGTATTACTTCCCGCTGAATTCAGAGATCCGGGTGTCATTGAGGCGGCTGAAGCGGCTGGCAACTTCACTATTCTTCTTGATGCAGTTGAAAGTGCAGGTCTCACAACAACGCTTCAGTTCCTCGGAGACTTCACAGTCTTTGCTCCAACTGATGCAGCGTTTGAAGCGCTTGGTATTGAAACAGTAGAAGCACTTACAGACGAACAGCTAACTAATGTTCTGACCTATCACGTACTTAATGGCGAAGTTCCATCTTCTGCTCTTCAGCCTGAGCAAACAGTTACTGCCCTTAATCAGGAAAACCTGTTTATCACTCTTGAAATTGATAAGGTAACGGTGAACGGAACAGCCAATGTTATCCAAGCTGACATAGATGTTAGAAATGGTGTTATTCACGCCGTTGATCAGGTACTTCTTCCTGATACTTTTGGAACAGTTGTTGACAACGCTGTGAAACGATATGATTTGACAACTTTGGTAGGTTTGGTGACCGATCAGGGACTTGCATCAACATTAGCTGATACAGAAGCAGAGTTTACTGTTTTTGCACCTACGAATGCAGCATTTGCAGCAATCAGTTCAACACTGGAAACTCTCTCTGGTGACCAGGTGACAAATACATTGCTTTATCATGTACTTGGATCAGCGGTTCAGGCATCACAATTATCTGAATCACAGACCGTCGCCACTTTGAATAATGAGGAAGAGATACTTATAGAAGTATCCGAGGGAGTTGTGACAATTAATGGCAGCGCTACTGTCCAAATTGCTGATGTAGTCGGCTCCAATGGTGTGATTCATATCATCGATGAAGTGCTGATTCCAGAAGCTTTAGGCGGGGGAATTCCAACGTCGGGTAATGCAACTGCAAACATTACGATAAACAACGTAGGCAGCAGTGCATGGACGTTTACAGATGTTGAAGGCAACGGTGTTGATGTACAGACCGGAGTCGATAATCCTACGCTTACGCTGGATGAGGGCGGACGATACACAATCACCAATCTTGGTGCATCGGGACACCCATTTCAACTCCTTGACGCTTCAGACAATGTTCTAATTGCGGCCGGTGGTGGTGGAACACTACAGGACGATGAAGATGCAAACGTAGTAGTGAATGAGGAAAATGGTACGATTGCATTCACCTTAACCGGTGCACTAGCAGAGCAGGTAGCAACTTATATTTGTGAGTTTCATCCTTCAATGGCTGGAGATCTCGTCGTTAATTAATTCCGGAATTCTGTCCGGATAAAACTTATCGAGAATAGAAAAAGGCGCCCTGGCTAAATCAGGTGCGCCTTTTTTGTACTTTTGAAAAAAGCTTAACTATCCCAAATTACTTAGTGCATCTGCAATTGACTGATCACCTGAAAGCAGATCAAATGATTTACGATATGTTGGCTCGTTTTCCAGTGAAGCCGCTATGACGGCTGCCACATCCTCGCGGGGTATCTCTCCACTTTCAAGATCACCGACTTTAATATTCCCGGTCCCCTCTTCATCCGTCAGCCTGCCAGGTTTGATAATGGTATAATTTAGTCCACTGTTGATTAGAGCTTCATCCGCTTCAGCTTTTGCTTTTTGGTACACCTGGAATACCTCATTGCCTCTCGGCTCATCAAGTCCCATTGCGCTTATCATGATGTAACGATTAATTCCATTTGCCTGGCAGGCTCTCATAAGTTTAATTGCGCCGTCGCGATCAACTGAATATTTACGTTCTTTACCGCTTCCGGGGCCCGCACCTGCCGCAAAAATAACCGCGTCTGCGTCACCCACACTATCGGAGATATCCGTTTCCTTTTCAATGTCTGTTATCTGAGGCTCCACTCCCATCTCGTCAAGCGTCTCTGCCTGCTCCTCTTTTCTGATAATTCCCCTGACGCTATGCCCCTGTTCAATGAGTATTGGGTGAAGTAATTTTGCAATCCTGCCATGAGCGCCTACAACTGTGATATCCATTGTGTGTTTGATTTAGGTTTCTGTTTATTCAATACCAAAACAAACATGTCATAAAAATGATTTAGCAAGCTACTGCCTGGACTTTTGTTTCTAATTTTAACTCAGTATAGATTAACACCGAGACTCATAATCATAAACATAAATCTCAAGACTCAGGACTCACGACTCACGACTCAATACTAGTAGTCACTTCTTACTTTTCACTTTTCCCTTTCATCATTTTGAACATACCTTTTAGCTTCTGACGATCCATCATTGAATCAATAAAATTGAACTGGCCGCCTGAGAGACTTTCGCCCCCGTCTATTGTAACTGTTTCACCAGTGATATAGGGAGCCATATCACTCATCAAAAAAGTGGCCAGATTGGCCAGTTCTTCGTGTTTGCCATACCTGCCGGCCGGGATTTTATTCAAATACTTCTGTTCAAATTTTTCGTCAGGGAAAAGCCGGGTCCACGCTCCCTCTGTGGGAAAGGGTCCGGGTGCTATTGCATTGAGCCGAATACCGTACTCAGCCCATTCAAATGCAAGTGACCGTGTCATAGCCAAAACACCGGCTTTCCCGCAGGCAGATGGAAGCACAAATGCAGATCCAGCCTCTTCTGCATATGTTGTGACAATATTCAGGATGTTTCCTTCCTGTTCGCTCTCAATCAGATAGTTTCCGAAATGATGAGTGCAGTTGAAACTGCCGTGCAGAACAATATCCACAACTGTTTTAAACCCACCGGGTGATAAATCTTCAGAGGCGCTTAAAAAATTACCGGCCGCATTATTCACCAGACCTGTCATCTTACCAAAATCATTTACAACTGACTGAATCATCTCCCCAACTTTATCATAATCTCTGACATCCACAGGATACCATCGTACACTGGTCCCGAAGTCAACTAATTCCTCTGTAGCATTCCTTAGTTTTTCCTCCGTTCTGCCGCAGATAGCAATATCGGCTCCCAGTTCAGCAAATTTTTTCGCCATAGAAAGCCCCAAGCCGCTTCCGCCACCGGTAATGAGGATTACATCGTCTTTGAGTGTGTCTTTTTTGAACATAGGTTTGAGTCTTGAGTCTTGAGTCTTGAGTCTTGAGTCTTGAGTCTTGAGTCTTGAGTCTTGAGTCTTGAAAAGAGTTTAACTACTACTCTGTTTCTTTTCTAGTACATAAAGCATTTTCTGAATTTCGTTGATATTTTCTGAATTTCGTTGATTTCAGAATAAAGTAGTTTAAAATCTTCTTCATTCAGGTATTTAAGGTTTTTTGCAATCAATATTTGGGTTTCCAATTCATAAGCAGATCCATACGATATTCCAAGAAAGTGCGCGAAAGACCGTGTTGACTTTCGACCGGCTCCTTCTACGATATTTGAACTTATTGAAACAGAAGATCTTCTTATCTGTGCCGTCAATCCATATGACTCAATGTTAGGAAAATTTATCGTCACTTTATATATGTCCGTCGCCAATGAAACCGATCTTTTCCACACAATCAAATTTCTGAAATTATCCATGTCATACAGATTTAAAGTTATTTAAATATATCTGTATGATCTAATGCATCTGCTCACCTTACGATATTTTTCCGATTATAACCTTATGATCGATTTTCTTCGCTTCTATATTCAGATCAGGTACAAAATATGTTAGCAGTGTCTCATAACTCATGTCTCATAACTCATGACTCAAGACTTATGACTAGATTCTCTCAAAAATCCCTGCTGCGCCCATTCCTCCGCCAATACACATCGTTACCAATCCGAACTGTTTGTCGAGACGGTGAAGGTCGTGGATGATCTGGGTAGTGAGTTTAGCGCCGGTGCAGCCCAATGGATGACCCATTGCGATTGCTCCACCATTGATGTTAACCTTTTCCTCATCAAGACCGGCTTCGCGTATTACGGCGAGTGACTGTGCTGCAAATGCTTCATTCAGCTCAATCAGGTCAATATCGTCTAGTGACAGACCGGTTTGTTTGAGCACTTTGGGAATAGCCTCAACTGGACCAATTCCCATAATCTCGGGGGCAACACCTGCAACTGAAAATCCATGGTAGCGTGCAAGAGGTTTGAGTCCAAGTTCATCAGCTTTTTCCCGGCTCATTACCAGTACTCCTGAGGCTGCATCATTCATTTGTGATGAATTCCCTGCAGTGACACTTCCACCCTGCTTGAAGGCAGCGTTTAATCCGCTAAGTGCATCTATGGTGGTATCTTTACGAGGTCCTTCATCTTTCGAAAATGTGAATTGCTCTTCGGCCATTTCACCGTTAGATGTTACATACTTATGTATCACGTCGATGGGAGTAATCTGCTCATCAAAGTACCCTTCCTCCCACGCTTTCACAGCTTTTTGATGACTTTTCAGCGCGAATTTATCCTGGTCTTCACGGCTCACATCATATTTGTCAGCTACATTTTCTGCGGTGAGTCCCATGCTGATGTAAACTTCAGGCCGTTCATCCGCAAGTGTTGGATTTGGCTGAAACGAAACACCCCCCATAGGCACCTGGCTCATACTTTCCACACCGCCCGCTATGATAATCTCTGCGCCACCCGCCATAATCCGTTCAGCAGCCATTGCTATTGTTTGAAGACCTGAAGAACAGAACCGGTTAACTGTCACACCGGGTACAGAATCAGGTAAGCCTCCAAGGAAAACACTTTGGCGGGCCACATTCATCCCCTGCGATCCTTCCGGAAACGCACACCCAACGATTACATCTTCAATCATTTCGCTTTCCACACCCGGACTATGTTTTAATAGATCTTTGATGATCTCCCCCATCATCGTGTCTGGCCGGGTAAACCGAAGTGATCCTTTATTGGCTTTTCCGCACGGTGTACGTTTTGCAGCTACAATGACGACTTCTTTTTTTTGAGATTTGAGTCTTGAGTCTTGAGTCATGAGAGTTTAGGTAAATGGATTATAGTAAATGGTAGATGGAGATATTTCGATGCCTAAATGTGTATACAGCCTGCTATAATTTGTTCTTTATTTTTTTTATCAGTGCGTAAATCATTTTTTCTATTTTTATCAATTCACTTTCTAAAGCCAAATAACTTTCTTCAGTAGTGTAATTGAGGTTTTTAGAAATTAACAATTGAGTCTCAAGTTCATAACAGGATCCCTTCGCTATATTCAAAAATTGTATAAATTCTTTTTGTGATTGTCTACCTGCGCCTTCAGCAATATTGGAACTTATGGATACTACAGATCGTCTTACCTGTGATGTAATTCCGTACAATTCAGATTTTGGGAACTGCTTCGTTATCTCATAAACATCTGTTGCTAAGCTAATAGACTTTTTCCAGATTTTCAGTTTTCTAAAGTTATTCATGGCTTTACAGTTAGTGATAGTGTTTATCTACTGTATGAGCCAAAAACAATTAATTGCTTACATATATTTTATTACCATGATAATCCATTAACCATCTACTATTGACTATCTACCGATCTAAGCTAATTTCTAAGAGGTTTCCCCGTCTTCAGCATGTGTTCCATGCGTTTGTGGGTACGATCATCCTGGAAACAGTCTAAAATTGCTTCGCGCTCCAATTTTAAGATGTAAGATTCGGACACTTCCTGAGGCTCACTCAGCTCTCCTCCAGTCATAATCTCTGCAACTTTACCTGCCAGAACCTTATCGTAGGGGGATGCCCACCTGGCTTCTGTCATAATAAAAAGCGTTACATCTAGTACACTGCGACCCGTTTTACCCATTAGTTTAATTTTCGGAGCAGCCGGGGGCCTATACCCTGCATCAGCCATGGCCCGGGCCTGTTGTTTTGCCGTTGACAACAAAAGATCACGGTTCATAACAATCATATCCGTATCACGCAAATACCCGAGTTCAAGTGCCTTGGGGGCACTGTCAGACACTTTTGCCAATCCAATAGTTTTGAAAGCGTGCTTTAAATACGGAAGCGGGTCAGCATCTTCTGATTCCTCTACTTTAGCCATCGCCCGAAAGAGCAGCTCTTTGGTCCCACCACCTGCCGGAATTAATCCAACACCCAGTTCAACCAAACCACAATACAGTTCGTGATGCGCAACAACTTTATCACTGTGCATCATAAATTCAACGCCACCTCCTAAACAACGTCCGGAAACGGCGCTAATAACCGGAAATGGCTGGTATCTCAATCCAACCGCCACTTTCTGGAAGTTTTCAACAGCCTCCCGAATTTTGTCAAAATCTCCATCCTTAAGCGCCTGACCCGCCTCACCAAGATTTGCCCCATAGCTGAAATTCTCATTGTCGTGACCGATCACAAGTGCGTCAAATTGTTCTTTAACAATTTCACAAGCGTGGTCGAGCGAACTGACCAGTTCAAATCCAAGCGTTTGCTGTTTGGTTCTGAACTCAAACAAAGCTACACCAGCGTCAAATTGTTCTTTAACAATTTCACAAGCGTGGTCGAGCGAACTGACCAGTTCAAATCCAAGCGTTTGCTGTTTGGTTCTGAACTCAAACAAAGCTACACCATCACCCATATCGTAAAGTACAGCGCTGCTGGTTCCCCAAATCTCATTCGCATCTTTTTCCAACAACTTGACTGTTACCGCTCCATCTGCAGGTGCCGACAATTGATCTGCTTTGCCTGTCGCAAGATTAAAAACTGTTCCATCGTCATCGTAAAACGTTTCCCGGCCTTCATCAAGCATCTTCTGTACGGAATCCGGGACCTCTCTTCCCTCAGAGATCATACGCTCAACGGATTCTCGAACTCCTATTGCATCCCAGCGCTGAAACGGGCCCATCTCCCAGTTGAATCCCCATTGCATAGCACGGTCGATAGATTCAACTGATTCTGTAATTTCAGGAATTCTGTTAGCGGCATATAACATTAAGTCGCATTGTATCTCCCACAGAAATTCTCCGGCTTTATTATCCTGATTCACCAGAAATTTCAGACGCTTTCCCGCAGATTTATACTTTTTCTTTGCTTCTTCAGCTATTTCGAAAGAAACATCCTGCTGTGGTTCATATTCAAGAGTTTCAGGATTTATTACATGATACGCCTTGCCTTCATCGGTTTTGACTTTTTTATAGAACCCGTGTCCGGTTTTATTACCATGCGCCCCATTTTCCACCATTTTTTTAAATTCCTCAGGAACCTTGAATATTTCACGGCGTTCGTCATCAGGAACAGCTGGATAAAGATTTTCTGCCACATGCTTAAGTACATCAAGCCCGGCCATATCTGCTGTTCTGAACGTGGCCGCTTTGGAGTAACCGGTCAGTGTCCCCGTGAGAAAATCAATTTCCTCGGCCCTGAATTTACCATTAAAGAACCACGGCATGATGGTAGCCATCGAAAAAACGCCGATCCTGTTTGCAATAAAATTGGGTGTATCTTTGCACTCAACAACACCTTTTCCAAGAATTTTCTCGCAAAAACCGGCCATATAATCCACCACAGATGAGTCAGTAGACTCTGTTGGAATAATTTCCAGAAGCTTCATATAGCGGGGGGGATTAAAAAAGTGTGTGCCCAGGAAATGGCTTTTAAACTCGTCAGATACATCCTCACTGATCTCAGAGATCGGGAGGCCTGAGGTATTTGAACTGACAATAGTTCCCTTTTTCCGCACCTTCTCAATGTCAGACATCATATTCTTCTTGATGTCCATTCGCTCTACTATCACCTCGCAAACCCAGTCAGCTTCTTCAATCCAATCGAGGTTATCTTCAAAATTTCCCGGGATAATTCGATCGGCCCAATCCGGCATTGCCAGCGGTGCGGGGTTCATCTTTTTAAGTTTGCCGATGTTTTCTTCAACTGTTTTGTTGGGATGACTGGCATCATCCGATTTCAAATCGAGAAGCTTAACGTTGAGCCCTGCATTGATACAGTGCGCGGCAATCTGACTGCCCATTACACCGGATCCAAGTATGACAACGTTTTGGATATTAAATTTTTTAATCTTGAGATTTGAGTCTTGAGTCATGTGTGATTTTCTTGAGAAGTTTATTGCGTTTTAGTCTAAAGTCGTGAGTCATGAGTCATGAGTCATGAGATTTTACTCAGATCTCAAGACTCAAATTTCAAGACTATTCATCCTTATACATGGATTCAATCTTGTCGGCATATTTTTCTTTCACCACCGTTCTCTTAACCTTCATGGTTGGCGTAAGCTCGCCGTTATCAATACTAAGCGGTTCTTCAAGCAATTCAAATTTCTTCACCTTTTCCCACGGAGAAAGCTCTTTGTTGGCTTTATCAACCTCTTTTTGGATAAGTTCACGTACCTTTTCGTCTTCAGAATATGGTTCATCAGGCGTGTAACCATCACGTTTCAGGCGTTTTAGCACGTTATCATAGGATGGTATGATAAGAGCAGAACAGAACTTCTTCTGATAGCCAATAACTACAATTTGATCAATAAACCCTGAGTTGGATATCACATTCTCTACATTTTGAGGAGCTACATATTTGCCGGTAGAAAGTTTGAACATCGATTTTTTGCGATCGGTGATAAACAGAAATCCGTCATCATCAATCTCGCCGATATCGCCGGTTTTAAACCAGTCGTCGTCAGTAAAAACCTCCTTCGTTTTCTCCTCATTTTTGTAGTAGCCTTTCATGACGTGTGGCCCCTTAGTCAGAATTTCTTTGTCATCAGCAATTTTGACCTGAACATTTTCGAGAGGCTTTCCTGAACTTCCAATCCGCATTTCACCGGGCATCTGAACTGTAATGACTGGTGATGTCTCCGTGAGGCCGTAGCCCTGCACGCAATCAAAACCAATGGCATTCATAAACTTAAAAACTTCCGGAGACAGAGCTGCTCCACCGCTCACCATGCCTTTCAGCTCACTGCCAAATAATTCACGAATTTTGCTGTAAATCAGTTTATCCGCAATTTTATGCTTAATACCGCTTAACCCTGAAGGCGGATGTTCAGGATCATAATCTTCTGTCATATAGATTGCCCAATAGTATAGACTTTTCTTGAGGCCGCTCATCTCCTGGCCTTTCACCTTCACGCCGGTATGAATCTTTTCGAGCAGCCGAGGTACGGTAGCAAAGAAAAAGGGTTCTATATAGGTAAAATCATCCCGGATCTCGTCAATCATCTCAATAAAAAATATCCTGCTGCCCATGCTCAGGTACATATATTCGATCATTCGTTCAAATACGTGAGACAGTGGCAAATAAGAGAGTACATGTCTGCCCTTAAAATCTTCGACCGGGTAAGGCAGCTTTTTAAGAGACGCGTTAACATTCGAAGCAATATTATCGTGGGTCAACATTACCCCTTTGGGCAAGCCGGTCGTACCAGATGTGTAAATCAATGTGGCAAGATCATCCGGATCCACTTCACTTCTCAAAGATTCGAACAGCTCAGGCTTTTCCTCTATGAGCTCCTCCCCCATCTCTTGAACGTGATCGAATTGCTTTAGCTTTTTGTGCTTCGACCCATGAATAGATATCACTGCTTTGACGGAGGTAACCGCTTTAATCAGCGGTTTTGTTTCCGAAAACAACTCATCATTTGATACGATGTGTACTACAGCATCAGAGTTTTCAAGAATATATTTAATCTGATCTCCGGGCTGGGTAGGGTAAATAGGCACATTTGCTGCACCTATAGAGAGTATTGCCAGGTCACTGATCAGCCATTCAGTTGAATTTTCTGAATGGATAGCAACTTTATCACCCCGGCGAACACCCAGCTTGTAAAGGCCCATTGCAAATTTTTTCACCTTTAATCTGAACTCATCAACATGTGTCTTATGCCACTTGCCGCCCCGTTTGGTTGATGTGAATAACCCGCCCGGGTGGTTATCAAGTCCTTCATATATTATTTCAGGAAGTGTTTTTTTGGATCTGTTCATGGCAAAAAAGCGGTTTTTAGACAAATGAGCGTTGGTTAACACCGTTACCCTAATTTACACTTTACTGTGACTTTTAAAAATTTGTTGGAAAAAAAATTCTCACTTAAAGCAAGATTGATTTATTTCCTGAAAGTCACTCCATCCTTACTATCTTACATATCAAACCAGACTGGAACTGAACAGATATAACAATGAAAATTGAGACTAAGATAAAGGAGAAGGCTGATGCCTTGCTTTCATCTACCCAAAAAAATATGGGTGAAGCCCTGGGAATTGAGTTTACTTCTATAGGGCGCGATGAAATGCGCGCTTCAATGCCCGTAAATGAAAACACTGTTCAGCCGTTTGGTATATTGCATGGCGGGGCCTCAGTTGCTTTGGCAGAAACACTGGCATCGGTCGGTGCCTACCTTAACATTAAAGATGATACCAAAATGGCGGTGGGATTAGAGATTAACGCCAATCACATTAAGCCTGTCAGACTGGGCGGGAGAGTCACAGGAATTGCGAAACCTTTACATCGAGGTACTTCTACCCAAGTCTGGGAAACAAGAATTGAAACAGAAAGCGGCAAGTTGGTATGTATTTCGCGATGTACGCTGGCAATCGTAAATAAACGGCGATAACTCTTACTTTTACCATCACAACAGAATAGCCGGCATATAAAAAAGGGAACCTCCGCGCGATTTACCATCAACCCCCATCGATTTAAATCCGCCGGCGATTCCCCACTCTCTGTTTTATTTTAATGATAGGCACTACTAGTACTCACTCATCCTTAACTTTCAACCGGCCTATCATTTAGTTTTCTCTCTCGAGATTTGGACTGCATGTCTGTATACCTAATATCCTGTATACAGGGCAAAATGAAAGTGCTCCTGTACCGACCAGAATAATTCCAGCCAGAGCCCAAAGATTATTGTAATAGAGTCCGGCTAAAATGATAATCATTCCAACAGTAACCCTTAAAACTGCATCTAAATTGCTGACATTCTTTTTCACTATTCTCATCTCGTTCACCTTCTTTTAAATATGCACGTCGCACCGTTGATTTCCGTCTGTATTTATCCGTCTGTTATAAGTATATCATTCCTCTCCTACTTTATATGTAATAGTCATCCTGAACTGCTTGTAGTTTAAACTACTACAACCAGTCAGCATATGGGGGCAGGGTAACTTTTGAGGAAATAGTGGCTATGCTATTTTCATTGGCAAGAAGCCTTCTTATATTTGATGCTTTCCAAGAAATGCCCGGGTGGCGGAATTGGTAGACGCGCCGGATTCAAAATCCGGTGGCAGCGATGTCGTAGGGGTTCAAGTCCCCTCCCGGGTACAATAAGCTTAAGAGAGAAGATTAAAGGAGAGAATGCAGGAATGAGCTGCAGGTTGTTTGTAATAGCTATATCAATAAACAATCAA
>Ga0209942_1000511_pt1 | contig 23329 bp, 19 predicted proteins | sample SalPonR1_A_D2_MG_FD_185695 | JGI IMG/M metagenome (GOLD analysis project Ga0209942, IMG submission 185695) | Salt pond soil microbial communities from South San Francisco under conditions of wetland restoration - Salt Pond MetaG R1_A_D2_MG... ...
TATGGGCTTTTTTGGGATGTGTCCCCCTTCAAAGGGGGGATTTTATCTTTTTCCGACCCAGAGGGTCGGGGAATTAAACCTTTTCTGATTAAATTTCCAGGCTTTGAAGCATCACTTACTTATCCATTTTTCAATCAAATCAAAGAAACCCTGTACCAGCAGCGCCAGTACGGCGGCAGGGATTGCTCCTTCAAGAATCAATGGGACACTATCGAGGCGGATTCCTGTCAAAATTGGCTGACCATATCCTCCGGCCCCTATCAGGGCCCCAAGCGTGGCCGTTCCAACGTTAATAACGGCTGAGGTTTTAATTCCGGCAAGAATTGACGGCACAGCAAGCGGCAGCTCTACCCTTCTTAAAATAAAAGTATTGGGAAGCCCAAGGGCACGGGCCGATTCCATCAAAGGCCCGGCAATTGATTTAATTCCTGAATGAGTATTACGAACAATAGGAAGCAGGCTGTAGAGAAACAGCGCAGCGATGGCGGGAAACGCACCAATGCCAAACAACGGAATCATAAAAACCAGCAGCGCCAGTGAGGGAACAGTTTGCAAAATTCCAACCGCTCCCAGAAGTGGTGTCTCAATCGATTTAACTTTTACGGCAAGTACGCCCAGAGGTATCGCAAACAGTATGGCCAGCCCCAAAGAGATTCCTACCAGGTAGAGATGGTCGATAGTATGGCGCAGAAGCCTGTCCCAAAGGCCTTCCTCATACACTTCAGAATCAATTCCAAATGTGTCTGCAAGAAAACGGGACGCCACCACGGCATCGCCTTCGCGGTCAATTTTTACAGCCGCATTCATACGCACCATCTCACTGCGGCTGATCGCTCCCTCAAACCTTCGGATCGATTCAACGACGTTTTTATCGAGCCCACGCCTGTAGAGATAGACCGCCTCATATTCCGGGAAATAGCCGAGATCGTCTTCCAGCACCCGGAGATCGTAATACTCAATTTCAGGATCAGTAGAATAGAGGTCAATTACCTGGATATTACCGGCCTCCAGCCCGCGATACGCCAGGTCGTGATCAAGCCCACGCACGTCTTCAGGTGATAATCCGGCAGCCTGCCGAAGTCCGGGCCAGCCATCGGAGCGATCCATAAATTCATTACTAAAACCGTAGCTAAGGCCGGGATGATTGCGTAAATCGGTGATCGTCCTGATCCCTCGTTCAGCGGCTACCTCCTCTTTCATCCCAATCGCATAGGTGTTATTGAACCCAAGTGGCCGGGTCATTTCTATTCCATACGTTGCCAGCACACTGTCGAGTTCGGCGATTGACCCGATTTCTGAGCCCGCCAATATCTCTTCTGTGATGGTACCGGTGTATTCCGGGTAGACGTCAATTTCGCCATCAAGAAGAGCATTCCATAATATTTGTGTACCTCCCAGCTGCTTGATCAACTCTGCCTGACGTCCGTCCGATTGGATGGACTGAGTAACCAGTTCGCCCAGCACAACCGATTCGGTAAACACTTTTGTGCCGGCCCGCACGGGTTCCTGCTGCCTTGCTTCGCAGACATTTCCAAGCAGAAAGCTTAATAATAGAAAAGTTAAAGCCGGTGCTGCGGATGTTTTCATCTCACACATCCTCCAGCGGACTTCGCTGTGCATTCACAAACTGCTCGACGAATGAATCAGCAGGATTGCTTACAATATCATTAATGGTTCCCTTCTGTATAATTGTGCCAGACTTCATCAGGGCAATTTGATCCCCAAGATAGGCAGCCTCACCCAGGTCGTGCGTCACCAGCAGTACTGTTTTCCGGAGTTTTTTGAAGATTCCTTTCAGATCACGCTGCAGCTCATACCGGACGAGCGGATCGATTGACCCCAGCGGCTCATCCAGCAGTATAATGTCCGGATCAAGCATGAGTGCCCGCATCAGACTAATCCGCTGAGCCTGCCCGCCTGAAAGCCCGTCCGGCTGCCGGTCAAGATCTGATGGCGCGATATTTGTGAGCTCGCAAAGCTCGTTAATCCGCTCTGTTTCCCTGTTTCCTTCCCAGCCCAGGAATCCGGTCACCAGGGTCAGGTTCTCCCGGGCTGTCAGATGAGGGAAAAGACCGCCGGACTGAATAACATATCCCATCTGCCGGCGCAGGCTGAGTACGTTTTGTGCAGTTAACTGCTGTTCTTTAATCAGGACCCGGCCCGAATCAGCATCGATCAGCCCCATGATTATTCGCAGCAGCGTTGATTTTCCGCAGCCGCTTGGCCCAATCAGGGATACCGTTTTACCACCTGGGATGTCGAGACTGACATCCTTCAGAACCTGTTCATCGTATGTTTTGGAGATGCGTTTAACAGAGATCATACCGTGCAGCGGCTTGGGGAACAGCGGTAGCTGCGGCTCCGTCGTCGTAAAGCTGCATTAAGTTCAATAATCATACTCGGCCCTGAGGGTCAGGAACTCATTGATGTTGTTCATATCCACAACGCCGACAATATCACCGTCTTCCAAAACGGGAAAAAAGTTCTTTCCACCCCGCTGAATACTTCTGTATCCGCTGGAGAGTGGCTTCTCAGCTTCAAGTGTTCGAATATCGCGATCCATTACATCACCAACCGTAAGGTTATTGCCGTCTTGTTTTAGCGCCCGGGCAAGATCATCCATATATAAAACACCCTCCAGGTCCCCATTCGACGCAACAACAAAGTTTTGCTCTGTGGTTGCAAGAATTTTATCGACTGCATCAGACAGGGAAGAATCCGGTTTTAAGATGGAGAACTCGGTGATCATAGCATCCCGAACCGCGTTCCCTTCAAGAAGACCCAGCTGCTGGACGGTAATATTCTCGGAATGAGCACCAAAATAAATGAACACGGCAATCACTGCCAGTATTATATTATAGAAAAGCCCAAAAAGGAAAAAGAAAAACGCCAGGAATTTACCTACAGACGATGCTATACTCGTGGCTCGGACACGGCCCATCCTCATTGACAGAAGCGCACGGAAAACCCGCCCTCCGTCCATGGGGAAAGCCGGAAGCATATTGAAAAGTACCAGGGCAACATTCACAAAAAAGAGAAAGAACAGGAAATTACCGCCATTGATAGATGATAATTGCTCCTGAAGAACTTCCGGATCCTGGCCAGCGTAGGATTCAAGTGGAACAAACGGGTAGAGCAACAGTGCGATGACCACGTTTACGAGTGGCCCGGCAACTGCAATGAGAAACTCCTGCTTAGGGTTATCGGGTATCTCCTTTAGGCTTGCCAGTCCACCGATTGGTAGCAGCGTGATGCTGCGTGTTCCCACACCGAACCGCCTGGCCGTAAGTGCGTGGCCAAACTCATGGAGAATTACACAGAAAAAAAGAGCAAATACAAACAGAAAATGCCATCCAACATCAGCAAGGCTGCCTTCATTTGATACGACCATAAACCCCACAAAAACGAAAAGAAGCCAAAAGGTCCAGTGAATTTGAACTTTTATTCCTGCAAATCGTCCCACTTTTAGTGATGCACTCATCATTGACGTGTTTTAAGTTGTCAGTGCTACTGTACTTACAAAATATAAATCTCTCCTAGATAATTTAATCAATTACAGAACCTTCTGAAATACCACCTTCTAATATCCTTATACGGCCTGTTCTATGATGAAATGATAAGGTCTTACAAAGATTAGAGAGCAATTTATTTGTAAGCCCACAGATATCTCCACTGCCCTGTTTTCTTCTTCAGTCACGGAGGATCAGTCAAATCAATCCTTTAGGCCCATCCCTCTCAATTTATTTGTGTAATTGACGCCCATTTCCTGATTTCACTCTCAAAAATCCCAAAATACAATCTTAATATTTATTCATTCCATTTGTTTTAATCGATTGAACCACAGAATGATAGATGGTAAAAGCGCTTTTCCAATTTGTTTTAATATATAATGATTTTTATCCATTTTGCCTTAAATATTTTTGACAATCCCCTGCTCAGCCTTGAACTTTAATCGAGTCAACCTCAATAAATCTTTCAACCATGAATAAATATATTAAGTCAACCCTATTATTATTAGTGCTTGTCGTAGGCGTAGGTTACGTCGCGATTGGTGATCAACCGGATCCGCAGGTTGCCGCTGAGGCAGTTGAAGCAATCACCATTGCCGATACTGAAGCTGCTGCTGTACCGGCAGCCGAAGAAATGCAGGAATTTGCGACACTCGAAGAATTTCAGGCATCACCCGGTTATACAAAATTTATCGTCGATAACCTCTGGATTCTCGTTGCTGCGTTCTTGGTGCTGTTGATGCACCTCGGCTTCGCTTCACTTGAAAGTGGCCTGACGCAATCAAAGAATTCAGTTAACGTCATCTACAAAAACGTGTTTATCCTCTGTTCCGGAATTCTGCTATATGCACTTGTTGGGTTTCAAATAATGTACCCCGGCGATTTTAATGGAATACTGGGATTTGGCGGATTTGGAGTTGGTTTTGATGCCTCCAATCCTGTCGGTATGCTTACCCCGGCCTACGGAATGGACATGACTATCTGGTCTGATTTCATCTTCCAGGCGATGTTCGCTGCTACTGCCGCTACTATTGTATCCGGGTGTGTAACGGGACGTATTAAGCTCTCCTCTTTCATGATTTTTGGTGTGCTGCTGGTCGGACTCTGCTATCCTATGACAGGAAGCTGGGTATGGGGCGGCGGATGGTTAGATTCCCTCGGATTCTATGATTTCGCAGGTTCTACGTTAGTTCACGGTGTTGGCGGAGCAGCAGGCCTTGCTTGCGTAATACTTCTTGGCGCGCGTACCGGTAAATATAAAGATGGAAAAACGTTTGCCATACCTGCTCACAACATCCCGCTTGCAACTGTTGGTGTTTTCCTCCTTTTTATCGGATGGTTTGGGTTCAATGGCGGATCTGTTCTTAGCGCCGACCCCATTGGCGTGTCTTACGTGTTTGTTACCACAGCACTCGCTGCATGTGCCGGTGCGCTGGCATCTATGATCACCACCCAGGTTGTGATGAAAAGCCTGGATGCCCCAATGGCACTTAACGGTATTCTTGCCGGCCTTGTAGGTATAACTGCAGGTGCTGATGTTATTTCACTCACAGGTGCTGTGATGGTTGGTGCAACCGCTGGTGTGATTGTGGTATTTGCTATCCTGATGTTTGATAAGCTTAAAATTGACGACCCTGTAGGCGCCATCTCTGTTCATGGCGTATGTGGTATTTGGGGAACTCTCGCCGTTGGAATATTCACAGAAGCAAGCTTCCTTGTTCAGCTTCTCGGAACAACCGCAATCCTTGGCGTTACCTTCGTATTCTCACTCGCTGTATTTGGCGCTATCAAAGCCATTGCGGGCGTGCGGGTTACACCTGAGGTTGAATCTGACGGACTTGACATTTCCGAACACGGTAACCACGCGTATCCTGACTTCTCACCAGTTAAAACATCTGAACTGGGGCAGTTTACAGCCTAAAAGGTTTTTTATTCCCAGTAATCAATTCAAACCATAAAAAAAGGAGCACCCAAGACTGATCATCCGGTGCTCCTTTGGTTACTCAAATCACTTGCGTAATCCTTTCAACCACTTCAAAATAATACAATGAAAACAAAGAATACAACCAATCGACTTTTTAAGACTTCAGTAATTACAATTTTTTCTATCCTTATGATTGCTATGATGAAACCGAATGAGGCATCAGCACAGGAACTATCTACCGGTGTTGATCTCTTTAGCACATACGTTTTCAGAGGCATCGCATATTCCGGCCCTTCTATCCAGCCTTCCGTTGAATATTCTGCCGGTGGATTTGCTCTCGGCGCCTGGGGTTCGCAGGGAATAGACGGCAATGCAGGCTCGCCCGGTTTCCAGGAGATGGATCTCTACACAAGCTATAGTTTCGATTTCGGACTCAGCATTGGCTTCACTGACTATTATTACCCAGGGGTACCATTCGGTCAAGAAGACAGCCATGCTTTCGAACTGAACCTGGGATATTCAATTGGCGATCTCTCACTTTCAGGAAACTATATTTTCAATGAAGCCCCCGGAGCCGGTTCTGTTGGCGAAGACATGTATTTTGAGCTGGGATATTCAGCCGGTCCAGCCGATTTATTCGCCGGTGCGGGCGATGGATGGCACTCAACCAACGGCGACTTTGCGATTGTGAATGTAGGTATCGGCACAAGTAAAGAGATTAAAATCACGGACTCTTTCAGCCTTCCGCTCAGCGGAGCAGTTATCCTCAATCCGAATACCGAGCAATTTTATATACTCGCCGGGATATCGCTGTAAGACACTCAACTATCGAGAAAACAAATTGGAAAAATAACTTAAAAAATTGGGCAGATACCGGCGCCCCAAATCAGCAGGTTGACTATTTTGGCAACCCGGTACTCTGCCCTCCTTAAGGAGACAATCGCTTGTGAACTCAGGTGATAGGCTCAAGGCTTGAACTTTGCAGCATCAAGAATTGACCAAAGATGAATGATCCACCCAAGAAGGAAAACCCATAAAGCCCCGGCGGCCAAAAACATAATAATGGCTATCAGAAGCCTGCCCTGCAATAGCTGCCCAAGCCCCGGGATAAAAAAACTACAGAGTGCTGCAATAACATTTCCGCCTGATCCTTGTCCTGCCATAATATAATTGATTGGTTTTCAGTTGCTCTTTCCTACGAATTACCGACACTTTTGTTTAGGTGAATGTACAATCGCCATTGAAAAAAGTGAAAGCCTTCATTTACTCCTCTCAAATTCTATCCTGCTGCGGCTTCTTCAAAAATAAATTCATTACTATATTATTAATAGTAAAAGAAATAATACGTGACTTTATGCTATTTAATCACAAATTGTTTACCAATGAAAAAAGTTGATTGCCCGGGTTGTGCTGTAGAAGTAGACGCAAGTTCCGACGTTTGTCCCATCTGCGGTTATGAGTTCCCAAAACAATCGCCCTTGTTTAAAGCCGGCGTCTGGATCTTAATTCTGCTCACTTTATCCTGGATACTTCTTTGAGCCGCAATGGCAAAAGCTTAACAGCTCCAGCTGTCAATTTACATATTTTAGCTTTACATCGAGTAATCTTATACTATTTTCATTGGTAACCAATTCTACCCAAAGATGCCTCGTCATCAAAAATAACCATCATCCCGAATGTTTAACTCTCTCCTGAGGTTATCCTTTCGATTCAATTCTATTTGTAAATCCCTGATATAAATTACTGAACATGAAAAATAAACTCAGCCGATTTTTTATCAATCAGCTCTTTCAGAAACTCCTTCTTTTAACCGCCGCTGTTCTGCTATTTCCGTTAGCTGTGACAGCACAGACAACAGCACCAACGCTTGGTATGGATGAAAATCCACCGGCGGTTCACGCATTTACCAATGCCACCATCGTAGTAGCGCCGGGTGAAGTTCTTCAAAATGCAACTCTTGTCATTCGAAATGGCGTAGTTGAATCAGTTGGACGTCGTGTCAGCCCTCCTGCCGATGCCCGTATATGGGATATGACAGGACACACTCTTACACCTGGCTTCATTGACCCTTACACCGAGATCGGTCAGCAAAATCCAAGGGAAGAACTCGACCGAGGCAACCTTTCGTGGAATGTACAACTCAGGGCACATCTTACCGCAACCGGTGAGTATGAACTTGAAGATGACGGAAGTGAAGCACTTCGCAATCAGGGATTTACTTCGGCTCTGTCGGTACCCCCACTCGGCATTTTTAAAGGTGAAACAGCCGTTATGAGTCTTGGAGAAGGCGAAGTATCGCAACGAGTTGTTCGATCTGAAGTGGCGCAGGCTGTTAACCTTACAAGAAGCTGGGCATTAGGCTACAGCTATCCTACATCCGATATGGGAGGCATCGCCTTTATCAGGCAAACACTTCTTGATGCAGATTGGTATGAACGTGCACACAGCGTATATGAGTCAAATCCACAGGGATTGCAGCGGCCTGAATCAAACGCCGCCCTGGAAGCTCTTATAGATGCCGCCCGCGGTGATCAGCCGCTTCTTTTTGCCGCAGAAAGTGACGAAGAGGTCATCCGCAGCATTCGTTTTACAGAAGAATTCGACATTTCGCCCTGGATCAGGGGAAGCGGCCACGAATACCGAATTCTTGATTACATCTCTCAATACAACGTCCCATTGATTCTTCCACTCGAATTTCCAGAGAAACCCGATATCGATACCCCTGAAGATGCGATGGATGAGGATCTTGCAGACCTTCGCCACTGGTATCTCGCACCTGAAAACCCGGCACGCGTTGCCGAGGCCGGTATTGACTTTTCTCTCACAACCAGCGAGATGGATGATTTGAAAAACGTACTTCCAAATATCCGAAAGGCTGTTCATGCAGGCCTTAATCCTGAGACTGCCCTGGCAGCTCTTACGGTCAATCCGGCTAACCTACTTGGCATTGGCGAGACCCATGGCACACTCGAAGAAGGCAAAGCTGCGAACTTTATCGTCAGTAATGGCGACTTGTTTACCCACCAGAGCTCCATCAGCGACGTATGGGTTGACGGGCATCACTACCGTGTAAATCCTGTGCCAGGCACTCATGTACTTGGCGAGTGGACGGCAACATCTTCAAACACCATGCTAAGTGGTGATATCAGTATCACAGGAGCACCCGGCAGCCCGAAAGGCACTATGACTATAGATGGTGAAGAGGTTGAGCTGTCATCTGTATCTTTCCATGATCTTTCAGGCCGATTCAGATTTTCACTTTCTGGTGAAGATATGGAGGGTGTCACAAGGGTAACAGCTTCATTATCAGGCGACGAGCTCAGCGGGTGGGCGGTTTTACCGGATGGCCAGCGTGTCGTCTGGAATGCCGATCGGTCATCAACGGCAGATACTGAAGCACCTGAGGAAGTTTCGTTTCCGGAACGCACAGTTTCACTGGCAGATATCCGTCCCAACATGGAATACGGCCTGGAATCCATTCCTGAGCAGCCATCAGCCATCCTGGTTCAAAATGCCACAATATGGACGATGGGTGAGCAGGGAGTTCTGGAAAATGCCGACATTTTGATGCGTGATGGTGAAGTTGTTGAGGTTGGCCAAAATTTAAGTGCCCCCCGGAGAGCAACTGTCATTGATGCTGAAGGCAAGCACGTAACACCCGGACTTATCGATCCGCACATTCACTCCGGAACAGACGCTGTGAATGAGGTTGGTAATGCCATCGTACCTGAAGTAAGAATATCAGATGTGCTGAACATCAATAATATCTGGATGTACCGTCAGCTTGCAGGCGGCCTCACAACGACCCACGTCATGCACGGTTCCGCTAATCCTATTGGCGGACAAAATGCTCCCATCAAACTTAGATGGGGTGCCCTATCGCACGACCTCAATTTTGAAAATGCCCCGAGAACGGTCAAATTCGCCTTGGGTGAGAATCCTAAGCGTGTCGGCAGCAACCGCTACCCTGATACGCGAATGGGTACGCAGCACATTATCGCAGATCGATTTTCACAGGCAAGGGACTATGAAGCCCGATGGAATGAGTGGAATGAAACCGGTGAAGGAATCCCGCCCAGGCGCGATCTTCGCCTGGAAGCAATAACTGGCATCCTGAATGGCGATATACTCGTACAGTCTCACAGCTATCGTCAGGATGGAATACTTGCCCTGATGAGACTTGCTGAATCTTACGACTTCAGAATTAAAACATTTCATCATGCGGTTGAGGCATACAAAGTGGCGTCGGAACTCAGAGAACATGGCGCCGGAGCTGCTGTCTGGTCAGACTGGTCGTCCTTCAAAATTGAAGCCTACGACGGTACCATCTTCAATGCGAAGCTGCTCACCGAGGCAGGTGTACTTACATCACTTCATTCGGATAACAGCCAGATTGCTTCCCGTATGAACTGGGAGGCCGCCAAGATGGTCTATGCCGGAATGGATCCAGAAGATGCCCTCGCCCTTGTTACAATCAACACGGCAAAAGTTTTGGGGCTTGACGAATATGTCGGCTCGCTGGAGCCCGGTAAACATGCTGACTTTGTGATCTGGAATGGCGATCCTCTGTCAACTGAAACAAAGGCTGAACAGACATGGATTGACGGCCGTAAATATTTTGACCTCGAAAGGGATGCAGAGCTTCAGCAGCGCATCGCAGAGGAACAGGCATTACTTATTCAATACATGCTGGAGGTTGACTAATGAATAATTTTAATCAAGACGGTTCAAACGAATTCTTAAATAATAATCCCACTCCCATGAACCACGCAAGAATCATAGCAGCCAAACGTCCGGATCAAACTAAAGGATATCTGCCGGTGCTTTTCACGGTCAGCCTTCTAACGATTCTGCTATTTTTAGCAATTGCCATTACCGTTCAGGCACAAACACCTGCGCCCATGCAGAGCCAGCCGATCGCACTTACCGGAGGTACAATCTACACCGTGTCAAACGGAGTCATTGAAAACGGCACGATTCTGTTTGAAGATGGCGTGATTACAGCACTGGGACAAAATGTACAAATTCCAATGGGTGCTGAACGCGTAGACGTAACCGGGAAAGAGATCTATCCTGGTATGATCGACGCGTATTCGCGAATGGGCCTATACGAAATTGGCGCTGTTGGTATGTCAGTCGATATCAGCGAGACCGGCGATTTTAATCCAAATGTGACGCCTGAAATTGCTTTTAATCCGCAAAGCCGTCACATCGGAACCGCACGTTCCAATGGTGTACTTACGGCAGTAACCACCCCCGGCGGCGGTGTGATCTCAGGTCAATCATCCTCAATGATGCTTGACGGCTGGACCTGGGAAGATATGATTCTTGATTCACGCACAGGAATGATCATCAACTGGCCATCAGCGGATGACGATGATTACGACGATGAACTTATCGCCCTGCACGATTTTGTTGCCGAAGCCAAAGCATATCACAAAGCAAAGCAGGCTTATATGAACGGAAACGCTCCGAGGCTGGAAAATGATTCCCGTCTGGAATCCATGGAGGCCATGATCAGCGGCGAGCAGCCAGTAGTGGTCGAAGCTGATGAAATGCGGGAAATACAGGATGCTGTTGTTTGGGCGGAGGATCAGGGTTTCGATATTATTATCATGGGCGGCCGCGATGCTCACTACATTTCTGAGTTTCTGATTGAGAAAGATGTGCCGGTCATTATTACTTCTGTTCTGGATTCACCCGACCGCGACTGGGAGCCGTACAATGATGTCTACCGGCTACCTGCCAAGCTTGAATCGGCAGGTGTGACATATGCTATTGCAGGCGGATCAAGCGCGCCCTACACGTTCAGGCTCGCAAATGAGGCCGGGGCTTCAGCTGCTTTCGGTCTCTCTCTGGACCAGGCCTTCTATGCGGTGTCGCTGGCACCTGCTGAAATTCTTGGACTGGACGACCGTATTGGGTCGCTGGAAATCGGCAAACATGCCACACTTATGATTACCACCGGCAATCCTGTAGAGTACAGCTCACAAATAGAGCAGGCTTACATTCAGGGACGGAAAATTGATATGGCAGATGCGCATCGAGAGCTTTACGAGAAATATAAAAAGAAAGTTGACCGTCAGATCGGCCAATAGTTCACAAAAAACTTCTTTTAAGATTCAAATCACGCCCGGTTTCAGTTTTGATACCGGGCGTTTCTATTTGTCCCTGACAGCCAAAATTCTGTCCGGAGATCAGGCGCCCTTTTTAACCAAAGCAACTTATCCTTTTCAAAACATTTTAGTACCTTTCAAGCTGTTTACAAACAACGATGATTAAATAAACATATTTATGTCTGTTACAAAAGATGAAATTCAATACGTAGCAAATCTTGCCCGCCTCCACCTGCAAGATGATGAAGCAGAGAATCTGAAAGAGGACATGAATAAAATCCTCGGCTACATGGAGAAACTCAGAGAGCTGGATACCTCAGATGTGGAACCACTCGAGCATGTGTCAGATGTAACGTCATCAAAGTTTCGGGAAGACAAAGCAAAAGAGCCTCTCAGTCATGAAGAAGCGCTAAAAAATGCTCCGGATGCTGACTCTGACTACTTTCGGGTTCCCCGGGTCATTGAATAGCTTTTGTCTGTAAAGCAAGTTTCAACCTTCATTTTGTGGCTGCCAAATCGCAGCTTCTGTCTATAACCAATACTTCTTTGCACGCCTCATTAACGTCACATGCCCTCTAAAAAGAAATCAAAATCAGAAGATACGACGAACTTCTGGACATCCCTTTCGTCCCGCAATCAGCACCTCGCAGCTCTTGGATTTCTTTTCATCATCCCATTTATTCTATTTTTCTCCTCCACACTTGGAGGACAGCAGTATATGGGGCATGACGCCATCCAGTGGAGAGCCGGAGCAGAATCCATTATCGAATACAATGAGACTCACGATGATGTAGCCCACTGGGCATCAAATATGTTTTCAGGAATGCCTGCCACAACGATTTCACACCCTCCGCAGGCATGGAATCTTGACACCCTTCTAAAAAAAGGCTTCCGTTTTCTTTATCCCGCCCTTGAGTATTGGGTTCTTTTTGGCGGTGCATATGTAATGCTTCTTTTGATGGGGTTCAGGCCGCTTACCGCAGTTTTTGGATCAGTTGCCATAGGGCTTAGCACTTACATACCCATCATTATTGGTGCGGGTCACAACGCCAAATTCTTTGCCTACATATACATACCGTGGATTTATGTAGGCTACTTGCTAATGACCCGATCAAAGATAAACCGCTGGCTTGCCTTTTTTGCATTCTGCCTCGCGCTTACACTACATCTCAGGGCATATCATCCTCAGGTCACATATTTCTTTCTCTTCCCTCTCGGCACTCTGTTTATTGCGGATGCTGTTCGGGCTTATAAAAATTCAACCTTTACAGCCTTTTCAAAGCATACAGGCTTACTAACGATAGCTGCAGTTCTCTCACTGCTCATTACGATTCAATTATACTGGAGTACATCTGAATATTCAGAATACAGTACCCGTGGCGGATCCGAAATCGAAAATACCGAAGGGCTTTCTCAAAATTATGCGTTCGCCTGGTCTCAGGGTTTTGGAGAACTCCTCACACTTGCAATCCCCGGTTCTTACGGCGGTTCCTCGAGCGACGCCTATTGGGGTCCTAAATCAGTTACAAGCGGCCCTCATTATATGGGGTCACTGGTGTTTCTGTTTTTTATCATCGGTTTGTTAAAATCAAAGCACAAACTCAAATGGATGTTTTTGGGACCCGGCATTGCGACGCTTCTCTTTTCACTGGGAGAAAATTTCCTTTTGCTGAATCAGCTAATGTTCGACTACTTTCCGCTCTTTGATAAATTCCGGGCACCTGAAATGTGGTTGATGACGACTGTTTTCTGTTTCGGTGTCGTATCTGTAATGGGCCTTGACTGGACGTTTGAACAGATTAACATGTTTAAGGGTAGACGAGGAAAACAACCGGGCAATTGGAAGCAGGCACTTATGATTGCTGGAGGTGCAGGGTTACTTCTGGCAGGCGTCGGATTTGCCGGGCTTTCTTATGAAAAGCCAGGCGAACGACAACAACTTGCCCAGCAGATCGCTCAGCAAAATCAGGTACCGGTTGACGATCCCAGAGTATCTCAGACCGTCAATCGATTTATAAATAACGAACTGATTCCACAGCGCGAAGAAATGGCCCGTGCCGACTCACTTCGATTTCTATTTCTTATTGTAATTGGCGTTGCACTCATTTGGTTTGCCGGAGAACGAAAAATCTCAGCTGCAACCGCCGTGGTTGTGCTATGCATTCTTCTTGCAGCCGATATGATCCTGGTTGACAAAAGATATCTAAACGAGAGTGCTTTAGTTGATGGAAGTTTATCACGAGAAGACGTGGTTGAGCGACAGGAACGTGAAATTGATCGATTTATCGAAACCAACAGCGCACATGAGAACGGATGGAGCTACCGGACGCTTCCGCTACTCGACAATCCGTTTAACAATGCGGTTCCCGCCTATTTTTATCCATCCATTGGCGGCTATTCAGGTGCAAAATTAGGATACTACCAGGATCTGCTGGATGCAGCTGTTTTCAGCGGGCCGAACGGTATTAACTCCGGCGTACTGGAAATGCTTAACGTGAAATATATTTCTGCTCGGGGCTCTGTTCAGCTTCCCGGTTTTGAAACAGCTTATAGCGACCAGCAAGGCATTGTTATCGAAAATCTAAATGTACTGCCCAAAGCGTGGTTTGTAGATACCATCGAAACTATGATGTCGGAAACGGATGTACTGCAACGTATTTCCGGTGAATTCGAAGCCGATTCAATTGCATTTACATCAACGCCTATCACTACAGACGTTTCATCTGACACAACCTCATCGGCTGTAATTACAGAATACGGCCCTAATAAAATTTCGATTGATCTGAGCAGGTCAGAACCCGGATTTTTAGTACTTGGAGAAATCTGGTACCCGCCGGGCTGGACAGCCACGCTGAATGGGGAAGAGACAGATATTATCCGCACGAATTATGTACTTCGCGGCTTTGAAGTTCCTGCTGGAGATCATCAACTGGTTCTTACTCTTGAACCTGAATGGTACGCTGCTGGTTACTGGCTTGGCCGACTTGGAACATTTGCACTTTTCGGAACGGGTCTGTTTGGGCTTGTCCTCTACCGGCGGGATGACAGATCTGATGGCGCACAACCCGACAATGAAGATTCGGATAAATCTTAAATAGAATAAACCCTCCAAGGGTTTAAAACCCTTGGAGGGTTATGTTATATCCCAAGCAAATTACCATCCCTGTAAAAAACCGATGTTTCTCTTTTTTTGAATTCAATCGGACACATCCCCCGAAACGGTATCTGCCTGAAATCGAGTGACCTCAGGTAGCCAATGGTTTTTTGATATTTCTCCCAGTCGGAATCATCAAAAATTATCACGCCCCTGTCCGACAATGCCTGAAGCGAATGGCCCAGGCACTTGTCCCTGTTTCGTCCATCCAGAATAATTACATCATATTTTTTTCCAGCCAGCAGCACTGATGATTCATATCCCTCTCCCAATTTTCTATGGAAGAGCCTTACATGATCTGGCAAATCGTCCTTCACCCACTCTTTCCATTTCATATTATGCTCAACAGAATGAACGCCGGCGGCACGATCTGCCCACCACAACGTGCTGCTTCCTGCTCCATATTCAAAAATCGATGCATCTTTCGGCAGACGCTCGTCCAAAAAATCGATAGCGTTGTAGACAAACCAGGGAATAGGGGCTCCGTTTCGATCGATGCTTTTCCCCGTCCTGAAACTCTTAAACCAGCCGTTATCGGCCAGCATGCTGTGTCGCCGCAGCATCCAATAATCGTAAAATGGAAATTTTGCAAGTATCGGGTGGATATTCTTTCGATAGACGTAAGATGTCTCGAACCAGCTCATGTTTGGTGATTGGTATATTTGTTGATTAGTTGATTAGTTAACTGGGAATCGGTTATTGGTTATCTGGTAACTGATAACCGCTAACTGATCAACTTTTTATGGATAATACTCAGACATTGCCAAAATTATTGTAACGAACCATACCTCTTCAAACTCAAACTTATAAAAATAGTTTTCGCGTAATCTCCTTGAGATAGAGTCCGGGAGGAACTGATCGTATCAGGTCGAGCCAGCTCACAGATTCTTCTTCCGCCAGTTTAAGGCGGTATTCCTGGTATTTTTTTTGTTTAGCGCTCATCCAGTCTTTGTGCTTTTCGTAGCACTGGTAGTAGCCATCCAATTTTTGATCTGCCGTACTGATCCTCTCGCGATCTTCCTCCATATTTACGATCTGAAGTGGCTGGGTCACAGTTCGTATAGGCCCAAATTGCCGGGACAGACGAATCCAGAGATCGTAATCCTGAGCCGATGGCAGGTCTTCATCATAACCGCCAATCTCATCAAGAAACTCCTTTTTTGTGAGTACCTGGTTTCCTACCTGGTTATAATAAAGCAAATCATCATGTGTAATCATTGTCGGCTTCCTCCAAACAGCCTCACGATCATTCATCACCATTCTGTCGTAGGAGCATACAGCTGAAAACCCCTCCTCAAATTCCTCCATTAATCGCTCAACACGTGTCGGACGCCAGTAATCATCATCATCAAGGCCGGTAATAAACTCTCCACTGGCATGTTGAACAGCAATATTACGACTTACAGCAGCACCTTTTGATTCCGTATTGCTGATCACCTGTATCCGATCGTGATCTTTCTGTAATTGATCAAGATAGGCGGGCGTTTCGTCGTCCGATGCATCGTCAACGATTACAAGCTCTACCGGACTCCAGGTCTGTTCGAGTACTGAGTTCACGGCACGCTCCAACAACCCCTTCCTGTTGTGCGTAGGTATAATGACGCTGACCAGTTGACGATTATCATTCTTCAAAATTTTGGCCTCGCTTGTTGCCTGTTTAGGTGACTATCTGCCTGATAATATCGGGCCAGCAAGCGATAGTCTTGCCGGTAAAAATTGATGGCGTATTTAAGTGCTTCGTCAGACAAATCGGATACAGAATATGAGGTCCCGCCCGACTTTTGGCTCAAAAACCTGAGAGACGGACGATAAGTTTTTAGAAAATCCTGCAGCTTATCAAGTTCATCCATCGTAAATATTTTGTCGAGGTAATCAAGCGTACCACCGAAAAATGCCCCTTGCGGCCTGGAATGATGCTCGATACTTTTATTCGCCTTTTGGTACATTTTGAGGTTCAAAACAAATGTATTGATATCAGGAGTTTTATCAAGCCCATATTTTTCAAGAGATTTGGGATTAATACTCAAATCTCCTAAATCCACAACCCGGTTTCTGTAGCAGGAAACAAGTCGCCTAACCGGATCACGGACAACTGCGAACCGGGTGAATTCCTTTTCTGAAGCGATTCTTTTTAGCCCGGTAAAAGCTTTTGGCCGCTTTTTATAATAATCATGAATATTTATATAGGGTGCGTTTATATCCCTGTCTTTATCGAATCTCCTCCCAAATTCAATTTCATGAAGTGCCTCCTTTGTACTGGAACAGGCATTTTTTGGAACAGGAATATAAATCAATCGCTCTCTGGGAAGACGTACCTGATGGATTCTGTACCCCGGCAGGCCGATGCGCCGGCTTGCATATCGGTAATATAGATTTACATCCTTTATAGTTTTCCTGAGGTTCAAGAGCCTTCCGATGCTGCTTTATTATTCGAGTTTAAAAATCGCTGCAGGGTCAATCGCTTATGTATAGGTCAATTGTATTTTCGCCCTTCCATATTCGTCAAGGTAATGAAATAAGAAGTGATGCTCATTCTGATATTTCAGAATCATCGTTATGGTTTCCGGCTCTATACTTCTTAAATTGTGCCGGAACGATGCCAGCCGCTTATGTCTGAAAAACCAAAAGTATCATTTATCATCTGCACCTACAACCGGGCAGAGTATCTCAAAGATTCTCTGCATTCGCTGATCCACTCAGCGATGGGTTACCCGGTTGAGATACTGGTTATCGATAACAATTCGACTGACTCCACGCCTGACGTATGCACTAGCTGTAAAGCTCTCGCAAAAACAAAAGACGTGAATTTTCAACAGGTACGGGAAACGGAGCAGGGACTTTCCCACGCACGTAACAGGGGAATAAAAGAGGCCCTTGCTGATGTCATTATTTTCCTGGATGATGATATCCGGGTTCCGGAATCTTTTGTAAACGCATGGCTCAGCTTTTTCGATTCCTTTCCAGATGCCAAAGCAGCCGGCGGAAAAATCCATGTACAATTTGACGATCCCCGTCCTGAATGGATGTCATCCTACCTGCTGCCATTGCTTGGTCACCATGATCACGGTGAAGCCATTAAACCATATAAATCCAGCGACTATCCATTTGGAGGAAATATGGCGTTCAAAAAAGAAATTTTTGAAGAGATTGGTTATTTCAATACAGACCTTGGACGCATTGGAAGTGACCTGAAAGCAAGTGAAGAGAAAGAGTTTTTCCAAAGACTCAGGGAAGCAAATGAAACGATTTACTACGTGCCTGATGCGTATCTGTATCATCGGGTAAATTCTGCCAGGCTTACAAAAGAGTATATCCGGCGACAAGCAATTGGCCTTGGCCAAAGCATGAAACTGCAGATGAGTCAGCAATCCGGATTCCGTAAGGCTTACACCGTGATTAAAGAGATCGTGAAATGGAAAGCCACCACAGTTCTATTTCTTTACTATAGTATAAAATCTGAGAGTGAAAAAGGAGTTACTCTTTTTCAATTCAGAAATTGGATCTGGCAGGGTTTTAAAGGAACAGGTTAATTCTCACTCTCTTCCGTACTTTTCTTTTGAATGGTATATTCAATCAAGAAATATCGTTCATCCGCCTGATTATTTCGGGATGCAAATCAGAAGAATCCAACAGAGTCCGGATTTTTGGAAAAACAAATTCCCTGTCGGCCTTTATTTGTTTTAAAAGTGCATCGTGGCTTCGGTCTGTGTTATGAACTCCTTGTCCGCTGCGATCGGAGGCCTCAATATACTCTTTAACACTTTTCGATGGTTTGAGCCCGGTAAACTTCATTAGATCGATGAGCGCCGTTTCCTGATTCATAAGCATCTGCGTATGATCGAATATAAAGACCGGAACAGATGTATCTTCCGTAAACTTTAAAAGTGAGTTATAACTGTCGCGCCAGTATTTGAAAACAGATTCTACATCTGCAGCTCCATACTCATTTACAATTGCTGCTTTCAGCTCAGAGAGGTTGTTTTGTTTGAATTGTTTCAGGATTGATTGCACATTCGAAGCCATGTCACGAAAGGTAATAATCAGCTTTGAGTCAGGGTCAATTTGTTCAAAGAGCTTCGGATTGAAATTCAAGCGCAGCGTTTTCACAACATCCACCCTGTTATTTTCAGATTTTGGAATCCACTGGTAGCTATCTTTGCGATGGAAGTTAAGTTCGTAGAAATCTTTTACGGAATCTGTCGCAATATTCTTTCTTACCAGAAATTCAGCAAGCGTCAGATCAAGATTCCAGGCTGCACTTTGTTCTGAAAACTTGGTTAAAAACCATCTTTTGCGATTTTTCAGAACGGAGAATTCTGATCGAAAGTAATCCGCTTTCTCATCCAGGTTTTCAACCACCTCAAAACGGCTGCCCCACTTTTCAAAACGAGTTATAAATATTGAAAGAGGCTCCATGAAAACTTCTGTATCAGGATGACTTTCCAGAATATTTGAAACCCATGTACTGGCCGACCGTTCTATACCTGCAATAAAGATCATTTAGCCAGCCTCTCGTAAAGACGTTTAAACTTCCGTGTTTCTTCCTCGATATTGAATTCTTTTTCAACGCGCTCACGTCCCAGCCTGATATGATCTGACACAGATGCCTCCGAGGCAGTCACCAGTGTGTTAATGCACTCAGAAATTGATTTAACATCACCCTCTGGAGCCAATAGATCATGATTTTTCTCTGGTATGATTTCGGGTATTCCCGAATGATACGTGCTTATGCACGGCAAGCCCGCCGCCTGCGCTTCAATCAATACCGTCGGTGTCCCCTCCCTATCGCCTTTCGCTGCGGTTTTACTGCAGAGAATAAAGGCATCTGATTCGTAAAGCATGTCTATCACGTCAGAATTGGGTAAACTACCTGCCAGATTTACTGAATCATCGAGGTTATGTTCGCTGATATATTCCTGGAGATTTCCACGGAGATTTCCTTCGCCAATAATGGTAAGTTCCAGTGACAAACCGGTCTCACTTTTCGCTTTTTGAATTGCTTTGATACTGTCTATATGGCCTTTTTTTTCTGAAAGTCTTCCCACACTTACAAATTTCCGGACAGGATAGCTGATACTTTTCCGGGGAAACCTGCTGAGATCTGTACCAAGATGAATGACCTTAGTTTTTTCGGGAGAAAAACCGAGCTCCACAGCTTCAGACTTCATCTGCTCTGACAGTACTGTTACTGCATCTGAATGCGTAGCAAGTTTCTTGTACTGTTCCTGCCAATAACTATCCAGGGCATATTCAGAAATATCGTATCCGTAAAATGTGACCATAACAGGTATTCCCAGCGAACTTGCGACAGGCGATATTAAAACTCCCATCGGACCGAAATGCGCATGAATAATATCGGGGTCCAGATCACTCAAAATTCTACTTAGTTTTTTTCTGTACACCGGCCAGGACGATGTCTCCTTTGAACGGTTGCGAATGAAATCGACTCCGCGCCGGATCAACCGTTCAGGATTGAACAAATTCAAATTTATTTGCTGTACATTTTTAAACGGGCGGTCTTTAGTATTTACCCTGTTCAGGGTAATTACATGAGTATCAACACCATGATTTTGCAGACCCGTCACATAGTCGTAAACAAACGTCTCGGACAACCTTGAAAAAGAGTGTGCAAAATGAACAGTGTGCATCATGGAATGGGTTTTTTCCCGCAGCGATGTTTAGGATAACATTTGATTTCACAAAAATATTAGTAACTTCAATTCTTTCAAATAAAAGCCGATTTCTCCGTGGGCATTATAATACGACAAAGCATTCAAAACTCCATTCTTTCGTATTTGGGTATTGTCCTGGGGTTCATTTCTACCATTCTTCTTTTCCCCAACATTTTAACACAGGATCAGTATGGACTGACAAGGGTTTTACTTTCTGTTTCTGTCATCTGCATGCAGCTTTCCCAGCTGGGAATGAAACAAATAATCATCCGTTATTTCCCTTACTACAAGGATAAGCCTGATGCAAAAAAACGATTATTAACCCTTGGGTTAATGGTATCAGCCACAGGTTACGTCTTAATAGCAGCACTACTTTTCTTCTTCCATGATACACTCATAGCTTTCTATTCTGAGAGATCCGGCTTGGTTGCCGATTACTTCTTTTACCTGGTACCCCTTGTTTTTGCTATCCTCTTTTTTGAAGTCCTCAATAGTTTTATCCACGCATTAAAAGACTCAGTTACCGGATCGTTTGTGAATGAAGTCCTGATTCGGTTTCTGGTTATTCTATTGCTGATCGCCTATTTCTTTGGGTTGATGAGTTTTCAGTCCTTTATGATGATCTATGTTGGAATTTACTGTATACAGCCATTTTACCTGATTGCGTACCTGGCCGTGAAAAAGGAGCTAAACTTTTCATTTCCATTCCAAAAAGAGACCCTTCGGTTTTATAAAGGCATGAGTGTTTATGGTGCTTATTCAGTACTTGGAGGTCTGGCCGGACTCCTGATCGGCAATGTTGATATTATTATGCTCAGTACAATGGTCAGCTTGGAAAGTACAGCCGTTTATGCAATAGCTTTTTATATCGGATCCGTTATTGCCGTTCCGCAGCGTTCAATAGGTAAGATTGCTTCACCCATACTGGCTGATATGATTAAAGCAAAAGAGATGGATAAAGTTGAAAGTCTATACCGGCGAACCGCGATTAATCAATTCCTGGCGGGGAGCCTCATCTATGTTGGTATCTGGGCAAATCTGCATAATCTTATCGATCTTCTTCCCGCTGACTATGCAGGCATTTACTGGGTGGTGGTTATCATTGGGCTGGCAAATCTATTTAACATGGCTACCGGTGTAAACGGTAAAATTATCATCAATTCAAGACACTATCGGTTTGATCTCTATACAAATGTTCTTCTCGTCGTTCTTACAATACTCACGAACTATCTTCTGATACCAGTATATGGTATCGTTGGAGCGGCAATGGCTACAGCCTTCTCCATCTTTTTCTATAATCTCGTGAAGTTTGCTTTCGTCTGGATTAAATTTGATATGCAGCCCTTCCACTGGAATGCAGCGGCTGTTCTTGCAATATCAGTGGCCTGTTTACTTATTTCTGAACAAATCCCATACCTGTTCAACTTTTACATTGATGTAATCATAAGGTCGCTTATCATATTAATTCTTTTTGTTTCAAGTATCCTGATTTTCAGGTTATCAGACGATTTTCAAAGACTCATATATGAATCTATTCGGCGTTTTAGAAAGCTTAAAAAATTAAACTAAACGATAATTACGAACACTACCCTTAACAGATGAAAGCACTCATCATCGATAACGCCTCCGGCACTCCCGTTATGGTTCCCGGCACGCACGACAAGCCTGAACCGAAGCCTGATGAACTCCTCGTAAAAGTTGAGGCCACAGCGCTAAATCGAGCCGATTTGCTCCAGAAGTCGGGCAATTACCCGGTGCCTGAAGGAGCATCACCTATCCTAGGACTGGAGATGGCCGGAATCGTTGAAGAAGCGGGCTCTGAAGCGCATCATTTCAAGGCAGGTAATCATGTGATTGGGCTTCTTCCCGGCGGCGGGTATGCCGAATACTGTGTCATCCGGGACGATCACGCGATGGCAAAACCGCCCTCACTGTCGTTTGAAGAAGCAGCCGCTATTCCGGAGGTTTTTCTCACAGCTTTTCAGGGTCTTTTCTGGCTGGGTGAGCTATTCGAAGACGAGACAGTTCTCATTCATGCCGGAGCAAGCGGCGTTGGATCTGCCGCAATTCAACTCGCCGCCCAAACATCAGGCACGACCATTTTTACGACGGCCGGCACAGAGGCCAAACTTGAACTATGCGAGAGTCTGGGTGCGGATTTGGCGATCAACTATAAGGAGAAAGATTTTGCTGATATAATTGAAGATGGGAATGCTTCTTCTTCTGTGGACGTCATTCTCGACTTTGTCGGAGCGCCCTACTGGCATCAAAATATTCGACTACTTGCGATGGACGGGCGACTCGTTCACCTCGGTCTGCTTGGCGGTGTTCAAACCGACAACCTTGATCTCGGCAAGATCCTGAAGAAGCGATTGACGATTCGCGGCTCAACCCTTCGCAACCGAACCGACGAATACAAGGCGCTTCTCACAAAAGAGTTCAGTGATCATTTTCTGGAAAACTTCGAAGACGGAACCCTCCGTCCCGTTATCGATTCGATGTACGAATGGGAAGAAGCCGAAGAAGCCCATCAGCGAATGAAACATAATGAAAATGCAGGCAAAATTGTGTTGACCGGGATGTGACCTCGTCTGCACGCTGCAGTTGCGGGCTGACGAGTATTTGGGTTTCCGGTGATTGAACCGCAGTGGCGCTGAGCCGCGGTGAAAATTTTAGTGGTTGTGCTTCGAAAAAAACATGGCATGTTTAGCCTAACCTACAAAACTCGACAGCCGAAAGAGGCAATCGGCGGTCGAGGGATTTCCCAACACGAATTTCATCGATCTTTTGTAGTTTCAACACATGCAAAAATCAGATTCAAAGAGCGTAATTATCATCGGTGGCGGTGCAGCCGGATTTTTTACAGCAATAAATGCAGCTCGATTGAACCCCTCGCTGAAGGTGACAATCCTCGAAAAATCACGCGAGGTTCTCTCGAAGGTCCGGGTATCAGG
>Ga0209942_1000512_pt1 | contig 23320 bp, 18 predicted proteins | sample SalPonR1_A_D2_MG_FD_185695 | JGI IMG/M metagenome (GOLD analysis project Ga0209942, IMG submission 185695) | Salt pond soil microbial communities from South San Francisco under conditions of wetland restoration - Salt Pond MetaG R1_A_D2_MG... ...
GTATGATACAAGAGAATCATACTTTATTGAACACTTGTCACGCGGCATCGCAACAATCGCCGCATCACAATATCCTGATCCGGTTATTGTGAGAATGAGCGACTTTAAAACAAACGAATATGCAGGATTGATCGGAGGACGCCAATTTGAGCCGGAGGAAGAGAATCCCATGCTGGGGTGGCGTGGCGCATCCCGCTATTATAGTGATAAATATCGGGATGGTTTTGCCCTTGAATGCCGGGCCCTCCGCCATGTACGACATAAGATGGGTTTTGATAATGTAATTGTCATGATTCCGTTCTGCCGGACTCCCGAGGAAGGTGACAGGGTCTTGGAGATTATGAAGGAGAATGGCCTGGTTCGCGGTGAAAACGGTCTTAAAATTTATGTGATGGCTGAATTGCCGACAAATATCATCCAGGCTGAAGATTTTGCTGAACGGTTTGATGGCTTTTCTATCGGGTCCAATGACCTTACCCAGCTAACACTTGGAATAAGCAGGGATGCTGAACAGCTTACAGAACTATTTGACGAAAGCCAGACATCCGTTAAAGAACTCATCAGCACTCTTATTGAGAAAGCACATAAATCGGGCCGGCCCGTTGGCCTTTGCGGGGAGGCACCCAGCAATAACCCGGAGTTTGCCAAATTTTTGGTCAAAGCGGGGATCGATTCTATGTCACTTTCACCAGACAGCGTTTTGAAGGTGATAAAGGCTGTTGCCAGGGCAGAAAACAATGAGACAAGTGATTAATGAAAACAGAGTGAAATATGAAAACTTCAGGAGATGATTCAGCAGAATTGGCAAAAAAACTGATGCATGAATTTGCGGATCAAACCGGGCTGACAGGCGGTAACGAGGCAGAACAGGACCGGTATCTCTGGACAGATGCTTTCGCTGTTCAGAATTTCCTCGCCCTTGCATCCTATTTTGATGACCAGAGATATAAAGAGCTTGCAAGGCAATTAATCGAAAGCGTACACTACACGCTCGGACGCTTCTCCCCCAATGATTCCCGAAGCGGATGGATCAGTTCACTACCCGAAAAAGAGGGCCAAAAGCATCCGACCGTTAATGGTCTCAGAATTGGAAAGAGCCAGCCGGAACGGAAAGAATCAGAACCATTTGATTTAAATAAAGAATGGGACAGAGATGGCCAGTATTACCATTACCACACGCGCTGGATCAATGCTCTGCTGCAGGCGGCAGATTATCTGGATAATCAAGACTACATAAAATATGCTGCACAACTGAGTCTTGCCGGCAGGCACTTTTTGAATCAAACTGGCAACAGGCAGCAGCTATACTGGAAAATGAGTATTGACCTCTCCTATCCCCAGGTTTTATCCATGGGTGCACATGATCCGCTGGATGGATATCTCACGGCCCTTGAATGCAAAATAATGGCCTCAGACGAGCATGATTTTAAAGGCTACCTGGAGAGTCTTGAGGCGTTATGTGAAGGGAAAAACTGGCAGACGACAGATTCGCTGGGTCTGGGCGGTCTTTTACTGAATACCGTTCGCTCTGCTGAGCTCGACAAACACACAGATCTGCCGGAGTCTGTGAGCCCGCATAAATTGTACAACGACGCCCTGAAGGGACTGGATGCTTTTTCAAATCAGGCAGGCCTTACATCATCGGCTAAATTCCGCCTTGCTTTCCGGGAGTGCGGCCTCTCTCTTGGGTTACGGGTGATAGACAGCTATCGCGAGAAACTTACCGAAAGCAATCTGGACACAGAAAAGTTTGACGAATATGTGACCCTTGCAGATGATATTGAAGGTTTCTGGAGCCAAGAAAAAAACAGAGAATATTCTGCTTACCTCGACCATCAGAATATTAACAACGTCAGCCTGGCCTCTTCCCTTCTCGCACGCACGAATCCTGCATTTTTCAGCAGTCCGGCATTCGATTAAAATATAAAGCAGTAGATTTTCGGGGATTGGTTTGAATAGACACACACCTGTCTCCGTAACTTCATTAGTCATATGCTATTAAACGATTGTTAATACGCTTTTGTTTATCAAATAAGAGAGTTTTCATTGAAAATTAAAAAATAAAAAGATGAGTGAGATATTATATCAAAAAGAGGAGATGATAGAACGGCAGCTCAAGGCAAGAGGTATTAAAGATTCAAGAGTGCTGAAAGCGATGAAAGAGGTCCCGCGGGAAGAATTTATCCCAAAAGACCTTGTAGAATTTGCTTACAAAGATGCGCCGTTACCCATCGAGGAAGAACAGACAATTTCACAGCCATATGTGGTTGCTCTGGCAGCAGAAATACTGAACATCGGTGAAGACGACATCGTGCTCGACGTTGGCACCGGTTCCGGTTACGCAGCTGCCGTAATGGGTGAACTTGGAAAAGAAGTTTATACCGTAGAGCGTCATAAATCGCTGGCTGAAGCTGCAAGCAAACGCTTCAACCGGCTTGGGTATGATAATATATATGTTCTGCATGGAGACGGCACCGAAGGCTGGCCCGAACATGCTCCGTTCGATGCAATAAATGTGGCGGCAGGCGGACCCAAAATCCCGGAAGATCTGAAAGAACAGCTGGCTGACGGCGGTCGGCTGGTTATACCTGTTGGCTCTGAAATAAGAACGCAGCGACTCGTATTATCGACTAAAAAGAATGGTGAATTTGAGAAAAAAGATTTGGGTAGAGTCCAGTTTGTACCGCTCATTGGGTCAGGCGGCTGGCTGAACCGTGATGCAAAGGAGGTATCGCCACAAAAGAAGAAAAAAGAGAAAACCGTTACAGAGCTCATTGAAGATGCAGCCGAACCGTTCAATAATCCTGAAAGTGCAGACCTGTCACCTCTACTCGAGCGAATTGGTGATGCCAGGATAGTTTTAATCGGAGAAGCCTCGCACGGCACATCTGAATTTTACCGGCTGCGTGAACAGATAACGAGAGAGCTGATTCAAAAGAAAGGGTTCAATATTGTATCGCTTGAGGCCGACTGGCCCGATGCAGCGCATATCGACCGGTTTGTAAGGAATACGGATATTTCCCTTCCTGAAGATGAACCATTCACCCGCTTTCCCACATGGATGTGGAATAATGGCGAGGTTCTTCGATTTGTGAAATGGCTCAAAACGTTCAATGAAGGTAAGTCAGAGATTGACGAAAAGACCGGTGTTTACGGACTTGATTTCTATAGTATGTATTCCTCCGTCAAAGCCATCATTGACTATCTGGAGGACATTGATCCGTCCCTTGCAGAAACAGCCCGGAACAGGTATGGCTGCTTAATGCCCTATGAAAACGACCCGGCCCGGTACGGTGCCGCGGCTATGAGTGACCGGTATAAAAAGTGTGAGAAGGATGTTACCGAGATGCTGTATGAAATTTTGAAACACCGTGTTGAGGCGGTTAAAAAAGACGGAGCACGCTACTATAATGCTCTCCAGAATGCACGGCTTGTAGCAAATGCTGAAAAATATTACCGAAGCATGTATCTCGGGGCGCAGTCTAGCTGGAATCTTCGTGACAGCCATATGTTTGATACGTTAAAGTCCTTATTAAACCACCGGGGCTATGGTTCCAAAGCGGTTGTTTGGGCCCACAATTCGCATGTAGGTAATGCAAATGCCACTGAGATGGGAGCCCGGGGAGAGCATAACATCGGGCAGCTTGCAAAAGAAGAGTTTGGAGATAAAGCCTTCAATATCGGGTTCGGAACCGACCACGGCACAGTTGCCGCAGCGCACGACTGGGGCGGTAAAATGAATGTAATGAACGTCCGTCCTTCACCCGAAGGAACTGTTGAAAACCTGATGCACCATGTGAAGCATGATAATTTCTTCCTTCCGCTACACAAAAAGGGACACGAGAAACTAACGGAAAAACTTGAGGAGAGCCGACTCGAACGGGCGATCGGCGTTATTTACCGGCCCCAAACAGAGATGCAGAGTCACTATTTCCAGGCGTCCCTGCCAAATCAGTTTGATGAATATATATGGTTTGATGAAACCCGGGCAATCAACCCGCTTCCACAACCTGATAAAGAGGAAGGCACTCCGGAAACGTATCCGTTTGGGTTGTAATCAATCGTGGATTTAGGACTATATCAAGCGATAAAACTACTTTTTGATTCAACTCATCAAATAAAACCGTCTTGAAAAAACATATTTGTGTCATAGGAATTGATGATTTTAACTTTGAAATGCTTAACGCTTTTGAAGAAGCAGAAGATTATAAATACCATTCAATACTGAATGTCTCAGATCTTCAGCATCGGAAAGAGTACTCAATACAAAACTTGCTGGGAAAAGCTATATCCGAAATAGATGCGCTGGATGTTTCACCCGATGCCATCATTGGATTTTGGAACTTCCCGGTCACCTGTCTCACTCCGCTGGCAGCCCGCCATTATAATCTGCCCGGCCTTCCACTGAGCGCACTTATTAAATGTGAGCATAAATACCTGAGCAGAACAGAACAAAAAAAAGTGCTGCCTGATGCAGTTCCTGAGTTTAACCTGGTTGACCCTTTTGACAATCAGCCGTTTGACAGCGTTGAGATAGAATTCCCATTTTGGATTAAGCCAATGGTTTCCTTTGCCTCCCAGCTATGCTATAAAGTGCATGATAAAAAAGAATTTGATGAGGCAGTTTCAGAGATCAAAAAAAGAATCCACCGGTTTGCTGACCCTTTTAACTATGTCTTGAAACAAGCTGATATCCCCGACATCATAAAAGACATCGATGGGTACTATTGCCTTGCTGAGCAAACCATTTCAGGAAAACAGTGCACAGTTGAAGGTTACGTTTACGATGGAGACGTAGGATTTACAGGGGTATTTGACTCCCGTCGACACCCGGATCACGAAACCTTTTTCAGTTATGAATATCCATCCTCTCTGGACCGGGAAATAACCGATGAGATGAAGCAGATGTCGGAAACCCTTCTTAAAAGCATCGGCTACGACAACAGCTCATTCAATATTGAGTATTTCTATGACGAGGAGAAAGATGACATCCGGTTACTGGAAATAAATCCCAGAATATCTCAGTCTCACTCCGATTCTTTCAACAAAGTAGATGGTGCTCCCAATCATAAACCTCTTGTTGAGATTGCCCTTGATAAAGAGCCGGAATTTCCGCAAAGAGACGGCAAGTTTGAAGTAGCTGCCAAATTTTACTATCGTGTTTTTGAAGACGGGCGAGTTTCAAATATCCCCTCTGGGAAGAATCTCAAAAATATCCAGGATGAGATTCCCGGAATGAGAATAAAGATCTGGGTCGAGAAGGGAACGAGATTGTCTGAACTCTACGATCAGGACAGCTACAGCTATAAACTGGCGTCCGTTTACCTTGGTGCACAGTCCAAGGATGAACTCTATGAAAAAAGAGACCGCTGCTTTGATATGCTGAATTTTAAAATTGAACCTCTACAGTAATATGCATTCGGATTTTAATGAGATAACGTCATTTCCACACAATGTTATTGAAAAAGAGAATGTATGGATCCGGATGAAGGATGGCACTAAGCTGGGTGCCCGAATCTGGATGCCTGAAACGGCCCATGAAAACCCGGTACCGGCCATCATGGAATATATCCCCTATCGCAAAAGAGATCATACCCGCCCTTACGATAATGTGATGCATCACTATTTTGCCGGGCATGGCTATGCCTGCCTTCGGATTGATATGCGCGGGAGCGGTGAATCGGAAGGATTACTAAAGGATGAATACCTGATGCGTGAGCTGGAAGACGGTATGGAAGCTATCGAATGGATAGCAAACCAAACGTGGTGCACCGGAAGCGTGGGGATGATCGGCATTTCCTGGGGAGGATTTAACGGATTGCAAATAGCGTCTCTCCAGCCTCCTGCACTGGATGCGGTTATCTCGGTATGCTCTACAGATGATCGTTATTCGGATGATGTCCATTATATGGGGGGATGCCTCCTGGGAGATAATCTGTCATGGGCCTCCACCATGTTCGACCGCTCTGCATGTCCGCCTGATCCGGAGCTTGCGGGCGACAGGTGGGAAGATATGTGGATCGAGCGTCTTGAAAATTGCGAGCCCTGGATTAAAACCTGGCTGGATCATCAAAGAAAAGACAACTATTGGAAACATGGGTCTATAAATGAAAATTTCAGCGACGTCAAATGCCCGGTGATGGGTGTCAGCGGCTGGGCTGATGGATATTCAAATTCTGTTTTCCGGTTGCTTGACGGACTCGACGTTCCTAAAATGGGGTTGATCGGGCCGTGGGGACATGCCTATCCCCACATGGGAAAACCGGGGCCGGCCATTGGTTTTTTGCAGGAATCGTTACGATGGTGGGATAAATGGCTGAAAAATATCGAGACTGGTATTATGGACGAACCCATGCTGCGCGCATGGATGCAAGATTATATGTCTCCTCATACCAGCTATGAAGAACGCAAAGGCCGATGGGTGGGTGAAACGAGCTGGCCGTCGGCTAACATCAGTGAAAAAATCTTCAGCTTGTCGGGCGAGCACAGTCTTGTAGAAGAAGGAAATGATTCAGGTGACGGCGAAATCAAACAGGTTCAATCCCCTCTTACGGTTGGTACGTTTGCGGGTAAATGGTGCTCTTACGGAACCATGCCTGATCTTCCAGGGGATCAGCGGGAAGAAGATGGAGGATCCCTGGTATATGAGTCGGATAAGCTGGAGAAACCATTGGAAATCCTGGGCTCACCCACTATTGAGCTGGAATGTTCTGCGGACAAGCCGCTCGCCATGGCGGCCGTCAGATTATCTGACGTGTCAGGTAACGGAGAGTCTACAAGGGTAACATTTGGCATTTTAAACCTCACGCATCGAAACGGGCACGAGGAGCCTGAAATGCTTGAACCCAATAAAAAATATCGGGTTCGTATTAAGCTAAACGGTATAGCTCACAGTTTCCCGACCGGCCACCGGCTCAGGATTTCTATCTCCACATCGTACTGGCCCATGGCCTGGCCCTCTCCTGAACCCTATACGCTGACCGTTTATCCGAAAGGATCTTCTTTAGTCTTACCAGGGCGGAAGCCTCTTCCCAAAATAGATGACAGAATTTCGTTTAAGGAGCCGGAGGGCGCACCGGGCGTTGAAACTACAATTGTAAAATCACCGGAAAATAACTGGATTGTACAGAGAGATCTTGCTGAAAACTCATCCACACTGAAAGTGATCAGAAACAGCGGGACCCGCAGAATTGAGGACATCAATCTTGAAATCGAAAATCGCACAAAGGAATGGTACACCACAGTGGCCAACGATCACGAATCGCCGCGGGGTGAGGTGATTACACATCGCGGCTACAGGCGGGATGACTGGCACGTTCAAACGAGAACAAGAACGGTACTCACGTCCGACAAAACCCATTTTCGCATACGCGCCGAACTGGATGCATATAATAACGGGCATCGGTTTTTCAGTAAAAGCTGGGATGAGTGTGTGGCCCGCGATTGTGTATAACACAGGTACGCTGATTTACTTTATTTACATTTACAGGTATTTCGTGATTCATCTCATATGCTGGAAAGCACCCTGATTTGAACATTTTACCAGTGTTATATCAGTGGCGTGATTCCGTTAGCGAGTAATCGGAGAAGTCATTACTGAATGAGTTACTGATCCGGTACAACTCGATTTTTCGTAAAGCTGTCTCAATGGCTCCGGGTCAAATGTGAAATATCGGTCAAAGCCTTAAGGCACATACTGCCCCGATGTGATCACTCTGGTAATACTGACAGCGTTGGCCGTAAACAAATACAAATCAGTATAACGTAACGATTTTGTTACTGCCGCACCGATACCCTTTCCGTTTCCTGCATCAAATTATTAAGCTTATCAATATTTAAATCTTCAACATTTGTTTTATCGCACAGCACGTTAAGAACCGCCTCAACTGCAGACTGTGAATCGGTATCAACATCGGATCCTATCTTTTCAGTTACAGATTGAACAAATTCCTTCATGGCAATGGAATGGTGATGGTTACTGACCAGGAAGTCTTCTAAATACCTGCCGTTGCCAGGCCCCATTCTGGCATGGTACCTGTCCATAAACATTTTATTGCACATTATGACCGGCACTTTTTCGGGGTCATATCCCTCAAAAAACAATCCTCTCACAGAGCAAGGCAGATGATTTGAGAGGCGGAATACCTCTTGCAAATCCAGCTCATCTCTAAGCGAATGCAGGACGGCAGATAAAATTCTGTAACCGGTGTCTTTTCTTACCGGTCGATTCATGTTGTTAGTAATTTCAATTACCCAGCTGTGGATAGAATTCCCCGTCATATCCACTCCTGATGAGTTAATCTTTACCGGCATTTTTCTATCTGTTTTATAGTTCAAAAATTGTGCAACATCGGTGCGATTCATCTGAGCAAAAAATGTGCTTTCCGGCAATTCCTTGATAATATTTTCAATATTATTTTTATTCAAATCGGATTTTTGATTCACAAACTCAAGCACTGAGTATACAGAAGATACAAGGTGGGTATGGCATCCTCCATAACCTACCTTGTAATATGCATCAACCAGTTGCCGGGTAAAATCACGTGCCGAATAAATCCTCTCTCTCGAATCGTCCACTGTAATACGAGACTTACGGCTACCTTCTTCTTCCCTGATCTCGGTCATCAGTTTCAATACCTCATCGTAGACGTTTTTTTTATTCAGCTCGTAATACGACGTGTGTATATCTACCACATATAACATGGCGTAATAGTTTGTGGCCATTTCTGAAACGGCATTGTAAATTTTTTGAGGGATATAGACATCCGTATTATCATACACAATCAAATCGGCCGTTAATCCTCCTGTTTTATAAAGGCACTCGACGATTGAAATTTGATGACTGTTATAGTCCTTCAAATTCTTTTTGATGGATTCAAGAACGCGTTCTTTTTTCTTATTTGCCGGTCTGGTTTTGAATGAAAAGTATTTTAAAAGATTCATAAGCCTTGCCCTTCTTTCTGTTTGTAAATAATGCATTGATGTAAATTTTTTCCTGTATCCCGCTAACTAATTATTCGTTAACTTTTCCTTTTTATTTCTTTAAAAATCTAAATCAGGAATTGTATTCATATGTACCTGACGGTTTAAGCGCAAAATGATCGATATGTCCGTACTCGTTTTTGTATGGCATAATTCTTTCAATATTTGCGAATGTCCGTTCTTCGGTTTCATTAAGGCCAATATGAAGTGTAGATGACATTCCAATCAGGTTTTCAAGGTCGACGCCGTGTTTTACTTCCGCCGGCGTGTATTTTATTCCCCGCCAGTTCTCAAGAAATTTTCGCAAAGCCGCTTTTTCATTATAGTTGCGGGTAAATCGTTTGCCAACGATAAATCGCTTACCAGTATCATCCTCGGACTCCAGCTCAAAGAGAAGCAGTACTTTATTTTCTGGTCCCCACGGAGTTTCAATAGTTCCGATGTCAACCGCATCAACTAACAAAGCTGAATACCAACCTTCATCGGGTACCGGGTTGCTTGACAGATATTCTGATTTAGTTATTGACATAGTATTTTTACTTATTTATTTGACGACGAACTGTCTCGTCTTTATAGTTTTTTGGAATTTTCTGTATAATTCAGGAAATCGTTTATATAGCTTTTTCCTGTCAATGCTGCGTGTCGCTTTATTCTTCCAGGTGACAAGATCCCTACCCCGGGCCACCAATCTTTCACCCTCACCCATAGAATTTTTGATGAATACCTCGAGCAACTCTTTCTCAAGCTCCAGGGAGCTGATCTTCTGACGAATGCTTACTAATTCCTCATAAAATGCGCGGTCTTGCGCCGATGCCTCCACTACTCTACCTGATGCATCCGGATACAGCAGAAGTGCATCCTCGCTATTAACCGGAACTGGTTGTTTTTCTGCAACTATATGCCGCTGCCACCAGCGAACTAGCTCCTGCCGGATATCAGTAATCCACTTCTCATCCCGCTGTATCAGAATTGGTTCATAATACTTGCAGGTATCCCGCTCATAAATAAACAGGTACGCATAGGTATAATGTGTCAGTCCGAGATAGTGCTGAATTTGATATAACCACTCGATGGGGTATTCTCCATTTAAAGATGTCAGCCGATGAGAAGTGGTCGTTTTCAGTTCAAGAATTCCGTTTCCACCTTCACTTTCTCCATCCAGTATCCGGCGGTCGATTTGGGCTCGGAGAAACGGATACTCACAATGGGTGAAACACTGGTTAACCCGCCAGATTTTCAGTCCCGTAATACGGGTGAAATAATCGGCCATCTCAATCCCGAAAACAGTTTCGAATTTATTGACGGGCGCTGAGTCTGAAGCTTCCACACGTCCTTTCTTTCTCAGATACACCTGCAACGGCGTGCAGCAGGAAGACTCCCCCAGTATGGCTGCTACATCACTGCCTTTAATGTAGTTTTCACTCTCTTCCACCCCGGTCGTGGAGGCACTTTTCGAGCCATACACGCTTTTATTTGTAGTTTTCATAGTCGTTTCTTTCAGTGTTTATAGAAACAGAAAAGGCTTGATTTATGTTTAACCATCCAGCGTCTCATCAACTCTGTCAATGAGTTTTTCATAGGCTTCATTGAGTGTATTTCCTGACCCAATCAACCGGTGACCGTTCGTATTAAAACCAGTTACTTCTATTGAATACTCCGTTTTCCGATACTTTTTTTTAATCCGAAACCCTCTGTATTTCTCAGGTTTCGAATTATTTACATCCTCCAGACTTTTCGGCTCTTTCTCCATGATTCCATTATTCATTTCATCCTCCTCATTTTATCTCTTATTGTCCGACACTTTTATTTCATATTTCTCTTCCATTCATGGATTTATTACCCCTTCATTCAGTACTAATTTGATGCTTCGTTTGAGGGGGGCATACTCAATCAGTTCGAAGATGATCGGGTTTACTTTTAAATTTTGGTTTGGAAAATTTTTTCTCTTAGCCGTATCCGGCTCTCTCAAAAGACTCGTCTCTTCAAAATGATCCCGGAAAGCATTTCCCGGTTCTCTGCTTGATGAGCTCTCAGTCAGGTTCGGAAGCGCTTTTATAAACCGCTGCTGTGTAGTGTAGATATCCCTTAACTGATGATAAAACAGGTCTTCTAAGCTATTAAGGTCTCCCATAGTGTTGTGTTGTCTTCTCTTATATTTTAATTTTGATGATCTAAATTGATTCCGGTTCAGCTGCCTGCTCTAAGTAATTCCTGCAGTGTGTTTCACATTGCCTGCAGGCTTGGTAGCATAGCCGGTTCTGATCATGCTCATGTCTTTCGTATTCTGTCGCGCATTCATCACACATACTCATACAGAGTTTTACTGCGGACACAACATAACTGGAATCCCGCGCCAATAGTCTCAGCGCCAAATGGCATACATCTGCGCAATCAAGACTTAATTTTATACAGTCTGACATCGCCTTGTTATCCTCTTCATCAAGACTTGATACAGCACAATCACTACATACTGCGTCACAATTCTCCAATGACTCTACCAGTTCACTGTACACATCCATATCGAGGGGAGTATGACTAATTTGAAAACAAGCTTTTTAACTCTCTGGTATAAATATATAAACAAAAACTAAGGTTTCAGGTAAAATGAATTGTGACTTGTTTGTAGTTTGAATTGCCACATTCATTTATTGTGTGCCTGTTGATTGGTGTGGATAATTCATTCTTATGATCTAATCATAATAGAGCAGAGCCAAGAATTGATGGAAGAGTGCACCTTGTTAGTCCAGGACACCTTCGGCCTTGAAAGAATTGGCGGACAAGGAAGCTGTAAGATCTGCGGGGACCTTTTATCATATCGCTTCGCGTTCAAAAGATGAGCGGTGAGGAACCAATTAATAAGCGGTATGCGTGGCGGACCATTGATAAAAGGTAGCAGAGATTACGTGACCACGCCTCCCGACAGCTGTCGGGATCACAGCCTTGATTTTTTGGTTCGTTTTGCATCAAGGCAAAATGAACATGACTTTATGTTGAACTGTAGGTGTAAGTTAATACTCATATTTAACTTACAGCGAACATTATGTTATCAATCATATTAGTTCAGGCATTTTATTTGATCAAACAATCAAATCATAAGCTTTTCGTGTTTACCTGATACTTTTGAACGGTCAAAAGTATCCAAAACCCGCCGGCTAAAGATTTACTCCGGTGGGCACATTTAAACACTTTGCGATGTAAAAAACGAAGGTCCGCATCGCTTTGTCCTTGTTAATTGTATTCGGCCGGTAAGTTTTTACACCCATCACATGCGTGTTAAAATGTGCAGACGCCACCTGCACAAATCGGAGGCCGGATAGATGAACAGCCTCAAAAAATTAAGATGCAATTCAAGACACAATCCATACTAATCAACAAAGAACCTAAATTTTTCAGTTTTAAGACAAACTCAGATTGAAATCATTTGGTTTTGTAAGAATCTCTGACAGAAGAGATTCGGAGTCTGAACTTATAAAATAGACCACCTGACTGCGTCCTTCTTTTATGTGTCCCTGGTATGATTTTTTATTACCTGATATGCTAATAACCGGTACTCTCTGTCCTCTGAGCATTTTTCTCAAAGTATAATTCAGGTCTTTCTTTTTTTTCAATGCTGTATCCATCAGTATAATATCCGGCTTTATATCGGATATACTTTCGCCCACCTCATTGAGAGAATCAGAATTGTGAATAAGGAGGAGATAGTTTGTATTGCTTAATATTTTATTCTGTGTTAGCGCCTTAAAGGTATCTTCATTTATAATAAGTACTGATTGAAGCTTCTTCATGGCTTAAACACTTAAAATGAAAAATTGAATTCCGTTCCCGGACCAGCTGCAAATCGCACCATTCGGCTTCATTTTCTTTCTGATGCTTAAACTATCACGCCAGCAGGATCCTCAGCGTGCCTGTTTAATGAAGCAGGGTAAAACGGGATGATATAAAAGTTTTATGCCTCTGGTTTTTAGCTATCGATAGCTGGAATTTCACCATCCTAAAACTACCTGCGATAGGTACTGCGGGTTTAAATCTCTGCCTGGCTGTAGGATTCAGGCCGGTTACCGGCCGCCGGCCACCTTCAAAAATGACCGCGACAACAATAGTTTTCATTCCCGCTGCTGCCTGTTATTTTTTTACTTACGCTTTAATTTTGCTTCTATACTAAGCTGGGTGTGTGGTACAGCTTCCAGCCGGCCTTTGGCAATTTTAGTCCCTTTTACCTTACAGATACCGTACGTTTTATTTTCAATTCTATCGAGAGCATCGTCCAGATACCGAAGAAATTTGCGTGTGCGGTTGTAAAAAACGTGCTTTTTTTCCTGCATGTGCACATCATTGCTAACATCTGCAATATGTGATGAATGGCCGGATACGCCGTCTGAGTTTTCTCTGAGCTCAGCTATGGATTTATGAAGAATTTCCATCTCCTTAACTGTTTCGTCCCTTTTCTTAAGAAGGATATCCCGAAAATACTTTAGTTCATCATCATTGTATGGACTTTTAAGGTTGATTTGATCGTCTTTTTTTTGAAATGACATAGCCTTTTGATTTAAGATTATAATTGATATTGATGTAACACAGTTTACTTATCTGGTCAGGTATATTTCTGACTATTGCTCGCACCTTCAACCGCCAATTCAGGTCATCTGCTGATGGCTAACCCCATCACATAGTTTTAGCACTTAGATTCACCCGCTCAATCGCAATTTCATTCAGCGTCACATCTGCAGCAGACTCCTCATCCAGTGTTATCTGAAGCTTCTTGGCGGCTTCGGTATGGCCCAGTGATTTGGCATACGTTACCGCGGTTCCATAAGCGGCTATTTCGTAATGTTCAATGCGCTGAGCGTCTGCGATTATACCCGCATCTAAAACATCAGGGTCCGGGTTTCTGGAAATAAATTCCTCCGCCTCTTCAATCAGACCCTGCATCGCATGACAGGTTTCTCCGGTAAGCTCGATGCCAAGCGATTCACCGATCTCATCGAGACGCTGTTTTTGTACAGTCGTTTCTTCAAGATGGTCACGAAAAGCGTCTTTCAGCTCTTTATTCGATGACTTTTCAGCCATCGTTGGCAGCGCCTTTATCAGTTGCTGTTCTGCATTGTAGATATCTCTCAATTGATGGTAAAAAAGATCTTCTAAGCTATTGAGGTCTCCCATAGTATTATCTTCTCTTATATTTTAATTTTGATGATCTAAATTGATTCCGGTTCAGCTGCCTGTTTTAAGTAATTCCTGCAGTGTGCTTCGGTTCGCCTGCAGGCTTCAGCACTAAGCAGGCATTGCTCATATTCATATTTTTCGCATTCTGTCGCGCATTCAGCACAAATATTAACACAGAGTTCTACCGCAGACACTGCATGATCGGAATCCCGCGCCACTACCCTCATGGCCAAATGGCATACCTCTGCACAATGAAGATTCAACTTTATACAATTGGACATTAGCTTGATATCCTCTTCTTCAATACAGGATATAACACAATTATTACATGCTGCGTCACATCTCTTCAAAGACTCTATCAGTTCACTGTATACTTGCATATTAGCGGGGATACGGTTAATCTTGAAAACCAGACTCCTATACTTTCTTAACTATTTTAAGAACTAACTCTAATGATTCAAATAAAGTAAATTGTGATTTATTTGTAGTTCGATTTACTACAATATTTCTTAAGAGAAAAGATATATAAAAGGGCTTTTTATAACTGCCCTGCGTCACGCTGTATGTGCGGGCCTACAGGTTAGAGCCACCTGTAGGCCGGGAAAAATACCCAAGAGATAGGTATTTCAAAGCCTCTTGTTTATTTAGATTCAATTCCAGACAGAGTTCCTCAAATATCTGGTTATACACGATATTATAAGAGAGGCTTATTTATATCAGGTAATCAATCCATTCTGAAGAGCATAACGCGTCATTTCTACATTGGTAGAAAGATTTAGCTTCTCCTTGATCCTTGAACGATAGGTATGAACCGTATGTGGACTCAATGAAAGCTTCTTTGCAATTTCTTGAACATCCTTGCCGTCGGCTATCATACAAAGCACTTCAAATTCACGATCTGAAAGTGAGGCATGAATTGGGCGGCCCTCATTATTAACCTGAAACACAAGCTGTTCGGCAACTTTCGGCGTGATGTACTTTCTATTCTCCAGCGCGATTCTTCTAACAGCTCGTGTCAGTTCATTAACAATACCGGATTTGCATAAATAACCCGCCGCACCTGCTTTTATACATCGTACAGCAAAGCGTTCTTCCGGATGGATACTTAGAATCAAAACTGAAAGATCCGGATATATTATCTTTATATCTTTTAATATGTCGAGGCCGCTTTTGCCGGGCATTGTCAAATCCAAGATGAGAATATCCGGCATCTCCTCTGCCAACATCTTCATTACGTCTGTACCAGTTGAAGCCTCTCCGACTATATTAATATCCATCTCCCTGTTCAAAACCCTTTTTATTCCTTCCAGCATTAAGGGATGATCGTCAGCGATTGATGCTTTTATCATAAAATTGCACTTAATTTTACTGGCTCAGATTTTCTTTCTTCTCTTTAAGAGCGGAGTGCTCATCAAAATCGTTAAATAGTTGTAAATCAATGAATAAATTAAATTACAATATATTCAAAACTCGCATTCAATATATAAAAACAAACAAAGAAGTTACCTCTCAAATTACATTAAGGCTTTTTTGGCTTGAAAAGCTTCACGTATTTAGTCGAATTTAACAACAATCTGATGTGATGGTTTTGCATACTATAAAATTAACGGAAAGATTACACTTTTTGGGTCAGGTTTTTGTCTGGAGTTTTTAAAACAGTGACCGTTGGCTTTAATAAGAAATCCTTCTTCCCAATGAAAATGGTATGCCTGATTCTGCAAAGTATCTTCATGGTGATATTAAATCCATTCAAAAAATATTATTGTCATATAACACCTGAAACTAAACCGAAAATACTTAGTCGCCCCATTTTTTCTCCTTTTATTAAAAGATGTGGTCTTTCATAAATCCTTCTGATAATTTTCATAGTATTTTCAAGTAATCGAATTAAAATAATTCATTACCGGTACAAGCAATTTATTTTTCGCATGAAGGATAAACTGCTCCGGGTCATTAAATTAAAATTCATAATCATTAGATATCATATAAGGTTTATTGATAAGTGTCACACGTCCGCCGAGTGCAGCACTTTGTGGTAAGAGGGACTTTTATCTTTTCCGGGACTACTGCCCGGGGAATTAAACTCCTATATCCTTCTGTAAAAGAAGATAGAACAGGAGTCTTGAACAGGTCAAAAAATTACATTTCTCCGCCTTATTGATTTTTTTGATGCGATATCAAGCAAAACTACAGTTTAGACAACATCTTTTATATTCTTATATATGACAATTGTCATTACAACAACAGACTAACCGTATCATGGATTTTCTAAAAAAAGCCAACACGGTTCTTTTTTTTCTCATAGCCATTTACCTTGTTTTTTACTACTTGGCGGCTTTTCTTGTCCCCCTTGCTTTCGGGATATTTTTGGCGATGCTCATCCTACCCTTTACCCGCTTTTTGGAAAGAAATAAATTCAACACCGTTCTTTCATCTCTCACCAGCACCTTTATACTATTTCTATTTTTAGGTGTACTCTCCTACCTGTTTATACTTCAAATCAGCCAGTTTGCAGACCAGCTTCCCGGCATAAGAGTGAATATAGAGTCAGCAGTAGAAAGTTTGCAGGAGCAGATTGCTTCTGCGACTGGCGTGGCACTTGAAGAACAAAAAGAGATAATCAAAGAAAGAACCTTTGCCATATGGGGAATTATTGAAGCTCAGGTAGCCTCCTTTGTTGGTGGTATATTGAATTTTACATCAAAGTTCTTGCTGGCTTTTGTTTACGTTTTCGTACTGCTTCTCTATCGTGATAAATTTATGCGCTTTATCATCAAAATGTATTCAACAAAAAAAGAGAAAGAAAATGCCAGGGATGCAGTAAACGGAATCACCAACGTGGTCTATCAATATTTATGGGGAAGAACGCAGGTAATGCTAGCCTTAGCTGTGATGTATTATATCACATTTTTGATTTTTGGGCTGCCATTTGCTCTGCTTATTACACTTTTTGGAGCTTTAATTACAATCATTCCATATATCGGACCAATCGTCAGCGGACTGGTACCTGCCGGTTTTGCCCTGATTTTCTTTGAGGATGCTTCTTATATCGTGATATTTTTAATCACTCTCTTTATCATCCATCTGGTAGAGAGCTACTTTATTGAACCTTATATTGTAGGGAGAGAGGTTAAGCTCAATGCACTTGCTATAATAATTGCAGTAATACTGGGCGGAATCATTTGGGGAGTGGCAGGCATGATCTTGTTTGTACCCATTTTTGCTACGATTAAAATTGCCTCTAATCACAGTGAAGGCCTAAGGCCGTTCGGAGCTCTTTTAGGCCGATAATTTAAGGGCAAGCTTAAACTTTTTTTGGTTATACTGGAAACATTGTGGGTGGAGGGACAATTTTTGTTAATTGTTTTGGCTATAGACAACATTCTTTGCTTTTACAGATCCTTCACTTTGCCCTCAAAAACACGGACATCGTTAAGGATGACAAGCTCCTTGGCAAGAGAGCGGGCGGCGTGGGTTAGAAATCGACGTTCTTTGGTGCCGGTTCAGTACGCCGCCCTACATGCCTTGTAGAGCGTTGTCATTCTGAATTAAACGGTGCATTTCCGTTTGATGCAGAATCTGTAAAAGCAATACATTTCAATCTTAAAAAATCAACTATTGGCTTTTTTGAGTGAGTTACTCTCCAAATTTGCAAAGCCTGTATTGAAAGTTTTCTTTTTAGGATTATTTGATTTACCCACAATGTTTCCGGTAGAACCCTTTTTTCTTACTCTTCAGGATGCTGGAATGAACCGTTCCGGCTCCACTTCAGGTGATAAAACTGGCGTGAATAATATTGTCGCCTCTAAAGTAATGAAGACCCGGTTTTGGAGCAAGATCAGGGGCTGCCGATCACAGATTGGAAATTGGCTGTGAGTCCAATCTCCCATTGAGGGGAGATCATCCTGTTCGTTTAGAACAGGTTGAGAGGGAGGTTCACAGCAAGGTGCAAAGCTTGAAATAAATACCGAGATTTATAGAAATTTGAGTCTACACCCCTCCCGGCTAAAGCCGGACTCCCCTCAATGGGAGATTATCCTATCACCTCTTAAATAGTATTGCCCTTATGGCAAGATTAGTAGTAACCGATGGCAGATTGTATAAACGCTCTAAGCTTCCAATTACAACCTTAGCAGGTGATGTGGTTTTTTTCAAATCGTTACGTCGCATCGTCTGTAAATCAGAAATAAAATCTCGATCCATGACGTTTAGCTCTGCCCTTTCCATTTGATTTGACGATGTTTGAGATGTAACGATTTAGCGACGTAGCGATCTTTTCTGCCATAATGAGATGTTTGGCTATGTCAATTCTAAAGTGGTATTACCCATTTTTTTTGGCAAAATGTGGGGTTTCTGATGAGAGATTGGAAACAAAAATATTTTTAGCCCTTCCAAATCCCCTCTCGGAGAGGTAGTGAGAAATTAGAAGCTCAAGTTTTGATAATCTTAACTTTTTTAAGTTTTTGAATTTGTTTCGAAGCTCCCCTCTCTGTCAAGTCCCGTCAGGGCGCAGAGCTGGTCCGGCCACCGACGGAAGGGACGGGGGTGAGTCAGAAGAATTGGGAGCCATGAAACAACCAGGAATTTGTTTAACTGTCACGAATAGAAATCCCGCCTTTATTGAGAATAAAAAAACACGAGCACAAATGATTTTCACTCCCATTCGGTACATGCTTATTATTTTACTATGTTTTAACCTGAGTTCGATTAATAAAAAAATATGAAATAGTCTCCCCTAACAAGGGGAGATTTAGAGGGGTGTTCATTGAATTTTGCGATATTCTATTAAACATCCCCCTGTTTCCCCCTTTTTTAAGGGGGACTTTCGATTCCCGATTTATTAATCGAACTCAGGTTTTTAGAAACAGATAATTTATACCCGAGCACATATTGTATGTCTGACAGCACTAAAAATAATGAAGACGCCGGAAAAAATATTTTGCTGGTAGGAATTGGCGCATCAGCCGGGGGGCTTGATCCCTTAAAGGCCTTTTTTAATTCCCTGCCGGAGGAGACCGGTATGGCTTTTGTTGTCGTACTTCATTTATCGCCAAATAAAGAAAGTAGACTTACTGAAATACTACAGAGAGAAACCTCATTGGACATACAGCAGGTGCAGGAAAGAACGCTTATTGAGAAAGATCACATTTATGTTATTCCACCCGACAAATTGCTTTCTGTGGAAAACGACCATCTTGTACTGTCCGACCCTGAAAAGGAACACGGGGTAGACAGCATCGACCTTTTATTCAGAACATTAGCCAGGAAAAAACAGAAACATTCTGCCGGAATCATATTCTCCGGAGCGGGGAGCGACGGAGTAACCGGAATGAAAATTATCAAAAAGGAAGGCGGAATTACTATCGCCCAGAATCCTGATGAAGCAGAACACAGTTCTATGCCTGAAAGTGCAATACGATCAGGTGCTGTCGATAAAGTACTCTCAGTTAATGAAATAGCAAAAGAGCTGATTGAGTACCGCGAAACGTTATATCAGGTTCAAATTTCGGAGCAGGCCGATGAACTTTCAGAAGACAGTGAAACTGATAAAATACTTTCTGAAATTTTTAAAAAGATCAGAACCCGAAATGAGCAGGATTTCAGCAACTACCGCCGGTCGACCGTTCTGAGGCGTCTGGACCGGAGAATGCGGGTGAACAGAGTTAAGACTCTCAGCGAATACCTGGGTTATATTGAAGAAAATCCGGAAGAGATCGACAAACTCCACGAAGATCTGCTAATCAGTGTGACCCAATTTTTCCGCGATACAGAAGCATTTACAGCTCTTGAAGAAAATGTGATTCCCAGGCTGTTTGAAGACAAGGAGCCTGATGAACAGATACGCATCTGGGTTCCCGGATGTGCCACCGGTGAAGAGGCCTACTCAATTGCTATTTTGGCAGAGGAATACGCTTCAAAACTGGATGAACGACCCGAAATACAAATTTTCGCTTCGGATGTCGATAATAAAGCCATTGATAAAGCACGTTCCGGACGATATCCAAAATCTATCAAAAATGATATTTCACAAGAGAGATTAAACCGGTTTTTTAAAGAGAATGATGAAACATATGAGGTAAAAGAAAATCTTAGAAAAATGATTCTTTTTGCCTCTCATGATCTTTTGAGAAATGCACCATTTTCACGCATTGATTTAATTACCTGCCGCAATCTGCTGATCTATCTTAACAGTGATTTGCAATCGGAAGTATTTAACCTGTTTCACTATGCAATACGCAAAAGTGGCTGGCTTTTTTTGGGGAAATCAGATGCCAGGCTTGGGATCGAAGATCTTTTTGCTCAGGTCAGTAAGAAAAACCGGATTTACCGGCAAAAAAACAGCTCCTCATCCCGGACCACCCTGCCCGATTTACCGCTTCTTTATAAAAGCAGTCCCATTTCCCGCTATAAGGGCCGTAATAAAAATAAACAAACAAACCTTGAGAAATTACACTGGAGCATGCTCGTCAGGCACTATGCTCCACAGAGTACCCTTATTTCCGAAGATTATGATGTGATTCACTCAACAGACGGCATTGATAAATACCTGAAATATTCGGGGGGTGAACCCAGCAATAACATCCTGGATATGGTTAAGCCAGAGATTCGTCAGAACCTCAGGAGCCTGCTTTTTCAGTTAAAAAATGAAGATTCAGGCCCCTCTCTTAAAAAAGATCGGATAAGCTACGACGATAACTCAAAAAAAATTGAGCTATCTGTCCGGCGATTCTCCGATAAGGATTTTCCTGAAGGACTGATCCAGATTATTTTTAAAGAAATTTCTGAACAGAAAGAAAAAAGGGAATCCGGGCGGAAAGATTCTGAGAAAGAACCACCGGAAAAAAAAGATGAAATTATTGCGTCGCTCGAAAAAGAGCTGGAATATACAAAGGAGCAGCTTCAGCTTTCGATAGAAGAGTATGAAACCTCAAATGAAGAACTCAGAGCCTCGAATGAGGAACTTCAGTCTATGAATGAAGAGCTGCAGTCTACAGCCGAAGAGCTGGAAACCAGCCAGGAAGAGCTGCAATCCGTTAATGAAGAGTTGAAGACGACAAATGAGCAGCTTGAAAGCAAGGTAGAAGAACTAAGCCGCGCCCACAGCGATCTTGAAAACCTGATGGAAGCCACAGAAGTGGGTATTATTTTTGTTGACCGTGATTTATGCGTTAAGCGCTTTACCACCGCAGCAACAGATATCTTCAGCCTCATTGAATCCGATAAAGGCCGGCCGCTGAGACATATCTCCGATTCCCTGGAATATGAAGGGCTGCAGGGAGATATCGAGAGCGTGTTAAACGATCTTGAAAAAACAAAAAAGGTCGTAAAAACCAAGGACGACCGCTGGTACATTATGCGGCTGCACCCGTACCTGTCATCAGAGGATAAGATTGATGGCGTTGTTCTCAGCTTTACAGAATTTACCGAGTTGAAAGAAGCCCGGCAAACCATAGAAGAACAGACGTTTCAGGAATCGCTGGCTACACTCGGAGTATATGCCCTGGAACAGGAAGACCTGGATTTGATTGTTCACAGGACAATCCAGCAAACCTGTGCCCTGCTGAATTTGAAGTGCGCCACCATTTTCAGACTCAACATGGTTCACAACACATTAAACATTTATGAACAAGCAGGTTGTGGAAGCAGCGATCCTGAGTTGGAAATTGCAGACGATGAAAAATGGGATTTGGGATATACCCTAAAGAGAAATAAACCTGTCACGGTGCCTGACTATGAAAATGAGGATCGTTTCGAAATCTCTCCTTTTATGCAACATACTGAGGTAAAAAGCAGTGTGCTCATTACCATTCGCGGAACAACCCGGTTGTTCGGAATTTTTGCCCTTTACAGCGAAAAGAAACGCAGCTTCACACAGCATGAACTTCACTTTATACAAGTTGTGGCAAATATTCTTGGCAGAAGCATCGAACAAAATATGATACAAAAAGAGCTGCAGAAGACTAATTACCGGTTAGAAGATGAAATTAAACACAGTGAAGAGCTGCAGGAAGAGTTGCTGAATACCAATGTCATGGAAAGATGGGGGTTGGGCGGGTACCTTCACGATAATTTCGGTCAATTACTGGCGACCGTAAAAATTTTGATTGAAGACATTAAATATAAAATAGAGCAGGACGATACAGAGATTGAGGAAGAAGCCGACCAGATCGACGAGATTATGGACAAATGTATCAAAGGAATACGTGATGTTGTAGATGATATAATTCCCATAGATATAGAACATGAAGGTGTTGTGCAGGCTTTTCGTGTTGTAATGAACAACACCTATAAAACATATGGTGTGAGATGCCTCCTTGAAAACGATGAAATTTTAAACGAAATAAAAAATATTGAGGCTGCCACGCATCTCTACCATATTGTGCAAGAAGCTTTTAAAAATGCGGCAACTCACGGTAAAGCCGAACGGATTATAGTGTCACCCGCAATAAAGAATGATACGTTTGTACTTAAAATAAAAGATGACGGAACGGGTTTAGAATCGGGCAATAGAGCCCGTGGTCATGGCCTCAGGATTATGAAACACCGCATGAATTTGCTCGGGGGCACGTTTGAAATTGAGGAGTATTCCAAAGAGAATCAGTCAGGAACAGTTGTTACCTGCACCATACCCATGGATGTTTTGAAACGGAGTAACTTATAAACCATAATATCTTCTGATAATCATTTTGATACGATATGTTGACTGACGTTCAGTTCCTGGGTGATCTCCTGTTTATCCATCCGGTAACTTTTTGGCGGCGGGATGTATGATCAGCAGTTATCCTGCATTATTCACCAGTACATTTGGTTGTGGACAGCCCCTAGAGCTCTCGTGGTCGGAAATGGTGGCGGAAACGTCTGCCAGCAAGCGGACTTATGAGAAAGCCATTTTTGAGACAACGCAGTCCTCGGGCAAATGTCGCGGTTAGTGACACAATATTGAATAAAATATAAATCTTTTGATTGATGTAACTTCCTAATGGAATTAGTGATAAAACAAATCAACTATTATTTGTGAATTATACAGGTTATATAGTATCAACCTGAGTTCGATTAATAAATCGGCCATTGAAAGTCCCCCTTAAAAAAGGGGGAAACAGGGGGATGTTTAACAGAATATCGCAAAATTCAATGAACACCCCTCTAAATCTCCCCTTGTTAGGGGAGACTCTTT
>Ga0209942_1000514_pt1 | contig 23253 bp, 18 predicted proteins | sample SalPonR1_A_D2_MG_FD_185695 | JGI IMG/M metagenome (GOLD analysis project Ga0209942, IMG submission 185695) | Salt pond soil microbial communities from South San Francisco under conditions of wetland restoration - Salt Pond MetaG R1_A_D2_MG... ...
TAAGATATAAAAAAAAGAGAAAGGCAAAAACTACCATTATTCCAGTCATACTTATAAATAATACTTTCAATAATCATTACACCTCATTACTTTCTATTTATTAATTAAAGTCATTATATAACAGCCTTCATTAAAGAGCAAAAAAAATTTTAATTAATTAAAAACATCAATGTAGTTTTAAAATAAGACAAGCTTTTGTTGATTATAAAATTACAAGATATTTTATTAAAAATTGATATGATTTTTAAAATTTTCAATTGTGATTTTAGCTGTCATTTAACTAGATGATGTACTTGATTATTGATATAACAACATTATTTTTTTTAAAGTCCAATTTATAAAGAGCAACTATCTTTAATGATATATAGGCCTGGTTTCCTTGTGTGTTTTTGCTAAATTTGGAGAAAAAGCAAAACATATTTTGAAAATTTTTTTATTCATACCATAATAATATTTTAAGATAATTTTAATAGAAAAAATCGTATATACCAGACATATCAAATCAAAAAAGAGTTAGGTGTTTTTTGCTTGCATTTGCTTTAAGTTATGATGAGAAAATTATTAATAAATATTTTATATTAAGTTTTAAAAAGAGCAACCCCAGTTTAAGATCTATTTTTAAGAAAGAAGTCTGTCTTTAATTGCTGATAAAAGCAAGGCAAGTCAGAGAGAAATTATCATATGGTATTTTTTCATAAGCCCACTCGTTTTACGAATAAGGCGTATTTATTTGTATATTAATTAAACTTACGATTTTGCCAATATTTAAAATGTTTTATATTTGATTAATGATATTCATCTGGTGTTTAACAATAGAGGAAATAAAACTGTTTTGTTTAATTAAAATAATATAGTGACTATCAAGGAATGGAGGGCAGATAATATGAAAAAATTATTAGGTGGTTTGTTATTTGTTTTGTTAGTGGTAATATTATTGTCTATAAATATTAACGCTGTTGCTCCGGGCATAAAAGAAGTTGTATTTAAATATGAACCGCAAGTAGAAGAGGTTAGCTCTGTCTATCTGGCCGGTTCTTTTAATAATTGGGCTACCAAGGATTTCGAGATGAAAGATCAGGATAATGATGGTGTTTATGAAATTACAATACCTTTAAAACCAGGGACCTACCAATATAAATTTGTCATAAATGGCACAACTTGGAGGAAGGATCCCCACAGTGAAGATTATACTGCAGATGGATTTGGTGGATTGAACTCGGTTATCAATGTGGGTCAGCAGATTGAGCGAGAGGGTGAAGTGGGCGATGGAGAGATTATTAAAAATGCCCTCTGGCATGACCAAACAACCACAGCTCATATAACAAGGACGCAAGAAAATATTATAGAGATAAGATTTCAAACAGCAGTTAATGATGTAGAAGCGGTCAGGCTAAATTATTTTGATGAAGATGGTTATCAGGTAGAATATATGAACTTTTTAACTTATGATGGACAGTTTGATTACTGGCATAAAAAAATAGAGGTTAAGGATGATAGCTTTAAATACCGTTTTGTTATTGATGATGCAGATACCAGATACTGGTATGGCAAAAATGGAATTGCGATCACTATGGCTGATTGGTTTAAATTTAATAAAGAAGATAGTCTATTGTTTAATTCTCCTGAGTGGATAAAACAGGCTGTCTTTTATCAGATTTTTCCAGAGAGGTTCAGCAATGGTAATAAGGAGAACGATCCTGAATATATCGAAACCTATAAAAATAATGAAGAAAGATACAAAAATATCGTGCCAGATTGGCACCAGGGTATAAAAGCAAGTGATCATCACTATATTGACTCGGAAAAGTTTACAGATGATAGTAACCAGATAAATCCTAAATCAGGCTGGCATGTCTTATATGGTGGGGATATACAGGGGATTGAAAACAACCTGAATTATTTAACAGATTTGGGTATTAACACGATATATCTAAACCCTATATTTGAGTCAACATCAAATCATAAGTACAATTCATCCACTTATGAATTCATCGATGATAATTTTGCGATTAAAGATGATCCGGAGGCTTCCAACCAACTATTTATAGACTTTATTAAAACGGCCCATCAACATGGAATAAGGATTATTTTAGACGGTGTATTTAATCATACTGGGTATGAACATTATGCTTTTCAGGATGTTGTAAATAAAGGGAGAAACTCAAAATACTGGAACTGGTATTATATAGAAAGTTATCCTATCACCACCTTATATGAGCAGAGGACACAGGGTAAAGAACCCAACTATCAATGCTGGGCAGGCTTTGGCTCATTACCTAAAATCAATGTTAATAATGAGGAGGTAAGAGAATATATATATGATATTACAAAAGAATGGATGGACCCTAACGGTGATGGGAATCCTAAAGACGGTATAGATGGATGGAGACTTGATGTTCCTACAGAAGTAAAAGATAGAAATCCTGAATTTTGGATCGATTGGAGGGGGCATGTTAAGGACATAAATCCTGACGCCTATATTGCTGGAGAAATTTGGGGAGATGCCAGTCAATATTTAAAAGGAAATGAATTTGATGGTGTAATGAATTATAGGTTTAGAGATGCAGTTTTGAAACTTTTAAATGAAAGTTGGACTATAAATAAATTTATCGATGAAACAAATAAAATAAAGGCTGAGTATCCAACACCTGCTTTTAACTCTCTGCTTAATTTAATAGGTAGTCATGATACAGAAAGATTTTTAAATGCAGTTGGTAAGGATATCAACAAATTTAAAAAAGCAGTCTTTTTTCAATTTATCTTTCCAGGAGCACCTATGGTTTATTATGGAGATGAAATAGCCATGGCAGGTGGACAGGATCCTGATAACAGGCGCACAATGATCTGGCAGAAGAGGCCTTATTCAAACAAGCCGAATGATCAGTTATTAGAATTTTATAAGAAACTGATTCAATTAAGGCATGCTAATAATATTTTAAAAGAGGGGCGCATCAACTTGTCTATACAAAACAATAAAAGTAATGTATTAATTATAGAAAGAGAGCTAAATGAAGAAAAAATTATTGGATTAGTCAATATTTCTGAACAGGCAGAAGAAATTTCTTTAGAAGTGGGTAAAGATGAGATAATAAATCTTTTAACTGATAGAAAATATCAAGCGAAGAATGGTCAAATCAACATTACAATTGAATCAGATGAACTTTTACTTCTTAAATAAAAAGGCTGGGTAGCAATTTTAACTATTGAGAATCATAATGGCTGGACAAATCGTCATATTATTGTTATAATATATGAAATGAAAGTTGCCATTTTGCATTCCCCGATAGCTCAGCTGGTAGAGCAGATGGCTGTTAACCATCGAGCCGTAGGTTCGAGTCCTACTCGGGGAGCCATACTTTGACTATATGTACCCGTAGCTAATTTAAAACTATATTTCAATAATTAAAAAAATTTTGAGGAGAGTGAATGAAATTTATGCGTTATAAAAGAATATTATCAATAGTTATGGTTCTAACTTTGTTAATTGCTTTTCCAGCAATAGCTCAAAATGGAGAAGTTTCAGATACAACTGATGAGGGAACCCAATCTGATGTAGCAGCTGTTGTAAATGATGAAGAGATTAGTGTTCAGGAGCTGCAGCAATATGCAGGTACGCAAAATTTAATAATGACCTTATATCAATCATTTCCAGAATTTACACAGGTTTTACTGCAAACTGAACCAGGTCAGGGAGTATTAGAAGAGTTCCAAAAAATCAAGTTAGATCAACTAATCAATGAAAAGCTATTGGCTCAGGAAGCAAAAGAGAGAGACCTTGAATTAGATCAGGAAGAAATGAATGAGATATTTAACCAACAGATAGAAGGCATCAAAGAGCAAAATAATATGGACGATGCTCAATTAGAGGAAGCCTTAAAGCAACAGGGCATAGAATCTCTGGAAGCTTATAAGGAAACTTTTTTTGAAATGAACAAAGATCAACTGCTTATAAATAAGCTTAAAGAAGATATTGAAAATCAAGCTGAAGTCTCAGATGAAGAAGTAAAAGCCTATTATGATGAGAACCAAGATTCTTTTAAAGTTCAGGAGCAGGCAGCAGCCAGTCATATACTTCTAGAAGATAAAGAAACTGCTGAAGAAGTATTACAAAAAGTAAAAGATGGCGGAGACTTTGCTGAATTAGCCAAAGAGTATTCAACTGGACCATCTGCTGAACAGGGTGGAGAACTAGGTATGATAAGCAGAGGCAGTAGTGTAGCTCAGGAATTCAAAGATGCAGTTTTTGCTCTTAAAGTAGGAGGAGTTAGTCCGGTTGTTGAAACTCAATATGGTTTCCATGTTATTAAAGTTACTGACAGAAAAGAAGCCGGCGTACAAAGCTTTGAAGAGGTTAAAGAGAATATCCGCGAACAGCTCTTAAACCAAAAAAGTCAGGAGTTATGGAGCCAATTCCAAAGAGAATTAAGAGATAAGGCAAAGATAGAGAAAAAACTATAAAGTTAGTTTCCAATAAACAACTATAAGTGTTATTAATTGTAATATGATGGGAGGTGTTGTCAAAACACCTCCCTTTAATTATGCTTGCAGATTTTGTTAATTTTCTTAAAAAGTGAGTCCGGGAGTTTGAAGATCATATAAATATATTGTATAAAAAGCAAAATCTTATAAGTGATAATACCCAACAACCTGAAATAATATTAGAAACAGAAAACCTCAAGAGAACCAGATAAATAATTTTTGAAGTGAAGTTTTGTTTTGCAGCTATGTTTATTGAAGGAAAAATATCTTTTATAGAGAATTAGTCATTAAGAGAGGGGGCCAATTATTTTGAAAACAAAAAACCAGATAATTGCCCAAAACCTGGATAAGATTCTGGATAACATAGATGAAGGAATCCATGTTGTTAATGAGTTAGGACAGACGATTATATATAATAAAAAAATGTCTGAATTAGAAGGCATGGATAAAGATATTGTAGTGGGGAAAAAAATAGATGAAGTATTTCCTTCTCTTAATGAAGAGAACAGCACTTTATTATTAACATTAAGGGATAAAGAAATAATAAAAAACAACCAGCAGGAATATCTAAACAAATTTGGCCGTAAGATTATAACTATAAACAGTACGATTCCAATTCATTTAGGGAATGGTAGTTTATGGGCTTTAGAAATAGCCCGTGATATTACAGAGATCAGAAAGTTATATAATAAGATAGTAAGTTTACAAGAAAAATTATATACAGAGGATAATTTAGATAAAGAAATTAGTAAGTATTTTACCTTTCAAGATATAAAAGGTGAAGACAAGAAATTAAAACAGGTTATCAATTACGCCAGGCAGGCTGCCCGAACAGACTCATCTATTTTAATTGTGGGAGAAACAGGCACCGGGAAGGAATTGTTTGCCCAAAGCATTCATAGTGACAGTCGAAGACAGAACAAGCCTTTTATTGCTCAAAATTGTGCTGCTTTACCAGAAAATTTACTGGAAGGCATCTTATTTGGGACGAGAAAGGGAGGATTTACCGGTGCAATTGATAGAAAGGGTTTATTTGAACAAGCGGATGGGGGCACCCTTTTATTGGATGAGATTAATTCGATGTCCACGGCCTTACAGGCTAAGCTTTTAAGGGTTTTACAAGATGATTTAGTTCGACCAGTAGGCGGGGAAAAAGATATAAGTGTTGATGTAAGAATTATAGCTACCAGCAATAAGTCTCCAGTAGAGTCGATTAGAGAAGGTAGCTTAAGAGAGGATTTATATTATCGACTGGCTGTTGTTTTATTACAACTGCCTCTCTTATCAGAAAGATGTGATGATATATTACTTTTATCTAGATATTTTATTGAACGATTTAACTATAAATTTAACAGCAATATAAAAGGCTTGAGCGATGAAGTAAAAAGGATATTCTATAACTATGATTGGCCGGGCAATGTCAGGCAATTGGAACATGTTATTGAAGGTGCAATAAATATATTAAGTGGTGAAGATTATATAAAAAAAGAAAATGTTAAGCCGTTTTTAATTGACATTAACAACCAAAAAGAGGCCAAAAAAATTGATAATCAAAGAACCCTGCCTGAGAAAATGGATAAAGTGGAAAAAGAATATATCATTGAAGCTTTAAAGAAGAATGGCAAAAATATTACCAGAACCGCAAAACATCTTGGCATAAAGAGACAGAGTTTACAGTACAGGATGAATAAATATAACATAGAATCTGATAAAATATAAATATTAATATATGCATAAAAACTATGATTGTGGTACTAATACTAGTTTATTATTGGGGCCACAATTTTTTGTCTAACACACTAAAAAAACGGCATGTAATATGCATAACTATTATATATGTGTACATATATAATAAAATAGTGCAAAAAATTTTTAGGAGTGTGGTTTTATTGAACAAAAAAGTTGATTTAACCAACCGGGGAAAGAATATTTTAAAACTTACAGAACAGCTGGTTAATATTGAGAGCGTCAGTAACACTCAAGGTGTAATTGAGATAGGAAACTTCATCCATGATAAGCTAGAAGAGTGGCCGTACTATAAAAAAAATCCAGATCATCTTTTAAAACTACCATTAAGAGATGATAATATGAAAAGATTTAACCTGGCTGCTTTAGTCAAAGGAGACAATAATAACAATAACACAGTAGTATATATCGGACATATGGATACAGTAGATATAGGAGAATATAGAGATCTTAAGAAATTGGCGACAAAACCCTATGAATTAATGGAGAAATTCAAAAAAAGAGATCTGAATGAACAGGTAAAAAAAGATCTTAATTCAGGAGAATGGTTGTTTGGACGGGGAGCAGCTGATATGAAATCAGGTGTTGCTCTAGAATTAGAATTACTCAAGGAGTTTTCAGAAGATACTGAAGATTTACCTGGAAATGTATTAGTAATTATAACAGTCAATGAAGAAGCTGATTCTTTAGGGATGTTAAATATTGCTAAACCCTTAGTGGAATTAGCTCAGAAAGAAGATTTAAACTATATTGGAGCCATTAATACTGATTATACAACTGATGAGATAGGCACCAATCCTTCCCATAGATATGTATATATGGGTACGTTAGGTAAATTAGTACCTGCTCTTTATGTGGTGGGCAAAGGATCCCATGTAGGTGATGTATTTGGTGGTTTTGATGTCAATCTATTAATGTCGGAATTAACTTCCAGACTGGATAATAATATGGAGCTGGCTGATAAATATCAGGACAGAATAACAGATCCACCTGTTTCTTTAAAACAGGAGGATCTCAAGGTGGAATATAATGGACAGCTTCCTTACGAAGGCTTCTCCTATTATAATTTTTTAAGCTTTAATAGGGGTGTGGCTGAGACAATGGATATTTTTAAAGAAGAAGTGGAGGACAGTATCAGATCTTCTCTGGATTGGATAAAAGGCAATTTTAGGGTATATAAGAGTTATCATCCTCAACAGGATATGGAACTCAATTTAGATATTGATTGTTATACTTTTGAAGAACTTCTGGACATTGTTCATAACAAATATATTCAAGAAAAAGTTGAGGCTGAGATTGAAAATGTTCTTTCTCAGGTAAAAAAGGAAGGAATCAAAGATTTGCGTATACATTCTTTGAGAATTATTAAAAGGATATGGGAACTTTCTGAATTAGAAGGTCCAGCTGCAGTTGTATTTCTAGTTCCTCCTTTTTATCCGCCTCAGGATCCTAATATAGATGATCCGAAATTTAAAAAGTTTAATTCCATTGTAGAAGAGGCGATTAATAATCATAATTTAGACGGACATGATTATAATATAATAATCAAAGACTTTTTCCCTTTTTTATCTGATGCTAGTTATGCTGCTTTTCAGGGAGATAAAAAGGACGAAGAGATTTTAAAAAACAACATGCCTTACTGGGGAAGAGGCTGGAAGATAGACATTGAAGCTGTTAGAAAATTGAATTTACCTGTAGCAGATGTCGGTGTACATGGAAAAGGAGCTCATAAATATCTCGAAAGGGTGCATATTCCTTACACCATGCAGGTACTTCCAGAGCTCATAAAATCAATTACCAAAAAATCGCTGCAAAAATTTTAATAAAAAGGTGAAATATTTTGCATCAATAAGGGGGTGATTGGTAAATATATAGTATTAATTTATTAGATGATGGTTGTTGAAAATTTAAAAGGGGGAATAAAAAAATAATGTTTAAAAGTAAAAGCTTAATAATTTTATCACTTGTCTTGTCACTTTTGTTGGTTTTTGGCGGTCTAGTTTCTGCAGCTGATTATGAAATGGTTATTTCTCACTATACAATAACAGACACTCAGGTTAGTGGAATAGCAGCTTCATTACTATACTTTGAGAACATGGTGGAAACCAGATCAGATGGATCTATTGACGTTAAGATATTTGGCAATAGTTCATTAGGGGGAGTACAGGAGGTTACAAGACAAACCGTAAATGGTAATACAGTTCAATCATCAGTAGCATATGGTGGAGTATTTGCCACATTCTTTCCCAAATATCAGCTAATGTATTCTCCATATGTTTTTGAAAATTATCGTTCTGCCTGGAATTTCTTTGACAGTGATTACTTTGCTGAATTTATGGAAGAAGCCAGAGAAGAAACTGGTTTAAGACATCTGGGTATATATGATGATGGAGGCGGATTTGTTGCCTTTACAAATAATAAAAAAGTAATTAAGACTCCTGAAGATATGAAGGGACTAAGAATAAGAACTGAAGGCGGCAATGCAGCTCAGCTAGCAATGATTGAAGCTTTAGGTGCCGAAGCAGTACCACTTCCTTGGGGAGATGTCACAACTGCCCTAGCTAGTGGAGTTGCCGATGGTCAGTTTAATGCACCTTATGTAAATGAATTTTCAAAATTCTGGGAAGTTAATGATTATTCTTCCTGGACAAAATTCATTTTTAATACAGCTGTTTGGTCCGTCAGTGATAAATGGTTTAAAAGCTTACCAGAACATGAGCAAAATATAATATTAACAACATCACAAGAGGCAATAGATATGGCAAGAGGTATTAATGCACAGCAGTCTCTACTTGGCTGGGAAACCTCTAAAGAAGAATTTGATGACACATATAACCCACCACCAGAAGTTATGGATGAATGGAAAGAAGTACTAAGGCCAGCTTTCTATGAATGGATAACAGAAGACTTTGGTATTCCTCAAGAAGAAGTAGACGAATTCTGGGCAGAAGCAGCCCGAGTTAGTGAAGAAGTTGATAATAAAATAATTTCAAATTATGGTGTAAAATAATAGTCAGTAATAATGATAGCGGGAATCCCCATCAATGGGGATTCCCTGCTATATAGAGAAGGGGTGAGCTGATGTTAGATAAAATTGAAAAACTGAGTGATTTTTTAGATGATGTTACAATTAAACTGGCTTCATTGTTTATTGCAATAATATTAATTATAGCAGTTTATGGGGCTTTTTTCCGTTATATACTGGGGAGTCCTCTGCCCTGGCCCTTACCTGTAGAAAGGATCTTAATGATCTGGAGTGCTCTGTTCGGGATTGCAGCTGCTTTTAAAAGGAATCAACACATGGGTGTGGAAGGATTGATAAAAGCACTGCCCGAAAACGTTGAAAGAGTAATGAGATATATCATATTTGTATTGATATTTTTATTTATAGGAGCTTTATTTTATTATGGTTTGTTGGAAACACTGAATAATAATGATACCTATATGATTACCGGTAAATTGAGGATTAGTTCAAAATGGCTGGTAGCAGCCATTCCGGTTAGTGCTTTTATACACTTAATACATCTATTCACAGCACCTTCTATGATAGAGGAACGCATTGAACTAGATTTAACAGAAGAAATTATGGAAGAAGTAGGGAATTAGATCAGGAAGGAGATAGGAAAATATGCTATATGTTTTCGTTATATTTTTTGTTATTATAGCTATTGGTGTGCCTATTGCTTATGCGATAGGTTTGGCTGGTATGTTCGGTTTATTTACGGCCGGTGGAACAAGCTTTTTTACTATAATGTCTACCAGACTGTTGGCAGCAGTTTCTGATTTTATATTGATATCAATACCACTTTTTATTTTAACTTCCGAATTTTTAAACAGGAGTGGTATGACTGAAAGAATTGTAAATTTTGCATTAAGCTTTATGGGTAGGTTTAGAGGTGGATTATCTCACGTAAACATCGGAGCCAGTATATTATTTGCCGGGCTTACCGGTACAGCGGTTACAGATACCGCTGCAATTGGAAATATTTTAATACCAGCTATGAAAAAAAGAGGTTACGGAGCCGGTTATAGTGCAGCTGTTACAGCATCTTCCTCTGTTATCGGCCCTATAATTCCACCTAGTTTAATCATGATCGTGTATGCTAGCATGTTTAAGGAAGTTTCCGTTATTTCTATGTTTGCGGCCGGTATACTTCCTGGTATTATTATTGGGCTGGCTCTTTTATTAATAAGTACAGTTACTTCAATTAAAAGGAATTATCCCACAGAGAAAAAGTATTCGCTGGCTGAGAAATGGGCAGCAACCAAAGATGCAGTTTGGGCTCTATTAACTCCACTTATTATCCTGGGAGCAATATTAACAGGAGTGACTACAATTACTGAAGCAGGTGCTCTAGCTGCTTTATATGCTTTTTTAGTCGGTGTTTTTGTATATAAAAACTTAGGTTGGGAAGAAATTTATGAAGCCCTTGTAAATAGTGTTGTCTTATCTGGGGTCGTATTCTTTTTAATTGGATCTGCTAATATTTTAGGCTGGGTAGTTACTTATAGTGGCTTAACTCAGACCTTGGGTTCAGCGATGATTAACTTTAGTGAAAGTCATATTATTCAATTACTAATGGTTAATGTTTTGTTTTTGCTAGTCGGGATGTTTTTAGATATTGGTCCAGCAGTGGTCCTTTTAGCACCGATAGTAACTCCGGTCATGGTACAATTGGGTTTTGACCCTTTACACTTTGCAATGATAATGATGGTAAATGTTAATATTGGTAATGCAACACCTCCAATGGGCATGACATTGATGGTTGGTGCGCAAATTGCCAAAGTACCATATGAAAAAGCGATCAAAGAAGTGGCTCCATTCATTTTAGCTGAGATAGGGGCTCTTCTATTAATATCATATTTACCGCAATTGACTCTATGGATACCTCGACTTTTAGGTTTGAGCTGGGGATAAATAAGATACAGATAAGATTCTGGCATGATAATTGCAAGTATTAATATGTGAATAAAAAATTAGTATAAATAAAAGGAGCTGATTTAATTGATTATTGGTGTACCCAAAGAAATTAAGAGTAATGAAAACAGAGTTGCAATTACTGCAGCAGGAGTAAAGGCTTTTGTTAATGAGGGTCATAATGTAGTGATCGAAAAAAATGCAGGGCTAGGCAGTGGAATCAATGATGAAGAATATATAAAAGCTGGTGCTGAAATGTTAGAGACTCCCAAAGACGTATTTGATAAAGCAGATATGATTATGAAGGTAAAAGAACCACTGGAGGAAGAATATGATTACTTTAAAGAAGGCCAAATTCTCTTTACATACCTGCACTTAGCGGCGGAAGAAAAGTTGACCAAAGCATTAATGGAAAAAAATGTTGTATCAATAGCTTATGAAACTATTCAATTAGAAGATGGTTCCTTACCACTTCTTACACCTATGAGTGAGGTAGCTGGTCGTTTAGCTACTCAGGAAGGTGCAAGATTTTTAGAAAAACCTCAGGGAGGTAAAGGAGTACTTCTTGGTGGTATTCCTGGTGTAAGTCCAGCTAAAGTAGTTGTTATTGGTGGTGGAATTGTAGGTATGAATTCGGCTAAGATGGCAGTTGGATTGGGAGCAGATGTAACGATATTAGATATAGATCCCGGTCAAATGAGATATATTGATGATGTATTTAATGGAAGAGTTAAAACTGTTATGTCCAATCAACACAATATCAAGAATGAAATTAAAGATGCCGACCTAGTAATTGGTGCGGTATTAATTCCAGGTGCAAAAGCTCCTGACTTAGTAACTGAAGAGATGATAAAAGAGATGCAGGAAGGTTCCGTAATCGCTGATGTAGCTATCGATCAGGGTGGTTGTATTGAAACAACCTATCCGACCACACATGCTGATCCGGTTTTTACCAAACATGGTGTTGTTCATTATTCAGTAGCTAACATGCCGGGTGCGGTTGCTAGAACCTCTACCTTTGGTCTAACAAATTGCACATTACCTTATGGCATAAAGTTAGCAAATAAGGGATATAAAGAGGCTATGTTAGAAGATAAAGCATTAGCAAAAGGTCTTAATGTATATCAAGGTGAAATCACATATAAAGCAGTTGCTGAAGCATTTGATATGGAATATACACCACTTAAAGACGTTTTAGAAAGATTCTAAGAAAAAGATATAATAGGAGGAGATTCATATGGAAAATATAAAAGTTGTTCTTTGGGGCATGGGTTCCATGGGAAGTGGAATGGGCAAGTATTTAGTTGACAAAGAAGGAATAGAAATAGTTGGTGCTATTGCTCATCGTGAATCCAAAGCAGGTAAAGATGTAAGTGAATTTTTTGATTTGGATAATGAAGTTGGAGTAAAGGTTACCAATGATCCAATGAGTGTAATAACTGAAGATGTTGATGTAGTTTTACAGGCCACTTCTTCTTTTGTTAAAGATGTATATCCTCAGATTGAAAAGATAGTAAAAAAGAAAGTTAATGTAATTTCAATTGCAGAAGAAATGGCTTATCCGAAAGTACAGGCAAAAGAATTAAGCGAAAAAATAGATAAATTAGCTCAAGAATATGGGGTTTCTGTACTTGGTACTGGAATCAATCCGGGCTTTGTATTAGATTTAATGATCATCGCTTTAAGTGGAGCTTGTCCCAGGGTTGAGAAGATAGAAGCATCCAGAATTAATGATTTATCACCTTTTGGCCCTACAGTTATGCAGACCCAAGGTGTAGGAACAACTGTAGAAGAATTTGAAAAAGGCATTAAGGACGGATCAATTGTAGGCCATATTGGTTTCTTAGAATCAATCAATATGATTGCTGACCGTTTAGGAATCAAATTAGATAAAATAGAACAAAGTAGGGAGCCAATTGTATCTGAGACACATCGAGAAACACCTCATGTTAAGGTTGAACCTGGTATGGTAGCGGGCTGTAGACATATTGCCAGAGGTTACAGTGATGGTAAAGAAGTTATTTTACTTGAACACCCACAACAAATTCATCCAGAAAAAGAAGGGACAGAAACTGGTGATTATATTAAAATCAAAGGAACACCTGATATTAATATGTCAATACAACCTGAAATCCCCGGTGGAATCGGAACAATGGCAGTTGCAATCAATATGATTCCGGTTATTGTCAATGCTAAGGCAGGTTTAGTAACAATGAAAGATTTGCCTGTACCAGCAGCAATGATTGGTGACGCGCGTAAATTAATGGAATAAAATTAATTAAATTTGGAGGTATTCATATGGGAGAAATTATAAAAGCTGGAAGTTGGGTTCAAATCTATCGAGTTGTTCTTCCTGCTGGAGAGAGAGCTCCCCAGGTACCTGAAGACACTCAAAAAGTGCCTTTAGAGTTAAAGGTAAAAGGTTTCTTAAAAGAAGGTGCTGAGCTAGGAGACGAGGTTGAAATAGTGACAGTAATAGGTAGAAACCACAAGGGCGAGTTAATTAAAGCAAACCCACCTTATGAACATAAATTTGGCAAAATGATACCAGAATTATTACAGGTAGGGCCTCAAATAAGGGAAATACTTAGAGAAGAGGAGGTGTAGAGATTGGCAGCAAATGATTACAATTCAGTTATGGCAAGAAAAAATGAGATAATGAAAAAAGCGGTCGGTATAGACTATGCACAGTTTTCTACCGGTCAAGTGGGCTTTGACTATGAAAGAATGATGTCAGAAGTTGGATATAAATTGGATGAGATAGTTAAAATACAAAGTGAAACAGCAGTTGGCAAAACACCATTTATAGAACTTAAAAACATCAGTAAATTGGCAAGAAAGTTGGCTCCTTCAGGTAAAGGTGCCAGAATTTTTCTAAAAGATGAAGCTGCCAATCCATCTGGTAGTTACAAGGCCAGAAGAGCCTCGGTTTCTGTTTACCATGCTGACAAAGAAGGTTATCCTGGTGTAGTTGCTGCAACCAGTGGTAATTATGGAGCAGCAGTTGCTTCACAGGCAGTTATGCGTAATTTAGAGACTATTATTGTACAGGAGGTTTTTGACAGTTGTGGGGTTGGTCAACCTGAAATACTTGAAAAAGGCAGAAAATGTGAGGCATATGGTTCAGAAGTACTCCAACTTAGTGTTGGACCTGAATTGTTTTATACATTTTTGCGGGTGTTGGAGGATACGGGCTATTTTAATGCCTCTCTTTATACCCCTTTTGGTATTGCAGGCGTAGAACCATTAGGTTATGAAATAGTGGAAGAGCTACAAGAGCGAGAGGGCAAAAATCCAGATGTCGTCATTATAACACATGCCGGGGGAGGAAACTTGACAGGTACTTCCCGTGGACTAATTAAAGCTGGAGCGGATCAAACAAAGATAGTAGCTGCTAGCGTTGATCTGAGCGGCCTACACATGGCAAGTGACCATGATTTTAATAGAAAGTCATTTACTACAGGCCATACAGGATTTGGAGTGCCTTTTGCAACCTGGCCGGATAGAGCGGATGTGCCCCTTAATGCAGCCAGAGCCTTACGGTATATGGACGAATATGTAACTGTTAAACAGGGTGAGGTGTTTTATATTACAGAAGCACTGGCTCAAATTGAAGGAATGGAAAGAGGACCGGCTGGTAATACTTCACTGGCAGCTGCCTTTGATTTAGCTCAGAAGATGAATGAAGATCAAATAATAGTTGTACAAGAAACAGAGTACACCGGAGCAGGGAAACACCCTATGGCTCAGTTGAATTTTGCGAAAGAAAATGGTATTGAGGTAAAAAATGGAGATCCTGATCAAGAAGAAGCTGGTAAATCAGTAATCATACCCGAACATCCTTCTCAAATAAAGGCCAGAGATGTTGATTTAGAGAAGTTAAAGAGATCATATTTACGAAAAGTATTTGAAGAAACCAAAGTTGAAGTAATAGAAAAAGTTGATCTTGAATTCCTGGCTGATGAGATTAAAAAATCAAAAGTAGAAACAAAAGAAATACTAGAAAAGGAATTTGATCTACAAGTTGCAGGAGGCTAAAATATGAAAGTTGATCTATTAATAGCTGAAATAGGAAGCACTACTACTTTAGTTAATGCTTTTGATAAGATTAATACTAAGAGCCCTGATTTTATTGGTCAGGGTTTTGCACCCACTTCTGTTTTAGAAGGAGATGTTACTGTAGGGTTAAAGGGAGCTATTTCAGATTTGGAAGAGAAAATAAATATAAATAAATTAAATTATAAAGAGTTTATGGCAACAAGCAGTGCAGCCGGCGGTCTTAAAATGACAGTTCATGGCCTGGTAAAAAACATGACTGTTAAAGCAGCAGAAGAGGCTGCTTTGGGTGCCGGGGCTGTAATCAAGCAGGTTACAGCGGGGAGATTACGTGATTTCCAATTAGAAGAATTAAGACAAATCCAGCCCAATATAATTTTATTGGCCGGAGGAGTTGATTATGGTGAAGAAGATGTAATATTATATAATGCAAAAAAATTAAGTTCATTGGATATTGATGTACCGTTTATATATGCAGGGAATAAGGTTTTGCAACAAGAAGTAAAACAGATTTTTAAAGATAGAGGAAAACATATAATAATAGCTGAGAATGTCTATCCTGAGATTGACACTTTAAATATTGAGGAAACACGCAGTATAATCCATGATGTTTTTGCTAAACATATAGTGAGAGCACCCGGTATGTCTAAAATCAAATCGATGCTTTCTATAGATATGATGCCCACTCCCGGGGCTGTAATGAAGGCTTCTCAGCTGCTCAAAGAAGATATTGGGAATCTGGTTACTATTGATGTGGGTGGAGCTACTACAGATGTTCATTCGGTGACTGAAGATTCTTTAAATGTTAAAGAATTATTAATTAGCCCTGAACCGGAGGCAAAAAGAACGGTTGAAGGGGATTTGGGAGTTTATTTAAATGCTAAGCACGTTTTTGAGATGATCGAAGATAATGTTGAGTTAGAAAAAAGAGAAGATCTGGCTCCGATTCCCCGAGATGAGGAGGAAGAGAGATATATTTTCCATCTGGCAAAGAAAGCTGCTTTAACAGCAATTGAGAGGCACTGTGGGAAATATAGAGATCTTTATGGGCCCAGTGGTCGAACTACTGTAGCTGAAGGTAAAGACCTAACAGCTGTAAAATGGGTAATAGGTACAGGGGGAGCATTGACCAGATTAAAAGAGGGTAAAGAGATATTAGAAGGAGTTAAGGATGTGAATAAAAAGGCTCTATTTCCTCCCCAAACAGCCGAAGCACTTATAGACAATCATTATATAATGGCTTCTATGGGTTTGATGAGTAGAAAATACCCAAAGGTTGCCTTGAAATTATTAAAACAGAGCCTTGATTTTAAAAATTAAAGTAAATTGATTTAGAAAGGGAGTGTTCTGATGCCTATTAATAGAGAAGATGACTTTGAAGAAAGGCGCAGTCACCTTGAAGGTTTATCAGATAAAGAATTAAAAGCACGATTTTGGGAATTGGCGGAAGATGTAATAGATCCATTAATTGATCTATCTAAAACACACACCTCTGCTTCTATAGAAAGATCTGTACTACTCAGAATGGGATTTAATAGTTTAGATGCTAAAGCCATTGTTAATCAGGTAGTTCAAGCAGATCTATTAGGCAAAGGTGCAGGACATGTTGTATATAAGATGGCAAAAAAAGAAGACAGGTCTATTAAAGAAGTAGGGCTAGATATCGGGAATGAAAAATATGATAAAGAGGAACTTAAAAAATTATTTGATGGGGGTGAAAGTTAATGGATTTGAATCCGGAAAAGAAAATTGATATAGAAGAAATATTAAAAGACATAAAAAGTTATCGCCCCCGGCGCAGAGGTTGGACCTGGAGAAAGAAAGTAGAAGATCAAAAGATAGGCCCTTTTCAATATAAAGAAACTTCTGAGGGCTTAAAAAATAGTGTGCCCCTTCCGGCTGCCAGAAGTTTTAATAATATTGATCCACAACCCGAACCGGTTATTACAACTGAGATAGCTTCCGGTCGTTTTGAAGATGATATAAGAAGAATGAGAATGGCAGCCTGGCATGGAGCTGACCATATTATGGTTATAAGAACAGCTGGACAGAGCCATTTTGATGGTCTAATTGAAGGCACACCAGAAGGTGTAGGTGGCATACCTATTACGAGGAAACAGATTAGAGCTACCCGCAAGGCTTTAGATTATATTGAAGATGAAGTGGGTAGGCCGATTAATTTCCATTCCTATGTTAGTGGTGTAGCCGGATCAGAGATTGCTGTGCTTTTTGCGGAAGAAGGTGTAAATGGAGCTCATCAGGATCCTCAGTATAATGTACTCTACAGAGATGTAAATATGTACAGGTCTTTTGTAGATGCCGCGGCTGCTAAAAAGATTATGGCTTCTACTGGTATGCTGCAAATTGATGGTGCCCATAATGCAAATGCGACAGCTCGGCAGGCCTGGAAAGTTATGCCTGAACTTTTTGTTCAACACGCTATAAACTCCATGTTTTCTGTAAAAGCTGGTATGCCTAAAGACAAGATTTCACTATCAACAGTTCCACCTGTAGCACCACCAGCTCCTGATTTAAGATTAAATTTACCATATGCAATTGCACTCAGGGAATTATTTGATGAATTTAAATTTAGAGCACAACAGAATACAAAATACATGGAATCATCAATAAGAGAAGCTACAGTGACTCATACTTTAAACTTACTCCTTTCCGAATTAACATCAGCAGATCTACAAAGCACAATCACCCCTGATGAGGGGAGAAATGTGCCCTGGCATTACTTTAATGTTCAAGCAGTTGATACTGCTAAACAGGCCTTCGCAGGTATGGATGGACTAAAAGATCTAATAGAGCTAAAAACTGATGAGGGTTATTTAAAAGAAAAGTCAAGAGAATTAAAAGAAAGAGCCATTTTATTTATGGAAGAAATTCTTGAAGTAGGAGGTTACTTCCAGGCAGTTGCTGAAGGATTTTTTGTTGATTCGGGTGAATATCCAGAAAGAAATGGTGATGGAATTGTAAGAGAAAAAGATGGTGGAGTAGCTGCTAATTCAATAGTTGAAAGAGATGATGATTACATGGCACCGGTCTGCGATCATTTTGGATATAATAATCTACCTGAAGATCTGGATAAACCTTGTGATTTAATAGGTGGTTGCACACTGCATAATCCTGATAAAATAGATTTTATAGATGAATTAGATCCGGAAGATAATGTTGAAAAAAGATTGGAAAAAACAGAAGATTTCCGTGAAAATGATATGGTCAAACCAGAAGTACAATGGCTGGGAGACGGTTGGGTTAATATAACAATGTTTATACCAGAGAGTGAAGCGGTGGCTGAATACGCATCTATTGAGATAGCCAAGAAGATGAACTTAAATGATCCTGAAGTTATTCATAAAGAAGTTATGCAGCCAGCTGAAGGGACTGTATGTGAAGTAAAGGGGTGGGTTGACTTTTCTATCGATAAAAACAAATTAGAAATCCCCGAAAAAGAAGAGGCCCTACCTTATGACGAGATCAGAGGTTTTGTAGACGAAAATTCATTAAGTGTTGTTGCAGCGACTGTAGGTAAAGACGAACACTCCGTTGGTATGAGAGAGATTATTGATATTAAACACGGGGGTATTGAAAGATTTGGTATAAAAGTAACTTATTTAGGAACTTCAGTTCCTATATCCAAGGTTGTTGATGCTGCTATAGAGACAAATGCAGATGCGATATTAATAAGTACGATTATTAGTCATAATGAAGTTCACAGGACCAATATGAAAAAATTAAATGATCTCTGTGTTGAAAAAGGTATTAGAGATGATCTGATCTTAATTGCAGGCGGCACCCAGGTCAATAATGAAATGGCTGTAAAAGCCGGCCTCGATGCTGGATATGGCCGCGGGACTCATGGAGATGATGTAGCGACATTTGTGGTTAAATCTTTAAGAGGAGACTATAATGAAGAAGAGTAAACTCACAAGACCTGTTTGGGCAGAAGTAAATTTAGATAATATAAAATTTAACCTAAAACAGGTCAAAATAAATGTGCCTGAGGACACCTTAATAATGGCTGTTGTAAAAGCTGATGCTTATGGTCATGGTGTATTACCGGTTGCAAAAGCAGCAGTAGAGGCAGGTGCAGATAGGTTGGCTGTCGCTCTACCTGAAGAGGGTAGAGAGCTGAGAGAGGGAGGATTTGAACTCCCCATCCAGATTTTAGGGGAAGTATTATCAGAACAGATTCCTATATTAATAAGGTATGATTTAATTCCTACTGTTTCTAAATTAGAAAGTGCTGAAAGATTAGATGAACTTGCAGGGGAAAAGGGTCTATTAAAAGAAGTTCATGTTAAGATAGATACTGGGATGGGAAGGATTGGAGTATTTCCCGAGGATGCAGTAAATTTTATCAAACGAGTTAACTCATTTAAACATTTAGAAGTTGAAGGATTAATGACTCATTTTGCAAAAGCTGATGAAGAAGATAAACAGTATACCTATAATCAGTGGGATCTTTTTCAAATGGTAATTGATAAATTAGAAGAAGAAAATATTAATATACCGATCAAACAGGCTGCTAATAGTGCTACGATAATAGATCTTCCAGAAATGGCTTTAAATATGGTAAGGCCTGGGATTATGATGTATGGTTTAAGACCATCACATGAAGTAGATGAAGATTTTCAGTTAAAACCAGTTTTAAGCTGGAAGGCTAAAATAATATATCTAAAAGAAGTACCCCCTAAAACAGGGATAAGTTATGGGGCTACTTATATAACGGAAAAGAAAGCAAAGATAGCCACAATTCCGATGGGATATGCAGATGGTTATTCACGACTTCTTTCCAATAAAGGAGAAGTATTAATTAAAGGCCAGCGCGCACCCATTCGAGGCAGGATATGTATGGATCAGTTTATGGTAGATGTAACAAATATTAAAGATGTGGACGTAGGAGACGAGGTTATATTGATTGGTCAACAGGGAAATGAAGAATTTTCTGCAACGGATATGGCAGATATCATTGGCACAATAAATTATGAGATTACCTGTGATATAACGAAAAGGGTTCCAAGAATATATAAATAGAAGATTTATTCAACGGGTTTCTCTTTCAAAAGGGAAACCCGAATATTATTGTTAAGAAGTTTATTATAATAGTTCGTATAGAACAATTAGAACATTTATTTAAAAAAATAAAAATAATTAAATATGAATTAAGCTATTAAGTTATAGCAAAGCAGATTTAGATATATTAGAAGCTCTTTTTGTAAAGAATGATTTTGAATATTCTAGGACTATTAACTTAGATAAAAGATGATTATAAGAGAGGATTTCTTATTATTAATCCATATAGGAATGAAACTTTATAGGAGATCAAAAAATAATTATGTTAAAACGGATGTTATATAATATAAAATAATAAGAGGGAAGGAAAGTTAATAACAAGTTCAGTAGATGAGAAATAAAAAGATAAAAGGAGGTGGTTTCCCACCTCCTTTATTAGATAGTTTGTTAATTTTTATTTTCTTTAAAAAAATCTCTAAAATCACGATTTCCTTTTATTGGTTTTTTGGATAGATTGAAAAAATCTCTAAAATCACGATTTCCATGATTTAACATATATATCACTCCTTGTTTATATTTATTGTTTTTTCTTTTATTGTTTTGTATTTTAATTTACCTTAATTAATTTGAGTAAAATAGTAAGTGTTTAACAATAATTATCTTTAAGGAGATTAAGTTATGGCAAAGATTTTAAAAAGTTCAAAAAAAATTAATATTAGAGAAACCCAAGAAAAAGATCTTGAATTTGTTATAAAATTAGAAGGAGATGTAGAGAATAAAGATAATGTTTTTCAATATACGAAAGACCAACATAAAGACATTATTGAAGGCAATGATACCTTACATCTAATAATTACAAATGAAAATAATAAAAAAATTGGTTATGCTATTACTGCGGGATTAAATAGTAAAAATAAAAGCATTGAACTTAAAAGGATTGTTATTAGTGATAAAAACAATGGGTATGGAAGTGAATTTCTAAGATTATTTAAGGAGTATGTTTTTGAAGAACTACATTTTCATAAACTATGGCTTGATTTTTTTCTTTCTAACAAAAAGGTCGAAGCATTTTATACAAGAAATGGTTTTATAAAAGAAGGAGTAATAAGAGACAGGTATTTTTATAAAGACAAATATATAACAATTGTTGTAATGTCAATTTTAGAAGAAGATTATTATAATACTGATTATAATCGGAAGGGCAATTAAATTTTAAATATTATTGCAATTGTCACAAATATATATTATAATAAAAAAAAGCAAAATATGACAAATAGTTGACTGGGAATAGTAAATTATATTTTTTTTTAGGAAGTTAATGGCGGCTGGAAATTAACAGGAAGTATAATTGAATCCACCCATGATAGGCAGGGAGAAATTTATAGTATCTTTGCCCGATAAGGCTCGTTATCCCTTTGAGTGGACCAAAATGGTTAATAAGGGTGGCACCACGGGTAAATATTACTCTCGTCCCTAATAAAGGGAATGAGGGTTTTTTATTTTATATATATGTTTTTACCAAACGAAAAACAGGGAGGAATTAAAATGCTAGACCGTAAATTTATAAGGGATAATATTGACAAAGTTGAAAAAGCACTAAAAAACAGGCAGATGGAAAGCCCACTAGATAAGTTTGAGGAGTTAGAAGAACAGAGGAGGGACCTGTTGTATGAAAATGAGAAATTAAGACATAAGAGAAATGTAAATTCAGATAAAATTGGACAATTAAAAAGAGAAGGTAAAGATGCCAGCCATATAATTGAAGAAATGCAAGAAGTTTCAAATAAGATTAAAAAATATGATGAGCAGTTAAATAAGATTGAAGAAGGGTTAGATGATATTTTATTAAGAATACCTAATATACCACATGAATCTGTACCGATAGGAGCAGATGAAGAAGATAACAGGGAAATAAAGAAGTGGGGGCAGCCACGGGAATTTGATTTTGATTATAAAACTCACTGGGAAATTGGAGAAGACCTCGACATTTTAGATTTTGAAAAAGGTAGCAAAGTGACTGGAGCAAGATTTACATTTATGAAAAATGCTGGGGCAAGATTAGAAAGAAGCTTAATAAATTTCTTCCTTGATGTGCATACAAAAGAGCACAATTATAGTGAGGTGTTTCCTCCTTTTATAGCAAATGCTGACAGTATGACAGGTACAGGTCAATTGCCTAAATTTGAAAACGACATGTTTAAACTAGAAGATCTACCCTATTATTTAATACCTACAGCAGAAGTACCGGTAACTAATATGTATAGAGAGGAAATTTTAAACAAAAAAGATCTTCCCATATACCATACAGCTTACAGCGCTTGTTTTAGAGCTGAAGCTGGGGCACATGGAAGAGATACTAGAGGTATTATTAGGCAGCATCAATTTAATAAGGTTGAGATGGTTAAATTTGTAGAGCCGGAGAATTCCTATAAAGAATTAGAGATAATTACAAAAGATGCTGAAGAAGTATTACAAAAATTAGAATTGCCTTACAGAGTAGTTACACTTTGTACTGGGGATCTTACATTTTCATCAGCCAAGACTTATGATTTAGAAGTTTGGATGCCGGCTTATGATACTTACCGAGAAATTTCAAGTTGCAGTAATTTTGAAGATTTTCAGGCCAGGAGAGCTGGCATTAGATACAGGCCAGAACCTGAGGCTAGTACTGAGTATATCCATACCTTAAATGGATCTGGTGTAGCTATTGGTAGAACAGTAGCAGCAATTTTGGAGAACTATCAAAATGAGGATGGTACAGTAACAGTGCCGGAAGCTTTAAGACCTTATATGGGAATAGAAGTAATTAGATAATACAAAATATTCAATAAAATAATGAATATCTCATATATCTTGACAATGTAGTGATATTATAGTAAAATTTAAGATGTGTCAAAAATGGAGAGATGTCCGAATTGGCTAAGGAGCCGGACTTGAAATCCGGTGAAGCCGAAAGGTGTCGGGGTTCGAGTCCCCGTCTCTCCGCCATTGATATAATAGGGCTCACGCCCTTTTTCGAAACCTGCCGAAAG
>Ga0209942_1000519_pt1 | contig 23211 bp, 30 predicted proteins | sample SalPonR1_A_D2_MG_FD_185695 | JGI IMG/M metagenome (GOLD analysis project Ga0209942, IMG submission 185695) | Salt pond soil microbial communities from South San Francisco under conditions of wetland restoration - Salt Pond MetaG R1_A_D2_MG... ...
TGCCTTGCGAATCTTCGACGCCGAGACCATCTCCAACGCGCGCGTGACCTTGCGCGTGTTCTTGATGCTCTTGATCTGGCCTACGATTTCCTTTGATCCACTCATTCAAATCGTTCCCGAATTACGTGATTTTCGATGTCTCAGGTAATGCATTCGACATTACACATCGCCATAGCCATAAGGCCGGATATTCAGAATTGAGGCGATGGATTGCGCGCGCTGGCAAGCCTTGAGGCGCGAATGAAAGCGCAGCGTACGTATTGTGTACGTGAGCATTTCAGGCGGGCCGAGAACGCAGCCAGCGCGTGCAAGACGCGGCTCAATCACCAACTTCCGGTTTTCTTGAACTCATCCAACGCACGCTTCATCTCGCCCTTGATCTCGTCGTTCCAGTCGCCGGATTCGTTGATCTTGTTCATCAGATCGGTGTGCGAGTTGTTCATGAAATCGCGCAATGCATCTTCAAAAGGCACCACCTTGTCCAGCGGCAGGTCATCGAGGTAGCCCTCATTGCCGGCGAACAGGCTGACCGCCATTTCGGCCACCGTCAGCGGCGAATACTGCTGCTGCTTCATCAGCTCGGTGACGCGCTGGCCGCGCTCGAGCTGCTTGCGCGTGGCTTCGTCGAGATCCGAGGCGAACTGCGAGAACGCCGCCAGTTCACGGTACTGGGCCAGGGCCAGGCGCGTGCCGCCGCCGAGCTTCTTGATGATCTTGGTCTGGGCCGCACCACCGACGCGCGAGACCGACAGGCCGGCGTTGATGGCCGGGCGTATGCCGGAATTGAACAGGTCGGTCTCCAGGAAGATCTGGCCGTCGGTAATCGAGATCACATTGGTCGGCACGAACGCCGAAACGTCACCGGCCTGGGTCTCGATGATCGGCAGCGCGGTCAGCGAGCCGGTCTTGCCCGTAACCTCGCCGTCGGTGGCCTTCTCGACATAGTCGGCGTTGACCCGCGAGGCCCGCTCGAGCAGGCGCGAATGCAGATAGAACACGTCACCCGGGTAGGCTTCGCGCCCCGGTGGACGTTTGAGCAGCAGGGAAACCTGACGATAGGCCCAGGCCTGCTTGGTCAGATCGTCATAAACAATGAGCGCGTCTTCGCCGCGATCACGGAAGTATTCGCCCATGGAGCAGCCGGCGTAAGGCGCGATGTACTGCATGGCCGCCGAATCGGATGCGTTGGCGGCGACCACGATGGTGTGCTCCATGGCACCGTGCTCTTCGAGCTTGGCCACCACCTGCGCCACCGACGACGCCTTCTGGCCGACGGCAACGTAGATGCACTTGATGCCGGTGCCCTTCTGGTTGATGATCGCGTCGATCGCAACGGCGGTCTTGCCCGTTTGCCTGTCACCGATGATCAACTCGCGCTGGCCGCGTCCGACGGGCACCATCGCGTCGATCGACTTCAGTCCGGTCTGCACCGGCTGAGAAACCGATTGACGAGTGATCACGCCGGGCGCAATCTTTTCGATCGGCTCCGAACCCTGCGCGTCCAGCGGCCCGGCGCCGTCTATCGGGGCGCCCAGCGCATTGACCACGCGGCCAAGCAGGCCTTCGCCGACCGGCACCTGCAGGATTTTGCCGGTGCAGCGCGCGGTATCGCCTTCGCTGAGATGCTCGTAGTCGCCGATGATGACGATACCCACCGAGTCGCGCTCGAGGTTCAGCGCCAGACCGTAGGTGTCGCCGGGGAATTCGATCATTTCACCCTGCATGGCGTCGGCCAGCCCGTGAACGCGGCAGATGCCGTCGGACACGCTGACGATGGTGCCCTCGGTGCGGGCCTCCGAGACGACGTCGAACTGCTCGACGCGCTTGCGGATCAGTTCGCTGATTTCAGTCGGATTGAGTGTCTGCTGCATGGCTTGATTACTCGTTTGTTCGGTTGCGTAATTGCAATTTCAATGCGCAATTTGATTGCGATTTGCTTATATGAATTCGTCGCTGGTCGGTGAGCCGTCTACTTGACCAACTGCCGTCCGAGCTGCTCCAGGCGACCGCGCACGCTGGCGTCGATGACCTTGTCGCCGGCGCGCACCACAAGCCCGCCGATCAGGTCGGCGTCCACGCCGGTTTCCATTTCTATCTCGGTGCCGAACTTCTCGCGCAGCCGCACGGCCAGCTTTTCAATCTGGTCGGGCGCCATCTCCACGGCCGACGTTACGCTGACCTTCAGGCGCTGCTCGCTGGCCCGGCGCAGCGTCTCGAACTGCACGGTAATTTCCGGCAGAAGCGGCAGACGGCGGTAGTGCATCAGCACCGTGAGGAAGCTCTTGAAGGCACGATCGGCATTACGATTGTCATTACCAGCGTCATTACCAGCGTCATTACGATTGGCATTACCAGCGTCACTACCAGCGTCATTTCGATCGGAAGTGCCATCAGCCGGCTCGCCGAGCACTTCCGCCAATAAATCCTGCAGCCGGCTGTCGTCGACGTTCGGATGACCGATGACACGCTTCATCGCTTCGGTTTCCACGGCTTCGGAGACCCTGGCTAGCGATGCGCTCCACGACTCGACGGTGCCAGCCTGATCTGCCAGGCTGAACGCCGCCCGTGCGTAGGGTCGTGCCAGTGTGGTTTCGGCGAGCATGGTCGTCTAGAGCTCCGCAGCCAGCTTGTCGAGAAGCTTGCGGTGACGCTCGGCATCGAGTTCCTGCTCGATGACCCGCTCGGCACCGCTGATCGTGAGTTCGGCCATTTTCTCGCGCAGGGCTTCGCGGGCCTGATTGGTGGCCAGCTTGATATCGGCTTCGGCAGCCGCTACCTGGCGGTCGCGCTCGGCGATCGCCTCCTGCTTGGCCTGCTCGACGATCTCGTTGCTGCGCTTGCCGGCCTGATCGATAATCTCGCCGGACTTGGCACGGGCCTCACGGATAATCTGCTCGGCCTCGGCCTCGGCCTTTTCCAGCGCCTTTTCGGCCTCGTCGGATTGCGCCAGGCCCTCGGCAATCTTCTGGCGCCGCTGTTCCATGGCCTGCGTCAGCGGGGGCCACACATACTTCATCGTGACCAGCACCAGCACCAGGAAGGTCCCGGCCTGACCGATCAGGGTGGGAATAGAAATATCCATATCAGTTCCCTGCGGTTGGTTCAGGTTTCAGGCTTGAGGTTCGCAAGCACGATCAACCGGTGATCGGGGTCAGCAACGGGTTGGCGAACAGCAGCAGCGCGGCGAATGCAACACCGATGATGGACAGCGCATCGAGCAGGCCGGCGACGATGAACATGCGGACCTGCAGCATGCCGACCAGCTCCGGCTGACGAGCCGCGCCGTCGAGAAACTTGCCGCCCAGCAGTGCGAAACCGATCCCGGTACCGAGCGCGGCCGAGGCGAAGATCAAGCCGACGGCAATGGCGGTATTGGCCTGGATTTGTGCGATGAGTGCTTCCACTTGTTTATCTCCTGGAGTAGTACTTTGTCAAGAATGAACGGTTACGGGTTGATGACAGCTTTTTTCAATATTCTTCAAACTCAATGTTCTTCATACGCCAACGACAGGTAAACGATCGTCAGCGTCATGAAAATGAAGGCCTGCAGCGGGATCACCAGAATATGAAACACCGCCCAGGCGCCGCCGGGAATGAACTGGATCCACCACGGCAGCATTGCAATCAGGATAAAGATCAGCTCGGCCGCGTACAGATTGCCGAAAAGCCGCATCGCCAGCGAAACCGGCTTTGCAACGAGTTCGACCACGTTGAGCACGATGTTTGCCGGCCAGAGAAATACATTACTGCCAAACGGGTGAAACAGCAGTTCCTTGCCGTAGCCGCCGATGCCCTTGCCCTTGATGCTGTAGATAATGATCAGCGCGAGCACCGAAAGCGAAAGAGCAAACGGCGCATTCACGTCGGCCGAAGGGACCACGCGAAGATATTCGAGCCCGAACACGGCGTTGGCCAGCAGCGGCAGGTAATCGACCGGCACCAGATCCATCAGGTTCCACAGGAATACCCAGACGAAGATGGTCAGCGCCAGCGGCGCAACGAATTGGCGTGGGCCGTGGAAGGACTCGCGCACCGACCCGTCGATGAAATCGACCAGCATTTCCACGAAGTTCTGAAGCTTGCCCGGCGTTTCGGCGGTGGCGCGCCGTGCGGCCAGCCAGAACAGGAACACCATCCCGACGCCGAGCACAATCGAGAAGAACAGCGTATCGACGTGAAAGGCCCACAGACCCTCGCCGATCTTCAGATGCTCGAGATGGTGCGAGACGTACTCGGTCGGAGAGGATCCCGCGGCTGCAACTCCAAAACGCACGATTCAGTCGTCCTTGTCAATCGTTGTTCAATGCACTTTTCGAATCCATTCGACGCCCGACTTGACGCCCGATCCGCACCAGTGCAATCCAGTAGGCCACCAGCGTGACCACATAACCGGCAATCACCGGCAAAAACCATTCGGCGAACATCGCCGCGACGATCACGAACATCACCACAGCCAGCGCCATCTTCAAAAACATGCCGCGATAGAACGCGGCCGCCACGGCCTCCGGCTCGGGGGCCGATACCGCCCCGGCGCGCAGCGCCGAGATGGCCGTCAGTACGATGCCGATGCCGCTGCCCGCCAGCACTGCGAGCGCCGATCCTGTCCCGGCGAAAATGCCGGCAAGGATGGCAGCTGCTACCGCCATCATCGCCTGCGTTCTCAGCAGCCATACGACAGTCCGGGCGAAACCGGCCGAGTCGTGAACGGTCTGGCTGCTTTCCGACTTGACGGAATCGTTAGACATGTCGGTAGACAAAGCCTGTCCAATCCCCGCGGCGCATCAAAAAACAAGCGGCCCAAACGAATCCAGAGCCGCAAAGCCCGCAGATTATACCAGCTTGGTATCGTCAACTGGGACGCGACCGGACCAAAATCGATCATTGCGGACCGAATCCCCGGGTCAGGGCCGGACGGTATTTTCGCGAGCAGGGCAGCACCGCGCCGTCGCGCATGGTTATGCGCGCATCACCGCTGTCGACCGGCTCGATCTGCGCGACGGAATCCAGGTTGACGATGTGGCTTCGGTGGGCACGCCGGAATTTTTCCGGATCGAGGCGCGCCAGAAGATCCTTCATGGTGCTGCGAAGCGGATAGTCGCGCCCGGCCACGTGCAGATTCACGTAATTTCCCGAAGCGCTGGCGTACTCGATTCGATTGGCGGGCACCAGGAACTCGCGGCCCAGCATCTTGACCAGGAAACGCGAAGGTCTGGTCGGCTCGAATTCGATTTCCGGGGAAGCTCTATCTGGCCAACGCGCCTCGCCCTGCAACCGGCGCAGCACGAACCGATAACCCTCGATCATCAGGACCACGCCGGCATACGTGCGCACGTCCTTGAGATATTCGTAGAACAGTTCGCTGGGCCAATGGCCGAACGAATATTCTGCGCCGGCCATCGCGTAGGCGAATTCGCGCATCGCCACCATCAGCACCACGTGGGCCAGCGAATAGCCGATGCTGCCTGCGAAATGCAAGCCGATCCTGCGCCCGAGACCCTCCCATTGCAGTGGAAACCGACGCGTGAGCCAGACCACCGGCCAGACCAGCAGCAGCATCGACAGCGCACTGCTGGACTCCCAGACCGCCGCTTCCCAGGCGGCCGCGTCGACGCCCCGGCGGTCCAGATCCAGCGCCACGGTCACGCTGTTGGCCACGGCGTTGAGCGTGTACAGCGCGATCCAGAATCCCCACTCGAAGGTGCGCTTCCAGGGCCGGAATCGGCGAAGGATTTGGGGGCCGTCGGGATGCATGGGTCGAATCCTAGCCCGGAATCGATCCCCGCGCAGGTGCGATTCATCCCCGCCAGGGCACGAGCCATCCCTTGACGCTTGCCCGATGACGAACGCTATGCACAGACTGCAGTCACGCACTCATGGAATTGGTTCGATGCAAGACCGCCGCCACGACATCGACGCCCTGCGCGTTTTCGCATTCGCGTTGCTGATCGCCTATCACGTCGGCATGGTGTACGTGCAAGACTGGGGCTTCCACATAAAAAGCCCGCAGCAGTGGGATTGGCTGCAGTGGCCGATGGTAGCGATCAACCGGTGGCGCATGCCGCTTATCTTTCTGCTGTCGGGCATCGCGCTCGGGCTCAGCCGTGGTGCGACCCGGCCCGGCCGGCTGGCGTTGCGTCGCACGCGGTTTCTGCTGATTCCGCTGATTTTCGGCATGCTGGCGATCGTGCCGGTGCAGGCCTGGGTGGAAGCGCGGCTGAACGGCGCCTTCGACGGCGGTTTCGTGTCCTTTCTGCTGCGCTACTGGCAGTTGCGACCGTGGCCTCGGGGCAGCTTCGCCGGCACTGAATTCGGCGTCACCTGGAACCACCTCTGGTACCTGGCCTACCTCTGGTTTTACAGCATGGCGCTGGCGGCCGGAATCCTGCTTTCGCGTTGGATCGGATTCACTGGCGCGACCCGGCTGTCGATAGTGCGTGCACCGGGGCACGCGGCCGCGGCGGCTCTTACAGTGGTGCCGGCGGCATGGCTTTGCGCCTGCCTGTACTGGCTGGAACCGCTATTCGGCGACACCAAGGCGCTGACCGACGACTGGGCCCAGCACGCGCAGTATTTCCCGGTATTGCTGTTCGGCTTCTGGCTGGCGCGCGCGCCGGTCTGGTGGACACGAGTGGTTGAACTGCGGCGGTGGACGCTCGCGCTGGCCCTGCTGGGCCTGACCATCTACATGCGGCTGCGCGTGGCGGGGCAAGTTTTGACACCGGTCGAAGTGGATGCGCTACCGGCCTGGAACTGGCGCGCGATTTCAGACGGCGCCCACGCGCTGTATGCGTGGAACATGTTGCTTGCGATCCTGGGATACGGCGCGATCTGGCTGAACCGGCCGTTTCGGTGGCTGCCATACGCCAATCGGGCAGTCTATCCGTGGTACATCCTGCACCAGAGCCTGATCGTGCCGTTGGCGTTCTTTCTTATTCCACTGGCGCTTCCCGGCCCGCTTGAAGCGACTTTGCTGCTTACCGGCACGCTGCTGGGCTGCGCGCTGATTCATCACGGTATCATCCTGCGGACGCCGATGCTCTGGCCGTTGTTCGGGGTCTATGCGGCCCCAGTCCAGGCCACCGGCCCAACACCGTCGGAACCGGAATCCGCAGGATGAAAAAAACGTCGTGACGAGACTTTTGCGGCTGGCCGGTCAACCCTTGCTGTTGCTGATTTCGATTGGCCTGTGGATGCTGTTCGGCGGCGATTCAGCCGCGGCACCAATCACGGTCATTACAATGCTCGCGGTTTTGTTCATCCTCGAACGATGGCAAGCCAGGCGCCGGGATTGGCGACAAAGCATCGGTGAGAAAGTTACTCTCGCCGGCGCCTGGATTGTGCTCGGCGCCATTCTGGGTCTGATCACGATCGGCTACGAGCAGATTTTGTATGGACTGCCCCTGCCGGAACAATCTGCCGCGATTTGGCCGCACTCACTACCGTGGCCGGTCCAGGCCATGCTGCTGTTTCTGGTTTCGGATCTTGTCTACTACTGGATTCACCGTGCGATTCACACCTGGCCGTGGTTATGGCGCGCCAGCGGCCACGGGGTGCACCACGCGTTCCATAACCTGCACGCAGTCAACGCCGGGGTGACCCATCCGTTCGAGCTCCTGCTGCTGGCGCTGCCGATCGCGCTGATCGGCACCGTCTTCTCGATCGATCCTGCCGTGGTGGCGGCGGGCGTCGTGCTGCTGGGCACCAACAGCCAGCTGGTCCACGCCAATCTCGATCTGGGCGCGCCGGGAATTCGGTGGATCGTCACCACCGGAGCCGACCATCGGGTGCATCACTCGATGGTACGGGAGCAATCCGACCGAAACTACGCCTGCAATGCCATCATCTGGGATCGGCTCTTCGGCACTCACGCCATCGGCGAGGTCTCGCAAACCGGTACTGGATCGCACCAGCCCGATCCACTGCATCTCGCGCTCTTGCCGTTTCGGAAAGCGGGTCGTCGAGGAACCTCAGGCTGAATAGCTGCGGAGCCCGCTTCAGACAGATTCAGTCCCCGTTCAATCCCCAATACGCCCGGCCAGCTCGAGAACGTGGAACCCGGCGCCCTGGTTGTCCTGGCACACCACGAGCCGGCCGGCGGCGGTATCGAAAGGGCCGTGGTGGACCGAGCCGCCTAGCGCGCGAACCCGCGCGGCGGCGTCTTCGGCATCAACGACGGCAAAGTAGACGATCCAGTGCGGCGGTGCGTCGCCCCATTCTTCGGTCATCTTGAGAATGCCGCCGTTTGACCGGCCGGCGTTCTCGATGATCCGGTACGGCGCCGGCGAGTGCGGATTGACGTAGCCGGTCCAGCCCAGCAGTTCGGCGTAGAAGGCCTGCGCCCCGTCGAGATCTGGCGTGGCCAGTTCGTTCCAGCAGAATGTCCCCGGCACCTTGGTCGCTTCGGCACCGGGCTCCAGGCCCGCTTCCCAGAACGCCACACTCGCGCCGGTGGGGTCCTGGATGAATGCAATTCGCCCGGCCTCCGAAATCGACGTCGCCGGCACCTGTATGGTCGCGCCCAGCCCCTCGGCGGCCTGGACTGCGGCGTCCACATCGTCGACGCGGATGTAGCTCACCCACACCGACGGCGAGCCGCCGTGGCGCATCTCGTCGCTCATTCGCCCCATGCCGGCGACGAGCAGGCCGTCCAGGAAGAACCGCTCGTAAGGCCCGGCGTCGCCGGCACGCCCGGCGAATTCCCCGGTCCAGCCGAACAGCCCTGAATAGAATACGCGCGCGGCGTCCGGGTCGCGTGCGTTGAGATCCACGCGGCAGAAATCCCCATGGCGGAAATGAGACGAATCGTTCGGCATGTTCAGCTCCTCTCGGCTGAATTTCAGCACCCCGGCGTTCCGGCTTGATGCGAAGACGGTCGATCAGGTCATCCTTGCTCATGAGACTGGCACGGTGCCGAAAGGCTTGGAGGTATTCGAGTATAGGAGTCGGGCAAGCGATTACCAGTGACGATTGTCATGCAGGTAAAGGCACCGCGGCGCAATACACTCCGCCGCGCGAAACGCGCAGCCTCATTGGCTATCGAGTATTTCCGCCAGCGCTTCTTTCAGTTCGGCGTAACGGAACTCGAATCCGGCCTCCTCCAGCCGCTTCGGCAGCATCTTCGCGCCAGTCAGCAGCAGGCGCGACATTTCGCCGAAGGCCAGTTTCAACGCGATTGCCGGAGCGGGCAGCACCGCCGGCCGATGGAGTGCGCTGGCCAGCGTCTGGGTGAATTCCGCGTTGGTGACCGGTTTGGGCGCCGACGCGTTGAACGGGCCCGACAGCTCTTCCCGCTCGAGCAGGAAGATCAGGATTCGCACCATGTCTTCGCGGTGGATCCACGGCATGTACTGACTGCCGTCGCCGAGCCGGCCGCCGACGCCCAGCTTGAACGGGGTCAGCGTCCTGGCCAGCATGCCGCCGCCCTGGTCGAGGACCAGGCCGATGCGCGCGATCGCAACGCGCACGCCATGGGACTCGGCCTTGCGCGCCTCGGACTCCCAGCGGTCGCAGATGTCGTGCACGAACTCGTGATTCGGCGGGGTGTCCTCGGTGACTTCGCGATCACCCTGGTCGCCGTAGTAACCCATGGCCGAGGCCGAGACAAGCACCTTGGGCGGACTTTCGGCTGCGGCACACAGCTCGACAATTGCGCGGGTTGACTCCACGCGCGATTCCACGATCTTGCGCTTCTTCTCGTCGGTCCAGCGACCCTCTGCGATCGGTTCGCCGGCCAGGTTGATCACCGCCTCGGGCGATGCATCGGCAAAATCGGCCACAGCGGCACGGACGTCGGCGCCTTCGGGCAACAGTTCCCGGGCCTTGTCCGGGCCGCGCGAAACCGCCAGCAATTCATGCCCTTTTTCGGCCAGCGCTTCGCATAACGGCTGGCCAATAAAACCGGTAGCGCCGGTAATCAGAATCCTCATTGCTTCGCCTCCGTGCTTCGGCTCCGTAAATTCATGCCCATGCTAGCGCCAACGGCATGAGAGGAACGTGCCGGGTTGACAATCTGTCAGAATCAGGTAATGTAACCCTCAGGTACCATAAAGTAACCTTTAATCGTCTATTTGTTACCCAAACAGCACACACAACATTGGAGAACGACCATGAAAGCACAAACCACGCCCTCTCCGGCAGAACTTGCCGATCGCAAGCTGCAACTCATTGCCTGGGCGATGTTCGCGGTTGCCCTCGTGTTCTGCCTGTCCGTCGCCGAATTCTTCGCCAGCGAACCCATCGCGGCAATCATTGATATTGCCGGCAAGGCGCTGGGCATTGTGATTCTGGGCCTGATGGCGCTCCTCTATTTCTGGAAATTCCGACCGATGAGCCGCGACCAGCGAAGTCACTATCTGGCTGAAGACGGTTTCGTGCACATTGCTTTCCAGAAGGCCATGGCCAAATCCTGGATGCTGAGTTTCCTGGTTCTGGTGATATTGCAGGCACTGGACAACCTGATCCTCGAACGGCTTCCGGCAATGCCGCTGGAGATCGTCATTCAAGGCATTCTGGCCTTCATGCTGCTGCTTTTCAGTGTCGCCTTTTTGTTCTTGACGCGTGCGGAGAGCGGCAATGAGGAATGAACTGGGCAACAGAATCCGGGTCTTCCGCGCCGAACACCGGCTCAGCCAGGCCGAACTTGCCGAGGCGATCGGCGTATCCCGAAAGACCATCAGCACCATCGAGGTGGGCCGGTTCGTGCCGTCCACCATCATCGCACTGAAAATCGCCCGTTATTTTCAAGTGCCCCTGGAAGACGTATTTTTTCTCGACGATGCAAGCTGAACGCGTCACAGATTCCTTATTGAGGGAGACCGCCTGATCACCGAGATGCCGATGGTCGCGCTTCATGCCGCCCTGGCCAACGCCGTCCTCGAACTCGACGCGGGCACGGACGCCGAACCGGCGTTACGACGGACGTTCGAAGAAATGCGCGCCGAGCTCGAAGCCGGTCAGCGACGATGCCCGCGTCAGTCCTTTATAGCAGGCTCTTCTTTTTCCGGCGCTTTCGCGCTGTCGGGATAGGGCATCTTCAAATGTCCGTAGCGCACCACGATGACGGCAAGCGCAAGAATCAGGATTCCGCCCGAAACGGCCAGCACCTGTGCGCTGCCGAGGTGAGCGGCTTCCAGGATGAGATAACGCGCCAGGGCTACCATCGCGATATACAACGGCATGCGCACCGGCAGCTTCCCAGACTGCCAATACACGTTCACCATCGTGATGACTTCGAGGTAGATGAACAGCAAAAGCAGATCGGTCAGCTTGACCTCGCGCGCCTCGATCATTACCCAGATTTCCTGAATGCCTGCAACCACGGTAGCGAGCAGGACGACCCACAAGCCGAGGTTCTGAATCAGCGTTGCCGCGTCGTTTCCGGTCTTCGTAAGCGTCTTGGTCACGATTGCCTTCCGTTTTTTGATTGTGGCGCCGATGTGGTTCCAATGGTCTTGAATGCCTGATGATAAACCCAGACCCTACGTGCGGCACGCAACAACCGGGTGAATGACCGGGACCGGGAGACCCGGTACGATACCGTATGTAAAGTTAGCTTGACATCATGTAAAGTTTGCTTTACATTAGTCCGCAACATCAGGACACGGAACTCAATCCAATGACCAACCTCTCGTTTCACGAAAAGAGCGCGATCGGCACGCTGATCGCCACATGGATAATCGGGATCTTCTATTTTCATTCGGCCTGGGAACTGTGGCAGGCCGGACAGCTCCATCCCGCGTCGAATTTCGGGCTGGCGGCAGGATTGACGGTCCTGCTGGTGATCGTGCTTGTCGCCTATCACATACTGATCGCGGTGACGGGCAAGCCCGAGGAAGAGGACGAGCGGGACCGACTGATCGCGTGGCGTGCAGGCCGTATCGGTGGTTTTGTCCTGGGCTTCGGCGTCGTCGGAATCGTTGTTCAGATCCTCATCGGCGGCATGTTGGATGACCCGCTGGCCGGGTCACCGGTATTGATCGCCAACGCTTTGATGGCCGTGGTGTTCATCGCCACCATCGTGGAGCTGGTGCTGACGCTGGTGTTCTACCGGCGGGGAATCTGAGGTGGGCAGCAGCAATCTGGACAACGGCGTTCGCGCCCTGCGCGACGAACACGACCATATGACGCAGCAGGCGCTGGCCGAAGCGGTCGGCGTCTCGCGTCAGACCATCATCGCCATCGAGCAGGGCCGCTACTCGCCGTCCCTGGAAGTTGCCATGAAGATAGCCCGGGCTTTCGGCGAGCCGGTGGAGCGGGTATTCTGGTTCGCGCAGTCATGATGAACCATAACCGGGGCATGCGCCGACAGCTCACAAATTCAGACGACGCCGCGTTCGTCGAAGCCTTCGAGCGGAATCGGATTGCACCCGAGCACTTCCATCCTGCCTCACCGACAACAGGCAAGGGCGAGGCTCTTTCATGAATCCTACGAATGCGATCAGATCACATTACCGGTCGACGACATGGGCGATGCGGTGGATTTGTACAAAAGGCTCGGGTTTTACGCGGAGCGTCTTCAATCCTCGAGCAAACCGCTCAGATTACGGTATTCGCGTCGCGTCCGTCGTCCAAGCAGATGCGTCACCAGCAGACTCGCGCCCAGCCATGCCAGAGCGTAGACCAACAGCCACTGCGCGGCGGCGTGCCACTGCGCATCACCGAACATCCACGCGCCGAGGCAGCCCAGCAACGCATAGACGAGCAATCCCTGGGCCGCTCGCCTTGCCAGCCACAGGTCGCGCAGGCTGATTTTCAACTGCGACAGCCGGATGCGTGCGTAGACGTTCGTCGGCGCGGTTGCCGCGTCAGCATCCCGCCGGGGCCCGCGAAGGGTCAATAGCCAGACCGTTGGCAGGAACACGGCAAAGAAAGGCAGCAGCAGCCAATGTTCGGGCCCCATGGATTGCGAGGCGAGCGCGTGGGCAAACAACGCAATGGCGGCGACAGTCAGCGCCACCTCCAGCGCGCGCCTGAGCATCATGCGGCGCTGCTGGCGCCGAACCCGCGCCGTCAGGCCGGCCAGGTCTGCCTGCCCGCCGGATTCGGCGTTCCAGGCAGTACGCAATTGCTCTTCAATCTCCATCGCTTTGGTCCTCACGTGACAGTTGCCTGAGCCGCTTCCGCGCCCGGTGCAGCCGCACCCCGACGTTGTCTGCGCTGATGCCGAGCAACTCGGCGATTTCTCCGTAATCAAATCCCTCGAGTTGCAGCATTAGCACCTGGCGCAAATTCAGCGGCAGCGCTGCAAGCGCATCGAACAGCCAGTTGCGTCGCGCAGCTTCCCGGTCGCCTGGTCGATCCCCGGCGCCCATGTCGTGCGACCGCTCGTCGAAGCTCACCGCGGCCGGCCGGCGCGCTGCCGTGCGTGCATGGCTGGCGCCCAGGTTGTGTGCGATGCGCAGGGCGAAAAACAGCAGCCTGTCCGGCTCGCGCAGCCGAGGCAGGCTTTCCCAGATTGCCAGAAGCACCTCCTGATACAACTCCTCGCGCAGCGCAGGATTGAGCTCATAGCCGCTCACCGCGCGCCACAGTTGCGGGTGGAAAGCTTCGATCTTCGGCCAGAGGGGATGCATTCGAGGGGTAATCACCGGGACAAGTCATTTCCTGCCAAGTCGCGCGCGCGGCTGATTTTCTTACAACTCGTAGCGAAAATATTCGATCTGTAAGAAATCCCGGACTATCGCGACTAGCTGGGCAACACCCAATTGAGGAAATATCCCGATGATTTCTCAGATTCGCCTTTTGCTGGCGCCCGTTCTCATTTTCTGGTTATCCGATGTCTCTGCCGGTATCGGCGAGGCGCTCGCACTGGACGATGTACGCATCGTCGATACCGCCGGAGGTCAGGTTACGACTGGTCGCTGCGTGCGCATCCAGGGCAACAGGATTGTCGCAGTTACCGAAGCCGGTAGCCGCCGTTGCCGAATTAATGCCCGGATAGTGGAACTGGCGGGGCTCTACGTAATGCCGGGCCTGATCGACACGCACGCCCATCTGACGCTGGGTCCGGTCGAGATGCGACGCGAACGCGGCAAAATGGTCATGGCCGCCGAGGCCAGTGACGAGATCGCCGACCACAATGCCCGGCGGCTGGTCGCGTTCGGCGTGACCACCATCCGCAACCCCGGCGGGGATCTCGCCGCGGCGGCCCGCTACAAGGGGCGCCGCGCGGCCGGCGAGGTCATCGGCCCGGAATCCTTCGACGCCGGCAAGGTCATCCACAACACCGCGATACCCGGTCTTGCCGAGGCGGTCCGAGACGCCGACGGCATGCGCCGCGTGGTCGCCGATCAGGCCGCAGCGGGGGCGGACTGGATCAAGCTCTATACCGGGCTCTCTCCGGATCTCCTTCAGGCCGGAATCGATGCAGCGCATGACCATGACCTGCCGGCCGTTGCCCACCTCGAGCGGATTGCCTGGCCCGACGCGCTGGCGATGGGCCTGGACGGCATCGTCCACCTGATGCCGACCAGCCCCGATCTGCTCGACGACGAATCCCGACAAGCCTGGCACTCGAATGCCCGACCCGGCACGTTCGCGTTTTTCGAGTGGTGGGAGCATTTCGATCCCGACGGTTCGGGCGCCGATCGCCTGGTGGCGTCGTTCGAGCAGCACCGGCCGGTATTCGATGCCACACTGGTCGCGTTTCACGCCGCGTTCGTTCAGGATCTCGACAACGCCTACAAGGAAGATACCCGGCGTCTGGCGCATCCGCGTCTGCGCGCCAACTGGGAAGACTGGTTCACCTTTGCCGTGGGCTGGCAGGCCGATGACTTCGAACGCGCACGTGCAATCTGGCCCAAGGTGCAACGTCTGGCCGAGCGCGTCTATAACAGCGGTGCACGCGTGACCATCGGCACCGACATGAACAATCCGTGGATCGCGCCGGGCATCAGCCTGCATCGCGAGATGGCGCTGCTGGCCGAGGCCGGGGTCCCGGTCGACCGCATTCTGGCTGCAGCCACTGTGAATGCCGCCGAAGCGCTGGGTGCCAACGATCGACTCGGCCACATCGCCGAAGGCTTCGAGGCCGACCTGGTCGTGCTCGACGCCAACCCCCTCGAAGACATCTCTCACACACGCGCCATTCACGCCGTGGTGTCCGACGGACGCTGGCTCGACGCCAACCGCCTGGCCGAACTGGCCGAACCCGCTGCTGAAGAAAATGACCAAAAGGAGAATGATCATGCTCAATAACCATCTCAAAACTTTTCAGAGGACTCTGCTGGCCCTGCTCATGACCACCATTGCCGCGTTGCCTGCAATGGCCTCGAAATCGCATGCCGACGACTGGGCATCGCCGCGCAGCATCGTCCACGCGCTGCACGAAACCATATCCGCGGGGCCCGGGGAACAGCGAGACTGGGACCGCTACCGCGACCTGTTTCTCGATGGTGCGATGATATCGATGGCGATCAAGTCGCCGCGCGCGCCGGGGATCATGGCCGCGACCACGGAAGAGTTGATCGAGCAAACCGAAGCCAATTACGGCTCGACCGGCTTTCACGAGATTCCGCTGATTGTTGATGTCGCTGAATTCGGCGCGCTGGCCGTGGTCACCAACAGCTTCGAAGTCAAGCTCCGTCGCGATGATGCCGAGCCGCTGATGCGCGGTCTGAATCATTTCCAGCTGCTCAATGACGGCGAACGCTGGTGGATCGTGTCCAACATCTCGACAGTGGAAAGCGGCGATTGGAAGCTTCCGGCTGCGTTCGATCCGGACCGGACCTCGGAGGGCACCCGATGAATGGCGCCGACGGCAAAGACAATCAGAAGGAGGGCCGGGTCGAATCCGCGACCGGCAGCCGGAGGCTAGCGGCGCGGCGGTGGCTGCTCATCGGCGGCGGCTTGATCTGCCTGGCCTGCTGGATCGCACTCGGTCTCGGCATCGCCATGGAGGTTTCGCGAGGCACGCTTTTCGTGCTGGCCACGCTGGCCGCGGCCTCGACGGAGGGCCTGTTCTGGCTGGCCGCCGCGGTACTCGGCGTGACGGTCTTTCAGGCCCGGCAAAGAATCTGGAACCGGCTCTCACGGCGCACTGCCGAAGGCGGGCGCGCCGGCTATTGAGCCGGCCGGGTTGATGCCCGGCCGGAACGGCCGGGACCGAAAAGCGAAGCCCTTTGCGGACATGCGCCGCAAAGGGCCTGTATCGAAGACCGGAGCTATGGTTGATGCCATGTTAATAGATGGGGTGCGATCAGCGCGCCCGGACAAGCAGTGATTACTAACGACCTCCTTCGAAACGGCGCTTTTGGCCGGGTTCAAGAGAACTACGATTCGGAACCGTTCGGGCTTCCGGCAGGCTGCAGCATTGCGTTGATCTCCTTCGCCACGTCGTCGGACCAGAGTAGTTTGAGATGGCCCAGGCCCTCGGTATGGAGGATTCGGGCCTTGCCCCAGGTGGCCGCGATCTTCTCGGCGTCCCCGTCCTCGACCCGGGGATCATGGCGGTCCTGGATCAGCAGCAACTCGGCGTCGCCGTGGTTTGCAAATGCGGCACAAAGGTCGAGTTCCTCCCAACGCATGCCGAACTCGCCGGCGTAGTACTCACGGCATCGCTTCAGCACGCCGTCGCGGGGATTGAGGTGATGGATCAACTCATTGATCGGGATATATGGGCCGCGCGGTGTGGCCAGGAACACCAGCCGGGCGGGGTTCAGTCCGTAGCGAATACGTGCCGCAGCAAGACAGAGTCCGGCTGCCGAATGACACACCCAGGCTACGGCCTCGCCCGCCAGGGCGTCATCCAGTCCATTGAGATCGTCAATCATCCGGCGAAACCCGATTCGTCGGCCGTCGGACTCGCCGTGCCCCTGGCCATCAAACACCACCACCCCGAAGCCGGCCTTGGCAATGGCGTCGGCCAGTTTGACCATCTGGCCGGCCCGCCCCCCCCAGCCGTGAGCCAGCACGACCGTAGGGCCTGTACCCCAACGCCAGGCGACCCGCCGAAGACCGGTCCCGAACTCGAATCGCGTCGCGGCCTCGAGCACGCGCCGGTCCTCGGGCTTCAGCGGCAGTCGCGGTGGTAAGCTCGCCAGAGCGACTGCAATTCGGAAGGCAGCGCGCTCGGGCAGCAGACGCATCATCGCGCGCGTGATCGAGATGAGCATGGTTCACCTGTAATAGAATATGGTTCTAGAATGATATTTCATTTAATGGCGTGAAACAAGAGCGCTTATCCACCCGCATGAGACGCCGGGCCGTTCTGGAGGCGGCGCTGGAATGCTTCGCCGAGACCGATGTGGAATCGGCATCGATCGCCGCCATCTGCGCGCGGTCTGGTGCCAGCGTTGGCAGTGTGTATCACCACTTCGGCAGCAAGGAAGGCATCATGCTTGCGCTACTTGCCGATGGCCTGGAGGCGCACCTGAAGGCGCTGGGACGTGCCCTGGAGCACGCCGGCGGTGATCCCTTCCAGTGCGTCGAGGCGGTCGTCGGCAGTCTGATCGACTGGGTTGAGCTCAATCCGCGCTGGGCGATGTTCATCTACGCCAACCTCAACAGCAGCGGCGCCTCGTCGGCCGAACCGATCATTGAAATCAATCGGCGTTACGGAAAACTGGTCGAGCGCTACTTTGATCCGTTGATTGAATCCGGCCAGATCCGTCGGTTGCCCAGGGAGTGCTGGCCGTCGCTGATCGTGGCGCCGGCACACGATTACGCCAGACGCTGGCTGCGCGATCAGGTTCGGAATTCACCATCGAGGCAACGTCAGGTGTTTATCGACGCGGCGTGGCGTATCGTCCAGCCGGACTGACTTCGGACGCCCGTTGCCAGGGACGGCTACCAACCAGGTCGTTGAGCTCGGGAAGACTGTTTTTCCGCATTTCGATTTAGCCCGATCAAGTCGGCTGTGCACGGATCGCGCGCCACTGAAGCCAACCGACCGTGCCGACGAAAACCGCCACGGCAAGCGCTGCCAGAATGGCGGGCGCCCGGTCAATCCAGACGCCGGTGGCGATCAGCACGAGCGTTGCCAGAACCCAGAGCAGGTCTCCGACCGAAAAGAACCAGACCGCGTGCCGGTTGGGTCTGTTAGATCTGGCGACAAAGAAAAGCGCCAGGCCGTTGATCAGCAAGCCCGCACCGAGTACCAGGATGATCGCTGCGGGAGCGGCCGCGCGATCGGCAAGGAACGCTGAAACCGAGGAAGAGGCCAAGAGAAACAGGAGCCCAAACAGGACGCAGCTTGCGCCGTTGAGCATCAGAACGAGACGAAGACGTTTCACGGCACTCCTCATGTAAACTTAGTTGACACAAGGTTATCCTGAACGAGGCTTTATGTCAACTAGATTGACAAAAAACAACACGCCCATGGTCGAGAGCCGATCGTTGAGACTCGCATTCGCCTCACGCCGACTGCACGAGGCCATTCTTCAACGCGTCGCGTCACATTTGATCGAAATGGGATATGAAGCGGCGACACCGGCGGCACTGGACTTTCTCGGCGCGCTGGAGTGCGGCGATAACCACGCTTCGGAAATCGCGCGGATGATGGGCGTCTCGCGCCAGTGGGTTGCCAAGAACGTGGCCCGGTTTTGCCGACTGGACTACCTTGAGCAGATCCCTGGCGCGAGCCGCGGCAAGCGCATCGTGTTCACGGCCCGCGGCGAGACGTTGATGGCTGACGCGCGCAGAGAACTGGCTGCACTCGACGCGATTCTTATCAGAAGCATCGGCGCTTCCTCGCTTGAGCAGTTGGTCGAAACGACCGGATCTGTTGCCAGGCAGCTTGAAATAGGCGACAACTCCATCGCTCATTAACCTGGGGAAAACGTCCAGATCAGATATCCGCAGAAACCCGTTGATAAAGCGCACCCGCCCCGCCGGGGCCGGACAGGCGTCGAATGATCAGGCCTGTTTGAGGCCGTGTTCTCTCGAATTCTCGCGCGATGGAGACAATGAGTGGCACCAGCCCGGCCAAGGCGGCGCAAGTCGGAAACTGGTTCAGATACAGTAGGATCTGCTGGACGGCGATCGCCGGTTGCAAGTGGCGGTCGGCCGCGGGGTTTCTGTCCGGCTTGGCCGGACTGAAATTCGGATGCCAGGCGCCTGACGGCGCTCAGGAAAACTTGGAATGAATCTCAACCAGATCACGCTTCCTGTCAGCGACATGGATGCCGACACGGCATTCTACCGTCGGCTGGGATTTCCCCAGATCGTCGACACGCCGCATTACGCAAGATTCGAGTGCCCGGAAGGCGGGGCCACCTTTTCGCTTTCGCTCACGGAGGGCAGCTTCGAAAACGGCGCAGTCGTGTACTTCGAAAGTGAACGACTGGACGACTGGGTCGAAGAGCTCGTCGAACGCGGCATCGAATTCGACCAGCCGCCCACGGACATGCGCTACCTGTGGCGCGAGGCCGTCCTGCACGATCCTTCGGGCAACAGGATCAAGCTTTATCACGCCGGGGACAACCGGCGCCATCCTCCGTGGCGCGTGGAGATCGGCGATGATGCCGGGTAATCCGGGGTCACCGATACTGGTCATCCTCGGCAGCAGCCGAAGCCGCGGCAATACGCGGATGCTCGTGGATGCCGCATTTCCGAAATCGAACCGCCGCTTGATCGACCTGGGAAGTCACGCGTTTTCGGAGTACGGTTACACCTGCGCCAATCACGACGAGGCCTTCGCAGAACTGGCCGATGTACTCGTCTCGCACCAATGGGTCGTACTTGCCACCCCGGTGTACTGGTACACGACGAGCGCGACAATGAAGCGATTCGTCGATCGACTTTCGGATCTGGTGACCATACGTAAGTCTCTCGGTCGCGCGTTGGCCGGCCGACGCCTTTATGTCGTTGCGACGAGCGCGGATCCGGCCCTGCCCACGGCTTCGAACCGATTTTCCAATCTACATCGAAATATCTCGGTATGAATTGGGGCGGCTGCCTGCACGCCTGTTTCGAACGCGACCTGCAAATCACATCGGCCGCCGCGACTGCGGCATGCGATTTCGGGCGCTGTGTCGCTCAAGGCCGATTTGCTGGAGAAATTGAATGCTGTTGACCAAGCTCAAATCATCCGACCTTCCATGGAGACTCCTGACCGTTGAAGCCGTGCTGATCGCACTCAGCGTGCTGCTGGCACTAGGGATGGACAGCTGGCGCGAGGAACGCGAACAGCAACAATTGGCACAGCGTGCGCTGGCGGGTTTTATTGACGAGGCGCGCGCGAACTGCCGGGATATCCAGGCGACCGCGGAATATCACCAGGCGGTCTCCGAAGGCGACCAGCTACCGGAAGGCATGCGCGTGGGATTGTTGCGTAACGATGCCTGGGATGTGGTCAAGACTACCGGCGCGGCCGGCTGGCTGGACTACGACATCATCGCGGTCATGTCGGAAATCAGCAGCCGCCAACGCGATCATCGGGAAACCATCAAGGGCTATCTTCAGGCGGTGTTCACGCTCGCACTGCCAAGCAACGAGATCTCCGCGTGGCATCTGCCGGGAGAGCGCAACGTGATCAGCGATCTGGTGCGCATCCAGGAGGACCTGGTTTCCGGCTACATGCGCCTCGAAAATCTGGCCGAAAGACACTTCGGGGGCGATCCCGGGCCGGGACGGGTCTGCGATCGGGGATGACGCGCGTCTCGCGTCAGATCATCATCCCCACCGAACAAGGCCGCTACGCCTGCTGATTCCCATTGAATCGGGATCAGGGTTCGACCGGGAAGATCCCGTCGGCATACTTCGTCTCATGGTACCCCTTGGCGCCGATGGCCCGTGCCAGCTTGCTTCTATGGTCGCATCCCTGACCCAGATCGTGGATCGCCCGCTGAAAATCGTACGCGGGATGCCAGCCTAGGCGCTCTCGGGCATGGTCGTTGACGTAGACACGCTCTATTTCGTCGAGCATCCGCCATCCGCGGGCCTCGAACACCTCGCGCCAGCCCGGCACTCGAAGATCAAGAACGCCGGCCGGATCGCTGCGCAGCCGGTCAAGATCGTCGCGCCGGAAAGGCGTGGTCGCGCTGATGATGAACTTGTCGAAACCGAGCTCGGCAGCGCGACCTATTGCAAGCAAATGCGCGTCCACGACGTCGGCGATGTCGACCCTGCGATACAGCAACTCGCAAACCTGCAGGTTGTCGCGACCGAAGGAATCGCGGCGTACCGGTTCGTCGTCGTCCTCCGGGAAAAACCGGGAGGTTCGCAGCACCACGCAGGGCAAGCCGTTGTTGCGGTGAAACAGCCGGCACAGGTCTTCGGCGGCGGTCTTGGTCGCGCCGTAGATGTTCTTGGCGATCGGGGTGACGTCTTCGGTGATCCACGCCGCGGGCTGGTCGGACGGTGGGCGCAGCGCGTCGCCGAAGGTGCTGGTGGTCGATGTGAAGATGAACGAGTCCACGCCGGCGGCGACTGCCTCCTCCAGCAGATTCAGGGTACCGGTGATGTTGGTATCGACAAATTCCTGGCGGCTGTGCGTGGCCACGTGCGGCTTGTGCAGCGTGGCGCTGTGCAGCACCACATCGACCCCGGCCATGGATTCGCGCACGAAGTCGCGATCGACGATCGAGCCGACGCTGTCGGTGAATTCCGAGGCCTTGATGTCGATTCCGCGCACGTCACGGTCTTGCTGACGCAATACGCGCATCAGCGCCTCGCCCAGGTGGCCGGCACTGCCGGTAACGAGAATCGTCATTGCTCGAACCCGTCGGCGAAGATCGTGTCGTCGTCCGGATTGGTTTCGAATGCGCCGAGGTCGGGCCGATTGCCGCGCAGCTGCCCGAGGATGTCTTCGGCCGCACTCGAGGCCGGATCGGCGGCATCGACCAGCGGGCTGCCGGGGGCCGGGACGGCCCGGTCTGCAACCAGGCGCAGGAAGGCCTCGCGGATGGTGGTCGACCCATCGGCGAAGTTGCTGCCGTCCCATTCCGGCGCGATCAGTCCGGCCGGGTCGGGCAGCAGCGGGTCGCCGACCAGCGCGTTGGCGTCGTCGACGAAACTCAGAAACTGACCATCGTCGATCGGGATCTGGTTCGCGCCATTGAAATACAGGTTGTTGTCCAGCAGCGCCGAATCGGTCTGATCCGGCGGGGCATCGAACAGGTCCACGCCGGTTAACGCCTCGGCGCCCATGGTGCCGGTCGGGTCGCTGTAAACACTGTTGACGAATTGCAGGTTCCGGTTGCGCGGATTGGCCGGGCCGGCGATCAGTCGACCCGCGAAACTGCGGCTGGGCATGTCGCCCGACAGGGTATTGTTCCGGAACACCACATCGCGCGAACCCTGCACCGTGAACGACGTGCGCATCAGGTCGCCGGAGTTGCCCAGCATCAGGTTGTTCTCGACCAGGACATCGATGGCTTCGAAGTTGGCCGTGCCGTCCTCGCCGAGCCGTACGAAGCTTTGCCCGGAAGAGCCGTACCAGCTCAGGAACACGTTGCGTCGGACCACGACCTGCCGAGCCCCCAACACGGTGTCGCTGTCGCCGTTGGAATCCTTGATGACCAAGAACGAACTGGTATCGGGGCGTTCGGCGGTGTTCATGAAAATGTTGTCCTGCACCGTCACGCCCACGACGCTGTTGATGTCGATATGTTCGTCGGAGCCGCCCTGGTTGAAGAACAGGTTGCCCTCGATCAGCACATCCTCGGCGCCGTTGTTGATCTTGAGCAGGTCGTTGTTGGTGCTGGAGTGGATGATGTTGTTGCGAAAGACGATTCCGGAAACGACCGGGTCGCTGCCGTCGGCGCTTCCGTTGAACGCCCCGAGCAGATCCTGCACCTGGATCAACAGCGCGCCGGTATTGTCGGGCGCATGCGCAATGTCGAACCCTTCGATGAAGATATTGCGCGCGGTAAACGCAATCAGCGCCGCGCCGGCATCGTGGCGCAGCTTCGCGGCGTAAGGCACCTCGGAGCGCACCGTCACGGGCAGGTCGAACTCGCGCCGCAACCGCTGTCGGCCGCTGTACAGGCCGGGCCGGACAATCACCTCGTCGCCGCCGACCGCGTTGTCGACGGCATGCGTAATGGTCGCCCATGGGTTGGCAAGACTACCGTCGCCTGTGGTGTCGCTGCCGTCCGGTGCAACGTACCAGGTGGCGGCATTCACGTTGACGGCAGCAAGCAACACCAAGATCATAAGCGTGGTCGGAAGTATTTTCATGTCATCTCCGGTGTTGCGCGGCATGACCGATGCGGGGCGCTCCGGCTGGATCATGATGGCTGGTCCGACACCCGAATTTGCACTCTGCATATA
>Ga0209942_1000525_pt1 | contig 23083 bp, 16 predicted proteins | sample SalPonR1_A_D2_MG_FD_185695 | JGI IMG/M metagenome (GOLD analysis project Ga0209942, IMG submission 185695) | Salt pond soil microbial communities from South San Francisco under conditions of wetland restoration - Salt Pond MetaG R1_A_D2_MG... ...
CGACGTCGGGCTCGATGCGCCCGCCGTGGGAGCGGGGGCGGGGACCCGTGGCAAGCGCTGGCGGCCCGGCGTCTCGCCGCCGACGGCCGTGCAGCCAACCGTCGACGCCGCCGCGCCACGCCACGAGCGCGCCGCCTCGCACGCTGCGGACCTCGTCGCCCACGGCGTCCGCGAGACGCAGATCGTGCGTCGCCAGGACGACCGTGGTGCGCGTCTCGGCGAGCGCCTGTTCCAGCAGCTCGATCGCTTCGATGTCCAGGTCGTTCTCCGGCTCGTCCAGCAGGACGACGTCGGGCTCGGACGCGATCAGCAGCGCCAGCGCGGCACGCGCCCGCTCGCCGCCCGACAGCTCGTGCACCGGTGCGGCCCAGCGGTCGCGAGGCAGCCGCACCAGCGCGAGCAGGGATGCGACCCGGGCGGTCGTGACCCAGGCGGCCAGCTGCGACGCCACGTCGCTGGGCGCCAGACCGCGCGTGCGGGCGTCCCACCAGTGCAGGCGCGCGCCGGGGCGCAGCCACACGCGTGCTTCGGGCCGATCCGAGCGGATCTCCGCCGCCAGCATGGCCAGCAGCGTCGACTTGCCACTGCCGTTCGGCCCGAGCAGGACCAGTTTCTCGCCGGCGTCGAGGCCCAGTGCGACGTCGTCGAACAGCCCCGTTCGCGAAAGGTGCTCGGCCCTCAGAAGCGGCCCGGTCCGTCCGTCCTTCGGTGCGAGCGTCCCGTCGGGCAGCGGCCGGCTGGGGACGGCTGGCGCCGTGCGGTGCGAGGGCTCGAACGCGTCGGCGTCCGCGGTCGCTGCGTCCATCCGCGCCGCCCGTCGGCTCAGCGCTCGCGCCGCCGCGGCACGCGTGGGCGAGCCGTGCCGGCGCGCCTGCTCCGCCGCCGCCCTCAGCCGCGAGGCTTCGCGTTCACGGGCGCGGAGCTGCTTCGCCGCGCTGCGGCGCAGCACGCCGCGCCGCTCGCGGTCGCGATCGAACGGGATCCGGGTGGTCTCCAAGCGACCGTTCGCGACGCGCGCGCTGGCGTTCGAGACGCGCGCGAGCAGCTCGCGGTCGTGGCTCGCGACGACGAGCGCCACGTCGCCGGGGAGGCCGGCGAGCCTGTCGGCCAGCCAGCGCCTGGCGGTCGCATCCAAGCCGTTCGTCGGCTCGTCGAGCAGGAGCAGCTCCGGGCGTTCGGCCAGCGCGAGCGCCAACGCGACGCGACGCCGCTCGCCGCTGGACAGCCCGGCGAGCGGCGTGTCCGCAGGGCGACCGGGCAGAAGACGGTCGAGCTCGCGCCGCAGCCGCGCCTCGGCTCGGTAGCCGCCCGTTCGCTCGAACGCTTCCTGAAGCGCGCCGTACCGCGTCAGGTCGCCGGCGCCGTCGGCCAGGCGTCGCTCCTCGGCGCGGACGGCGGCCTCGGCCTCGCGAACACGGCTCAGCCCGGCCTCGATCACCTCGCTCAACGTCTCCACGGCCGGCAGGCGGGCACGCTGGTCGACGAGCGTCAGGCGTAGGCCCGGTGCTCGCCGGACCGTGCCGTCGTCGGGCCAGAGCGCGCCGCTGGCCAGCGCGAGCAACGACGACTTGCCCGCGCCGTTGGGACCCCAGAGGGCCCAGCGCTCCCCTCGCCGAACGATCCACGACGCGCCGCTCAGCACGGCGCGATCGCCGGCCGCCAGTCGCGCTCCCTCGAGGCGAACGAGCTCCTCCACGAGCCTCAGGATACGCGTGGGCGCCGGGCGGTTCCGTAGGCCGCGAGCGGCGTGGACCACGGTCGTCGGGGGTTCGCCGCCGTACCCTTCGGGCATGACCCACGAGCCGGTCGACGTCGCCCGCCTCCACGTTCTCAACGACGCACCGGTGCGCGCGGACGGGCGGTACGTCCTGTACTGGATGCAGCGCTCGCAGCGGACGGTCGAGAACCCGGCGCTGGAGCACGCGCTCGACGAAGCGAACCGTCTGGACCTGCCGCTCCTGGTGACGTTCGGTTTGGACGAGACGTATCCGGGCGCGAATCTCCGTCACATGGCGTACCTCGTCGAGGGCCTCGCCGACGTGGCGGACGCGCTCCGAGAGCGAGGCGTGGCGTTCGCGCCGCGATTCGGGGCGCCGCCCGAGGTGGCGCTGCGCCTCGCCGCGGACGCCGCCCTGGTGGTGTGCGACCGCGGCTATCTGCGCCATCACCGTTCGTGGCGCCGCCGCGTGGCGGCCGAGGCGGGCGTTCGCGTCGTCCGGGTCGAGGGGGACGTCGTCGTGCCGACCGAGCTGGCGAGCGACAAGCGCGAATACGCGGCGCGGACGATCCGACCGAAGCTCTGGCGCCACGTCGAGCGGTTCCTGGTCGAGACGCCGGCCAGGGAGCCGCGTCGCCGCGATCCGGGCCTCGATCCGCACGACGGCCTGCCTCGCGTCGAGCCGCGGGACCTCGCGGGGACGCTCGCGCAGCTGGACGTCGATCGCTCCGTCGGTCCCGTCGCGCGCTTCCGGGGCGGCCCGGTGGCCGCCGAGCGGGCGTTCGAGCGGTTCCTGGCCGACCGCTTCGCCCGCTACGCCCAGCATCGCGACCAGCCGCAGACGGACGACGTCAGCCACCTCTCCAAGCCGCTCCACTTCGGTCACCTCTCGCCGGTGACGGCCGCCCTGCGCGCACGCGAGGCCGCTCCCGGCGGCGAGGCGCTGGACGCGTTCCTGGAGGAGCTGATCGTGCGGCGCGAGCTGGCGGTGAACTTCGTGCTCCACGCCGAGAACGACTACGACCGTTACGAGACGTTGCCGTCGTGGGCGCGCGCCACGCTGGACGAGCATCGTGACGACGCCCGCGACTACGTGTACGACGATGCGACGTTCGAGAACGCGGAGACGCACGATCCGTACTGGAACGCCGCGATGCGCGAGATGCGGGCCACAGGCTACATGCACAACTACATGCGCATGTACTGGGGCAAGAAGATCCTGGAGTGGAGCGCCCAACCCGAGGAGGCGTTCGAGCGGGCGCGGCGGCTGAACGATCGCTGGTTCCTGGACGGCCGCGACCCCAACAGCTACGCGGGCGTGGCCTGGTGCTTCGGGCTGCACGATCGCGCCTGGGCCGAGCGCGCCGTGTACGGCAAGGTTCGCTACATGAACGCGAACGGGCTCCGCCGCAAGGCCGATCCGGACGCGTACGTCGCCAAGGTCGAGGAGCTCGAGATCGAGGAGGAAGAGGCCGACCGCGGGCGGTTCGGAGCGACGGAGCGGCCGGGCCGAGACGGGTAGACTCGATGACCGTGAAACGGTTCACGGTCCGCGGCACCAACGTCGGGTTCGTGTGCGTCCACTGCGGATGCGAGGTGCTTCCGTTGGCGAACGGGTCGGTGCGCAACCACTGCCCCGCCTGCCTGTGGTCGCTGCACGTCGACGTGGATCCCGGTGATCGGGCCTCGGACTGCGGTGGCGACCTCGAGCCGGTCGGGGCCGAGCACGCGCCGAAGAAGGGCTGGGTGATCGTGTCGCGCTGCCGAACGTGCGGCGCCGAGCGCCGTAACCGCGCCGCCCTCGACGACCCGCGACAACCCGACGACCTCGACCGGATCATCGACCTGACCGTCGACCCTCTGCGGCGTCGCTGACGCCCCGACTGGAGACCGAGCCCTTGCCCTACGCGACAGATCCGGATCCCTCGTTCGACCCGCTTCGCGACCGCCTGTTCGTCGGGGGGTCGGTACGCACCCTGGACGACCGACGCCCGGTCGCGGAGGCCGTCGCGGTGCGCGGCGGTCGCGTGCTGGCCGTCGGGGACGAGGCCGCGGTCCGCGGGCGCGTCGCCCCGGACGCCGAGACCGTCGACGTCGAGGGGGCGGTGCTCACGCCCGGCTTCCATGACGCGCACGTGCACCTAGGGTTCCACGGGCTCGAGCTCTCGCAGGTGCAGCTGGGCGATACCGGCTCGCTCGACGAGGCGCTCGAACGCCTCCGGCTCCAGGCGGCCTCGGTACCTGCGGGAACGTGGCTGCTGGGGACCGGCTTCGCGCTCCAGCGCTGGGGGCTGCGTCACCCCGACCGGGCCGCGCTGGACGCGGTGCTTCCGGACCATCCGGTGCTGCTCCGCTCGCAGGACCACCACAGCGGGCTCGCGAACAGCGCCGCGCTGGAGCGAGCCGGCGTGCACGCGGGTACCGACGATCCGGCGGAAGGCGTGCTGGTGCGCCGTGCCGACGGCTCGCCCAGCGGTCACCTGCTCGAGCGTGCCGTCGAGGTCGTGGCCCGCGCCGTGCCGGCTCCCACGCCCGGGGAGCTGCGCGAGGCGCTGGAGGCGGGCGCGCGCTCGCTCAACTCCTTGGGCGTCACGACGGTGCACCACATGGCGTACGAGCCGGCGGACAACTTCCGGGCTCTGGCCCTCGCTGCCAGCGACGAGGCGTTCCCGGTGCGGGTGTGGGCGTGCCTGCCGCACGAGGAGATCGAGGCCGCCAGCGCGATCGGCCTGGCGACCGGCATCGGGGGCGACCGGTTCGTGCTGGGGGGCGCGAAGCTCTTCGTCGACGGCGCGCTGGGCAGCCTGTCGGCGTGGATGCTGGAGCCGTACCTGGGCGGAGGCGACGTGGGGATCGTGCTGACCGCGCCCGACACGCTGGCCGAGCGCGTGGCGCTGGCGATCGAGGCCGGCCTGACGCCGGTCGGGCACGCGATCGGAGACGCCGCGGTCCGGGCGCTGCTCGACGCCTACCAGGCGACCGAGCCGGCGTGGCGCGCAGCCGGTCTGCTCCCGCGCGTCGAGCATGCGCAGCACGTCCATCGGGACGACGTCGCGCGGCTCGGACGGATGGGCCTGGTGGCGTCGATGCAGCCGCTGCACCTCACCTTCGACGCGCCGACGATCCACGAGCGGCTGCGCGACCGCGAGAGCCGCGCCTATCCGATTCGCTCGCTGGCGGCCTCCGGCGCCGTGCTGGCGTTCGGGAGCGACACGCCGGTCGCGCCGCCCGACCCCGTGGCCAGCCTGCGGGCGGCGATCGATCGGACCGGGCTGGAAGGTCGCACCGTGGCGCCCGGAGAGGCGATCGATGCCGCCACCGCCGTCGCGGCGTACACGACGGGCGCGGCGACGGCGATCGGTCGCGCCGGACGCTCCGGCGTCCTCCGGCGCGGAGCGGACGCCGACCTGGTCGCCTGGAGCGACGACCCCGTCGCCGGGCGGCTCGACGGCCTCGCGGTCCGAACGACGGTGGTCGCTGGAAGGATCGTGTACCGGGCCTGACGACCGGTCGCGCCCGACCCTCCGCCGCGCGTCAGGCGCTCACGCGGAGCTCGCCGACGCGCCCGCCGGCGGGGCGGGTCGCCAGGAACCAGGCGGCCTCGGCCAGGGCGCCCGGCGCGATCCAGGTCGAGGGGTCCGCGTCCGGCATCGCGCGTCGGTTGGCGTCCGTATCGATCGTGCCTTCCGGGATCAGCAGCGAGACGGCGACGCCGTGCGGCTCGACCTCCGCGCGGACCGAGCGGACGTACCCCTCGAGCGCCGCTTTCGACGCGGCGTACGCGCCCAGGTTCCGACCGCCGCGTGCTGCGCCGGCGGAGACGGCCAGCACGCTCCCCGCGCCCCGCGTCACCATGTGGGGGAGGAACGCGCCGGTGAGGTGGACCGCGGTTCGCAGGTTCACGTCGAGCTGCGCCTCGAGGTCCCGGCGCGTGAGCTCCAGCGCCGACGTCGTCGCGAAGCCCCCCGCGACGTTGAGCACGGCGTCGACGCCGCCGAACGCCTCGTTGGCGGCGTCCGCGACGCGGCGGCAGTCGTCCGGGTCGGTCAGGTCGGCCTCCACGACACGGGCGCCCGGGTGCGCCTCGCGCAACGCATCGACGCCCGACCGCGCGGGAAGCACCAGCCGGCATCCCCGGGCTTCGAACGTGGCGGCCAGAACCGAGCCGAGCCCACCCGCCGCGCCGCTGATCACGGCGTGGCGAGGAGCGCGGCCGTAGGAGGGAGCCTCCTCGGCTCCGGAGTCGGGTCGTGTCGTAGCGTCGTTCATGACGTCCTCCCGTCGGCGCAGAGTCTACGTTCGGCGCGTGCCGGCGAACGTTCTCCGGGCTATCCTGCCCGTATGACATCCGCGCCTCACGTCGTCGATCTCACCGCGCTCCTGAACCGGGCGCGGCTCGCCCAGCGCCAGCTTCCGAGCGGTCCGCGAGAGGCGGGCCTGAACGCGGTCGCCGCAGCGCTGCGCGCCGATGCCCGGACGATCCTGGAGGCGAACGCGCTGGACGTCGCGGCCGAGATCGACGCCGGCACGCCGGCTCCGCTGGTCGACCGGCTGCGTCTCGACGAGGAGCGTCTGGAGGCGGTCGCGGCCGCGTGCGAGCAGGTCGCCGCCCTTCCCGATCCGCTCCATCGTGTGGCGCGGGGCTGGCGTCTCGAGGCGGGCTTGGACGTTCGTGAGGTCACGGTGCCGTTCGGCGTCGTCGGCATGATCTACGAGTCGCGCCCCAACGTGACGGTCGACGCCGCGGCGCTGGCGATCAAGGCCGGAAGCGCGGCGGTGCTGCGCGGCAGCGCCTCGGCGCTTCGCAGCAATCGCGCTCTGGTGGCCGCGATGCGCCGCGGGCTGGTCGGGGCCGGCCTTCCCGCCGACGCGGTCCAGCTGATCGACAGTCCTGAGCGGCGCTACGTGACCGAGCTGCTCTCCGCGCGAGGGCGCGTGGACCTGGTGATTCCTCGCGGTGGCGCCTCGCTCATCACGCACGTGGTCGAGACGGCGAAGGTTCCCGTGATCGAGACGGGCGTCGGCAACTGCCACGTGTACGTCCACTCCGACGCGGACCTGGCGTCGGCCGCGGCGATCGTCCGGAACGCGAAGGTCCAGCGTCCGGGCGTATGCAACGCGGCCGAGACGCTGCTCGTGGACGTGGAGGTGGCCGCCGCCTTCCTGCCGCGCGTGGCCGACGCGTTGCGCACCGACGGGGTCCGCCTGCGTGGCTGCGAGCGGGCCCGCGCCGTCGTCGAGATGGAGCCGGCCGGCGACGACGACTGGGCGGAGGAGTACCTGGACCTGATCCTCGCGGTGCGCGTCGTCGACGGCGTCGACGACGCGATCGAGCACATCGACCGATGGGGAAGCGGTCATAGCGAGGCGATCGTGACGGCCTCGCGAGAGGCGGCCAGGACGTTCCAGGAGCGCGTGGACGCCGCCGCGGTGTACGTGAACGCCTCGACGCGCTTCACGGACGGTTTCGTGTTCGGCTTCGGCGCCGAGATCGGGATCAGCACCCAGAAGCTGCACGCTCGCGGACCGATGGGCCTCGAGCATCTCGTCACCCGGAAGTACCTCGTCGACGGCGACGGCCAGGTCCGCGGCTGAGCCGCGGCCAGCGACCGGCGGAGCCGCCCGTCCAGAGGACCGTCCAATCGCCCGCCGGGCGACCCGCGAGGCCCGGGTTCGACGCAAGGTTTGTCCCGTCCAGGACGGCAGGAATCGTTTGACGACCCGGGCGTGTCCAGGGTATGATCCAAGGGTTCGAGCGCGGGGCGACGTCGCGACGAGCGCAGGATCCGCAGGGGCGATCGTTCCGATGGCACACGCCGTGCGACACGCCGATGCGACCACGCCCCTTCGCCGTCCTGTCCAGCATTCGCACCGTCGTGAGGCACGTCTTCGCACCGTGCGAAGGCCCGGGCGACGGCGCGCGCCGAGCGAGCAGTCGGTGGCGAAGCCACCGACGGGGAGGCACCGTTGAGCGACTACACCGCTGAGAGCATCAAGGTCCTGAAGGGCCTCGAAGGCGTCCGAAAGCGTCCCGCCATGTACGTCCAGGGCGGTACCGGCACCGACGGCTACCACCAGCTCCTCACCGAGATCATCGACAACGCCATCGACGAGGCGCTCGCCGGCTACGCCGAGACGGTCGAGGTGGCGCTGCTGCCCGACGGCGGCGCGCGCGTGCGCGACGACGGTCGCGGAATCCCGGTCGAGACGATGCAGAAGGAGGGCCGGCCCGCGATCGAGGTGATCTTCACCGAGCTCCACGCCGGCGGCAAGTTCGACTCCGACGCGTACAAGGTCTCCGGAGGGCTCCACGGCGTGGGGTCGTCCGTCGTGAACGCCCTGTCCGACTACCTCGAGGCCGAGGTCGTCAAGAGCGGCAAGGTCTGGCGCATCCGCTTCGACAAGGGCGACGTGACGTTCCCGGTCCAGGTCGTCGGGAAGGCGCCGAAGGGCGAGCACGGGTCCACCGTCACGTTCAAGCCGGACCACGCCATCTTCAAGGAGACCGAGGGGTTCGACTACGGTCGCATCCGTCGTCGGCTGCGCGAGCTCGCGTTCCTGACCGGCGGCGTGCGCATCGTGCTCGAGGACCTCCGTGGCGACGAGCCCAAGCGCGAGGAGTTCCTCGAGCGCGGGGGCGTCGGCGCGTACGCCGACACGCTCGCGAAGGAAGGCACGCGGCTGTACGAGAAGCCGATCCACATCTCGACCCAGACCAAGGTCGAGGCGGACGGAGAGTCCCACGAGATCGAGGTCGACGTGGGAATGGTGCACACCAGCGGCTACGGACAGACCATCGTGACCTACGCGAACATGATCACGAACCGTGACGGCGGGACGCACCTGACGGGGTTCAAGACCGCGTACACGAACGTGCTGAACAACTACGCGAAGGCCAAGGCCCTGGTCAAGAAGGGCGATCCGGCGCCGACGGGCGAAGACTTCCTCGAAGGGATCCACTGCGTCATCAGCGTCAAGCTCGGCGAGCCGCAGTTCGAGTCCCAGGCGAAGGTCAAGCTGCTCAATCCCGAGGCCCGCTCGGCCGTGCAGTCCGTCGTGTACGAGAAGTTCGGCGAGGTGCTCGAGGAGAACCCGCGCGTCGGCAAGGCGATCGTCGAGAAGGCGGCCCAGGCGGCCAAGGCCCGCGAAGCCGCGCGGAAGGCGCGCGACCTCGTGCGCCGCGCGAATCCGCTGGACAACGACGAGCTGCCCGGCAAGCTCGCGGACTGCAGCAGCGGCGATCCCGCCATGAGCGAGATCTACATCGTCGAAGGGGACTCGGCGGGCGGAAGCGCCAAGCAGGGACGCGAGCGTCGCTTCCAGGCGATCCTGCCGCTGCGAGGAAAGATCCTGAACGTCGAGAAGGCGCAGATCGGCAAGATCCTCAAGAATACCGAGATCCGGGCCATGATCGCCGCGATCGGCGCGGGCCTCGAAGGCACCGGCGACGACCAGCACTTCAACCTCGAAGACGTCCGCTACCACCGGATCATCATCATGACCGACGCCGACGTCGACGGCAGCCACATCCGGACGCTGCTGCTGACCTTCTTCTACCGCTACATGCGCCCGCTGATCGACGCCGGCTACCTCTACATCGCGCAGCCGCCCCTGTACGGCATTCGCGAAGGCCGGAAGAAGGACCTGCTCTACCTGTTCGACGACGGCGCGCTCCAGAGCTACCACCGCGAGCACAAGGGCGAGCGGTACGAGGTCCAGCGCTTCAAGGGTCTCGGCGAGATGAACCCCGAACAGCTGTGGGAGACCACGATGAATCCCGAAACGCGCGTGCTCAACCGCGTCAGCATCGACGACGTGCTCGAGGCGTCCGAGACGTTCGAGATGCTGATGGGCAGCGAGGTGCCGCCCCGCCGCGAGTTCATCGAGGAGAACGCCCACCGCGCGAACCTCGACATCTGAGCCGGTCGCCCGGCTGCACGACGACCGTCCGAGACGACGCGAGCTCGGCACGGAACGCGTCGGCGGCGCCCCCGTAGGGCGCCGCCGACGCAGCGTGCGACGAACATCCACGAAGACCGGCGAAGCCTAGGGGGAGCGCGAAGGTCCGTCCGTCCCGGCCGCTTCGTCGGTCGCGTCGCCCGCCGCGTCGCCCGCCGCGCCGGGGACCACCGCCAGGTTCTCGGGCTCGCGTCCCGCGAGGACGCCGATCACGCCGTCCGCCACGAGGCGGGCCATGGCGTCGCGTGTCGCGACCGTCGCCGACCCCAGATGCGGAGCCATCACGACGTTCGGCAGCGCGGGCAGATGCGGATGGACGTGCGGCTCGCGCTCGAACACGTCCAAGCCCGCCCCCGCGATCCGACCCGCGCCCAACGCATCGACCAGCGCCTGCTCGTCGACCACCTCGCCCCGCGCCGTGTTCACGAGGATCGCCGACGCCTTCATGAGCCCCAGGGCACGCGCGTCGATCAGGTGACGCGTCGCGTCGGTCAGCGGACAGTGCAGGCTGACCACGTCGCTCGTCGCGAGCAGCTCGTCCAGGGGAACCTTGCGTGCCGGCAGCTCGGCCTCCGCCCGCTCGTGACGGGACCGGGCGTGGTACACGACCTCCATGCCGAAGCCGCGAGCGCGTCGCGCGGCCGCCGTGCCGATCCGTCCCAGGCCGACGACCCCGAACCTCCGGCCGTGCAGCTCCGTTCCGAGCAGCTGAAGCGGAGCCCAACCCGTCCACCGTCCCGAGGCCACCAGTCGGTGCGCCTCCACCGCACGGCGGGCCACCGCGAGCAGCAGCGTCCACGCCAGATCCGCGGTGGCTTCGTCCAGCACGCCCGGCGTGTGCGCCACGGCGACGCCGCGAGAGCGGCAGGCGTCCAGGTCCACGTTGTCCAGGCCGACGGCGTAGTTCGCGACGACACGCAGCCGCGGTCCCGCAGCGTCCAGGACGTCGACGTCGATCGCGTCGGAGAGGAGCGAGACGATGGCGTCGGCCCCGGCTACGAGCCGGAGCAGCTCCTCGCGCGAGGGCGGCATGTCGGTTTCGTGGAGACGGACGTCGTGCCCGGCGGCGCGCAGCAGGTCGACAGCGACGTCCGGTAGGCGGCGGGTGATGGCGACGAGTCCCATGCGACACGATACGGCGTTCGGCCGCCACGGGCGGGGCGGCCGAACGCCGAGCTCGATGATCGGTGCGCGTCGTGACGCTGGGGCCGCCCTCAGGGCAGGTCGGGTCTCGCCTCCAACACGTCGCTGGCCGCCAATCCTTGGCCTCGAGCGGCAGCGATCTCGTCCGGCGTGAACGGCGAGACGTCGTCCGACAGCTCGCCGGCGTTGTCCCACGCCGTCGTCACGTAGTTCAGGACCGCCGCGATCTGGTCGTCGGAAAGCTGCTGCCAGGCAGGCATGACTCCGGCGTAGCTGGTGCCGTTCACGACGATCTGACCCTGTACGCCGTAGACCAGGGCGAGCACCAGGTAGTCGCGGCCGCCCTCGGCGTTCGCGAGCTCGGCGGCGTGACCGCCGGCGAGCGGCGGGAACGCGCCGGGGATGCCCTGACCGTTGGCCTGGTGACAGGCCGAGCAGTTCGCCGCGTAGACCGGCTCGCCGTCTGCGGCGGGCGCCTCTGCCTGAGCTGTTTCGGCCCCGTCTTCGGCGGGCTCGCTCGCCGCTGCCTCGTCCGCCGCTGCCTCGTCCGCGGCAGCTTCGTCCGCGGAAGCGGCGTCGTCGTCTGGAGTCGTCTCCGCCCCGGCGGCGGGCGTGGTCGGGCCGCCGATGGCGGTGAGCGACAGGTCGACGCCGCGCTCCGCGACCAGCTCGATCGCGCGCTCGATGTCGATGCGCGCACGGTCCTCGCCGACCAGCTCGTAGCCCTCCAGGTCGTCCGTCGCCGCGAGCAGGGTGGCGCGGTACTGCTGATCGTCGGCCGGCTGGAACGAGCCTTGCGGCTGCGACGTCGCGAGGATCAGCACGAACACCAGCAGGGCGACCATGCCCACGCCGCTGACGACGAACGCGTTGCGGATCCCGGTTTCGCTCACCAGGCGGTCGTCTCGTTCAGGCATGCTGCTCCGCCCCCTTCAGGCGAGGATCGTGGGCGGGCAGGATCGGGTGGGCGGCGAGGCGACGGAGGTAGAAGAACAGCCACACGCCGCCGACGCCCAGCCAGATCAGCACGTCGGAAAGCGTGATCGGGAAGCCGGGACGATCGAACGCCGGAACCACGAAGTAGATCAGGTTGACGAGCTGAACGAAGAGGGCCCACGCCGCGACGGTCGCCAGCGCGAGCCGTTTGCGTTTGACCCAGCGCGAGAACAGGATCACGAACGGCGCCAGGAATCCGAACGCCAGCAGGAACCCGCCGACGCCCAGCCAGCCGGGCGCGAGCCGGACGACGTACCAGGGCGTTAGCTCGGAGACGTTCCCCGACCAGATGATGATCAGCTGCGAGAACGACACGTACGCCCAGAACATCAGGAACGCCATCAGGAAGTTGCCCAGGTCCTGAAGCCGCTTCGCCGTGAGCAGGTCGTCGATTCGGGCGCTCCGCCCCGCCAACACCACCATCACCAGGATGACGAAGGCGACGGCCGTGATCGCCTGGGAGATCATCAGGATGACCGAGTAGATGCCCGACCACCAGTCGGGCGTGAGCGACATCGCCCAGTCGCGGCCGGCGAACGACATCGTGAGGACGTACAGGACGATCCAGAGTCCGCCCATGCTCTTCAGGCGATAGCCGATCTGGCCGCTCTGCTCCGGCTCCCGATCCTGCCGCGCCGATCCGCGCAGGTAGAGCCAGGCGGCGAACAGCCAGAGAGCGAAGTAGATCACCGTGCGCACCACGAAGAACGGCGTGTTCAGGTAGGCGGTCTTCGCGGCGACCAACGGGTGGCTGGCCACGTAGGCGGCGTCGGTCCAGGCGTACAGCGCATTCATCCCGAACAGGACAGGCAGGAAGAGCAGCGCCATGATCGGCAGCAGCGAGACGCCGGCCTCGAGCGGACGCTGGATGACCGCGCTCCACGATCCTCCGGCCATGTGCCCGACGATCAGCATCACCAGCGCACCCAGCGAGAGCCCCACCCAGAACAGGAAGGCCAGCAGCCACGACTCGTAGAAGCCGCCGCTCAGTCCGGCGAGAACGCCGCCGATCAGGCCGACCGCGCCGGCGAGCAGGGCGACGAGCGGGCCGCGGCGGAAGTCGACGCGTTCCATCAGCGGACCTGCCCTTCGGTGGCGCGTAGGGTCTCGAGAACGTCGGGCGGGATGTCGTCGAGCGTCGCGTTCTGGCTCAGCTGCAGCGCCTTGACGTACGCGGCGATCGCCCAGCGATCCTCGACGGGAACCCTCGACGCGTAGCTGTACATGCGGCCGAAGCCGTTCGTGACGGCATTGAACACGTACCCGACGGGTGCGTCCAGCAGGCGCTGATCGTGGAACGAGGTGGGCCGGGGGAAGCCCTTCTGCACCACCATGCCCAGGCCGTCGCCGTTGTAGTTGTGGCACGCTGCGCAGAAGATGTCGTAGCGCTCCTGGCCGCGTAGCAGAAGCTCGGTGGTGAGCGCGACCGGCAGCTCGGTGACGAGTCCGCCTGGACCCTGGCCGGTGAGGTAGACGGGATCGATCGCGCCGCGCTCGCGCGAGACGGTCCCTTCGGGGAGCGGGCGGGACGAGGTGCCGTCCGCGAAGAACGGGCTGGCCTCGTACGCCTCGGCCCTGGGCTGGTCGTACATGTTGCGGCCGCACGCCGACAGGACGAGCGCCAAGCCGATCACCAGCACGGGCAAGGCGCGGCGGGCACGCCGCGGGAAGGAAGAGGCGGGGGCCGTCACTTAGCGCTCCACTTCCGAGACGCGCACGGGACCGAGGTCCTCGAGGAAGCTGCGCGTCTCGTCGGGATCGAACCGCTCGTCGCGCGCCTCGATGCAGAGGAAGAACCGATCACGGGTCGCGGCGACGAAGTTCGGCGTGTTGAAGATCGGGTGGTACGGACGGGGAAGACCGTTCCGGCCCAGCATGAACAGGCCGGCGGTGAAGGCCGAGAGCAGCACGGTGACCTCGAACGTGATCACGATGAAGTTGGGCCAGCTGTTGAGCGGCTTCCCGCCGATGTTCAGCGGATAGAAGATCACGTTCGCGTAGTACTGCAGGAAGAAGCCTCCGAGCGCGCCGACGATGCCGGCCGCCAGCACGATCCAGCCCAGCCGCGTCGGCGCGAATCCGAGCCGATCGTCGAGGCCCTCGACGGGGTACGGCGTGTAGGCGTCCATGGTGCGGTAGCCCGCCTCGCGCGCACGGTCGGCGGCGGCCTCGAGCGCTTCGACCTCTTCGAACTCGGCCACCAGGCCGTACAGGTCGGGACCGGCATCCGTCGTCGCCGCGTGGGCGGCGTTCGCTTCGCTCACGAGCGTGCCTCCTGCTCGAGCTGTCGTGCCCGGATCTCCTCGTACGGATCCAGGTCGTGATGCGCGTCGTGGTGGGCCAGCTCCTTCATCTCCGCCGTCGCGATGGAGGGCAGAAGCCGGATGAACAGCAGGAACAGCGTGCCGAACAGTCCGAAGGTGCCGATGTAGAGCGACCAGTCCCAGAACGTGGTCACGTAGTCGCCCCAGCTGGAGGGAAGGAAATCCTTGGTCAGCGTGATCGCGACGATCACGAAGCGCTCGAGCCACATCCCGATCGACACGATCACCGAGATCAGGAACAGGGCGAGCGGGCTCTGCCTGACGCTCCTGAACCAGAGCGGCTGGATCGCCACGCCGTTCGCAGCGATCAGCAGCCAGAACGCCCACCAGTGATCCGCTCCGAACACGCGGTTGTACGCCATGAAGCGCTCGAACTCGACGCCGGAGTACCAGGCGTCGAACAGCTCCACGCCGTAGCCGTACACGACGATCATGCCCGTGGCCAGCATCAGCTTCGCGGAGTTGTCCAGGTGGCGCATGGTGATGAGGTTCTCGAGCCCGAACGCCTTGCGCAGCGGGATCGCCAGCAGCAGCACCATCGCGAAGCCGGCGAACACCGCGCCCGCGACGAAGTAGGGCGGCATGATCGTGTTGTTCCAGCCCGGCACCTGACTCACCGCGAAGTCCATGGCGATCGTCGAGTGCACGGAGAGCACCAGCGGGAACGACAGGGCCGCGAGCAGCAGATAGGCACGCTGGTAGCGCTGCCAGGCCTTGGCCGAGCCGTTCCATCCCAGCGCCAGCGTGGCGTACAGCAGCCGCTGGAAGCGGTTCTTGCTCTGGTCGCGGAGGGTGGCCAGGTCGGGGATCAGCCCGATGAACCAGAACAGTACCGACACGCTGGCGTACGTTCCGATCGCGAACAGGTCCCAGTCGAGCGGGCTGCGGAACTGCGGGAACAGCCCGTAGGTGTTCGGGTAGGGCAGGAGCCAGTAGAAGACCCACGGCCGGCCCAGGTGGAGGATCGGATACAGCCCCGCGTTCACGACGGCGAAGATCGTCATCGCCTCGGCGAAGCGGTTGATCGAGGTCCGCCACGGCTGGCGGAAGAGCAGCAGCGCGGCCGAGATCAGGGTGCCCGCGTGCCCGATCCCGATCCACCACACGAAGTTGATGATCGGCATGCCCCAGGCGACGGGCACGTTGTTCCCCCACACGCCGGTGCCGGTGGTGATGAGCACGACGATCGACACCAGGTAGAGAGCGAGCAGGCCCAGCGAGATCCCGAGCCCGATCCACCACCACAGCGGCGTGCGTCCGAGCCCGACGAGCACCGGCGCGTTGACGGTGTCGTCGATGCCGCTGGACGTCTGTCCGGGGCCGATGACGCGGTTCGTCTCGACCGTGCCGGGACCTCCCGTCCGTACGGCCATCAGTGACCTCCCGACTCGTCGCCGGCGAGGGCCGGGTGGGGGTTGCGGACGTGGGCGAGGTAGGTGGTGCGCGGCACCGTGTTGAGCTCCTCGAGCACCGCGTAGTTCAGGACGGACGCCTTCGTGGCGGTCACGCGGCTGTCGGGATCGTTCGTGTCGCCGAAGACGATCGCCTCCGTCGGGCACGCCGCCTGGCAGGCGGTGACGACCTCGCCGTCGCGGATCCGACGATCCTCGTTGTTCGCGTCGATCCGAGCCCGCGCGATCCGCTGCGTGCAGTAGGTGCACTTCTCCATCACGCCGCGGCTACGGACGGTGACGTCGGGGTTGTTCGCGAGGCTCAGCTCCGTCGCATCGCCGTCGAGCTCGGCGTACTGCAGGAAGTTGAACCGCCGCACCTTGTACGGGCAGTTGTTCGAGCAGTAGCGCGTGCCCACGCAGCGGTTGTAGACCATCACGTTCAGGCCCTCGCTGTCGTGCACCGTGGCGCCCACCGGGCAGACCGGCTCGCACGGCGCCTTTTCGCAGTGCTGACACGCCATGGGCATCTGGTAGTACTCCGGGTCGTCGATGCTGCCCGCGTAGTAGCCGTCGACGCGGATCCAGTGCATCTCGCGGCCCACCAGGACCTGATCCTTGCCGACGATCGGGACGTTGTTCTCCGACTGGCAGGCGGTGACGCAGGCGTTGCAGCCGGTGCAGACCGACATGTCGACGACCATGCCCCAGGCGTACGACTCGTAGACGTAGTCGTCGTACAGGTCGGCATCGTGGTGCTGGACGGGGTGGACGAAGTGCGGATGCTCGGGCTCGGCCTTGAGGTCGGCCAGCGTACCGTGGCGGACGATGTGCCGCCGCTCGCCGGTGCCCTCGAGCGCGGTGTGCAGCTGGGTCGAGGCGAGGCGGTGGCGCCCCCGGACCTTGCGGGCCTGGACCTGCGGCGCGAACCCGACGTCGCCACGCATCAACGGATAGGCGTTCACGCCGAGCCCGTCCGCGACGCGTCCGGCCGCGTCGCGACCGAAGCCGAGGTGCAGCAGCACGACGCCGTCCGCCTGGCCCGGCAGGATCCAGACCGGCGCGGTCACCGAGCGTCCTTCGACGGTGAGCTCAAGCAGATCCTCGTTCCGCACGTCCAGCGATTCGGCGGTCCGGGCGCTCAGCAGCGCGGCGTTCTCCCACGTCAGCTTCGTGAACGGCTTGGGCAGCTCCTGCAGCCAGCCGTTGTTCGCCCAGCGACCGTCGCCGATGCTCGGATCGGGCCTGAGCAGCAGCACCAGGTCGTCCGTCGGCAGCGGCACGGTGACGTCCGCGAGGGAGACGCCGACGTCCTGCGACGGCGACGCGGTGCCCTCGATCGCGCCGCGATGGACGGCACGCTGCCAGAACGCCTCGAAGTCGCCCTCGACCCGCTGGCGCCACGTCTCGCGCACCAGATCGTGGGAGCTGGACTCGGCGTCGCCGGAGAGCAGGGCGAGGAGCTCGTGCGCCGAGCGCCCGCCGTAGAACGGCTGGATGATCGGCTGCATCACGGTCGCGGTGCCGTCGTGGGCGCGCGCGTCGCTCCAAGCTTCGAGGTGGTGCGCTTCGGGCGCATGCCATGTCGTCGCCTGGCCCGTCTCGTCTCGGTAGAGGCCGAGGTGGACGCTGGTCGCGACGCGATCGAGCGCGGCCGCGAAGTCGACGTCGGCGGGAGCGGTGTGGACCGGGTTGCCCCCGACGATCACCAGCGTAGCGACGTCGCCCGCGTTCATCGCGTCCACCAGCTCGCGCAGCGAGGCGCGGTGGCTCTCGGGACGCGCCTCGACCGGCTCGTGCACGGTGACGGTGCTCCCGTACGCGTCCAGCGCAGCGTTCATGGCGTGCGCCAGGGCGTGGACCGGTGCGGGCTGCTCCTGACCGGCGACGACGAGCGCACGGCCGCGGCTCGACTCGAGCTCGCCGACGAGGGCGTCGACCCAGGCGTCGTCGACGCCGGCCGGCAGCTCCGCCGCCGGGGCGTCGACCCCGAGGCGGCCGGCGACCACGGCGGCCAGCGCCGCGATCTCCGCGGGCGTCAGCGCGACCCTGTGATCGGCCAGCGTGCCGGTGGGCGACGGCGTCGCCTGCGCCATCCAAAGCCGGCCCATCGCGTCGTCGGCCGTCCGCACGCGACGCTTCCGCGCGAAGGCGCGGGCGTGCGCCAGGCGGCCCGGCCCGGCGTTCGTGAAGTCGGCGTCCAGCGAGAACACCACGTCGGCGGCGCCGAAGTCCGGCACGACGGTGACGTCGCGGCCGAAGGCGGTCCGGGTCCCGAGCACCGCACCGTCCGCGTGGAGCGGATCGTACTGGTGCCAGCGCATCGAGGGGTAGCGTTCCTGGAGCGCTGTGAGCTGGCGCGTCAGGGTGGGCGAGGTGACCGTCTCGGTCAGCACGGCCAAGCCTTCGCCGTCCCCGAGGTCGGACAGGGCGGCGGCGAGGTCGTCCCAGCCGCGGGTCGCGCCGTTCTCGGTGATCGCTTGCGAGCGGTCCGGGTCGTACAGCGTCAGGACGGTCGCCTGCGTGGTGGCCGAGGTCGCGCCCAGGCTGGACGGGTGGTCGGGGTTGCCCTCGACCTTCGTCGGCCGGCCCTGGTGGCTCTCGGCCAGCAGCCCTTCGGCGTAGCCGCCGGCCGTGATCGCCGTGGCGTAGAACAGCGGACGTCCGGGGACGAGCTGCTCGGGCGCCTGGACGTAGGGGACGATCTTCTCGTGCGGAAGCGAAGGGCGTGCGCAGGCGGAGAGTCCGGCCAGGGCCAGCGAGGCCCCGAGGAGCTTCATGAAGTCGCGCCGCTGCAGGGACGCCTCGAGCGGAGCCGCCTGCCGCGGGAACTCCTCGGCCAGGAAGGCGCGGAACTCGTCGGTGTCCGCCAGCTCGTCGAGGCCCTGCCAGTACTCGCGTCCCTTGCTGGACTGGAGCCGCTGACGGATTTCGTCGATCGTCGGGGTGGGTCTCACGGCGTCGCTCATCGGTGGCACGCCGAGCAGTCGAGAAGCTTGTCGGTGTTCACGTGGTACGCCTCCACGAGCTCGGCTCCGAGCGCCAGCTGATCGGCGGGGGCCACGTAGTCCATGTTGAACACCTCGCTGCGCGGCCTGAGGTTCTCCTCCGGCGCGCGGTGGCACTCGAGGCACCAGCCCATCGTGAGCGGCTCGTTCTTCCAGATGCCGCCCATCTCGTCGACCGCGCCGTGGCAGCTGCTGCAGCCGACGCCGTTGTTCACGTGGGCGCTGTGGTTGAAATAGACGAAATCGGCGAGATCGTGGACGCGGTTCCACTCGATCGGGCGCTGTTCGTCCCACGACGCTTGGACCACCTCGAGCGCGGGGGCGCCGACGCGGATCTGCGAGTGGCAGGTCATGCAGGTCTCGGTGCCGGGCACGTTGGCGCTGGCCGCCACCTCGACCGAGGTGTGGCAGTAGCGACAATCCAGCCCGAGCTGGCCGGCGTGGAGGTTGTGCTGGAACGCGACGGGCTGCTCGACCGGGACGCCGACGGCGTTGTTCGTGGTGCGGGCGTAGAACGCCAGCACGATCATCAGCAGGAGGACGAACGCGCCCCCGCCGACGACGAGCCACTTCGCGAACGCGTTGGCATTCGGAGGGAAGGACTGCGGCATCAGATCTGGACCTCGGTGCGGGCCGGCGCGCGCTTCGGCACGGCCGATCTACGGGAACGGGACGGTGGACGCCTGGCGTGCAAGAGTGCTGACCTCCTGTAGGCCCCTCGTGGGATGGACGACCCTCGTGGGGTGGACGAACCCTCAGAGACGGTGGAACTGGCGGCGACGACGTCGCGACGCAGAACGGGACGAATGTACCACAGGCGTTTTGCGGTCAGCGGCGGGACATTCGTCCCGGGTCGGGCGGTCGCGCGGTTTCCGAGGGACCGCGGGTCGGAGCGCGGGCCGAAACACGAGAAGCGCGGTCCGTGGGTCGGACCGCGCTTCTCGCCGGACGTGATGGTGGAGCCTGTCGGATTCGAACCGACGACCTTCCGCTTGCAAAGCGGATGCTCTCCCAGCTGAGCTAAGGCCCCACGTCGCCGTCGCGTTCGTCTGTGCCGCGCGAGGCAACCGGCAGGATACGCGCGTTGCGCGTGGCGGTCAAGCGCGGCCACGACGGGACGTGCGCGCCGCCGGGAAACGCGCTACGGGCGGCCCTGGCGCGCCGATCAGGGCGAGGCGTCCGGCGCGTCCTCGGCGTCCAGCCGAGCGAAGATCATCCGCCCCACGTTCGTCTGCAGGCTGCTGGTGACCGTCGCCTCGACGTTCTCGCCGACCAGGTCGGCCGCGTCCTCGATGACGACCATGGTGCCGTCGTCCAGGTAGGCGAGGCCCTGTCCCGCTTCGCGGCCTGGACGGACGACGGAGAGCGACAGCGTCTCGCCCGGCAGATACGTCGCCTTGACGGCGCTCGCGAGCTGGTTCAGGTTCAGCACCCGGACGCCCTGGAGCTTCGCGACCTGATGGAGGTTGAAGTCGGTCGTGACGAGGTCGGCCCCCCTGCGTCTGGCCAGCAGGACGAGCTTGTCGTCGACCGCGCTCGCCTCGGGAACGGCGTCGCGCACGATCTCGGTCTCGACGCTGGGCTGCTCGGCCAGGCGCTCCAAGGTCTCGAGGCCGCGACGCCCGCGCTTGCGGCGCAACGCGTCGGCGTCGTCCGCGATGCGCTGCAGCTCGCCCAACACGAAGTCGGGGACCAGCAGGCGTCCTTCCAGAAAGTTCGCCTTGGCCACGTCCACCAGGCGGCCGTCGATGATCGCGCTGGTGTCCAGCAGCTTCGGTCGTCCCGCCGTCTCGCCTGCGTCGTCCGCCTGCTCGGTCGTGAACGGCAACACCCGCCGGTTCGCGACGAAGAACGCGGTGGTCGAGATCATCAGCAGGCCGGCGATCAGCAGCGACCAGTACCAGGTGAATCCGGGCACGCTCGCGAGGACGTTGTTCAACAGAACGGTGAGGACGAGCGCCACGGTGGCGCCGGTGAGCGCGGCCAGCACGGCCTCGGGCGGAGCGGAGCCGAGACGCTCCGCGATGCGCGAGACGCGGGCGTCGATCCACTTGGCGGGTCGGGCGCCGATCAGCCAGCCCAGCAGCAGGCCGAGGAGCGCCAGGTAGAGCACGTTGTTCGGTCCGGTCAGCACGCCGTTCGCAAGCAGGCGCGAAGCGACGATCGCTCCGACCGCACCGAGGCCGGCCGCCAGGGCGGCCCGGACCAACAGGGCGGCCGGGCCGCCCCGGGACGCGTCGCGGCTCATCGGGACGCCGCCGGGGCCGGCGCATGAACGCGGGCGACGGCCTCCGACAGGTCGCGGCAGCCGCCGCCGGGAAGGTCCGGGTGACGGGGTCCGATGACGGTCGCGAATCCGACCCGCTGCGCCTCGGCGACGCGGCGGGCCAGCTGCCCCACGCCGCGGATCTCGCCGGCCAGGCCGACCTCGCCGACCACCGCGGCGTCCTCGGGCAACGGCCGGTTCGTCACGGCCGACCAGACGGCCAGCGCGACGGCCAGGTCGGCGCCCGGATCGGTGAGGCGCAGGCCGCCGGCGACGTTCACGAACACGTCCAGGCCCGCCAACGGCAGATCCATGCGCCGCTCCAGCACGGCCAGCACGACGTCCACGCGGCGGCCGTCCAGTCCTTGGACGACGCGTTTGGGGCTGGCGTACGGGCTCTTGGAGGCGAGCGCCTGGACTTCGAGCAGCAGGGGTCGCTGCCCTTCGAGCGCCGCCACGACGACGCTCCCCGGTACGCCGGCCGGCCGTTCCGCCAGGAACGCCGCCGACGGGTTCGCGACGGCGGCCATTCCGGCGTCGCCCATCTCGAACACGCCGACCTCGCCGGCTGGGCCGAAACGGTTCTTGAGCGCCCGCAGCACGCGGTAACCGGCGGCGGACTCGAGCGAGAAGGTCGCGTCGACCATGTGCTCGACGACCTTGGGCCCGGCGATCGTGCCCTGCTTGGTGACGTGTCCGATGAGCATGAGCGTCGCGTCCGACTCCTTGGCGGCGCGGGTCAGCAGCGCGGTGCCGTCGCGCACCTGCGTGAGGCTGCCCGGAACGCCCTCGTCGTCGGCGCGCAACGTCTGGATGCTGTCGACGACGACCAGGTCGGGCGAGGTGCGGACGAGGTGGTCGGCCAGAGCGCGGGCGTCGACGTCACGCGTGGCGACGAGCCCGCCGGCCAGCCCCAGGCGCTCCGCTCGGAGCTTGATCTGCGCCAGAGACTCTTCGCCGGCCACGTAGAGCACGGTCCGTCCAGCGTCGACGGCGTGGCGGGCCAGCTGCAGGAGCAGGGTGGACTTGCCGATTCCGGGCTCGCCCGCGAGCAGCAGCGCCGCGCCCGGCACCCAGCCCCCGCCCAGCACGCGGTCGACCTCTGCGTCGCCGCTGGAGGTGCGTTGCAGCGCGAGGTCCTCGATCGACTCGAGGGGCGCGGTCGTCACCGTTCGGACCGTGCGCCGGAGGCCGGTGGTCTGCGGGGAAGCCGGCGGCGCCTCGGCCACCATCGACGACCACGCTCCGCACGATGGACAGCGTCCGAGCGGGGCAGGCGATTTCGCCCCGCACGACTCGCACACGTAGCTGGTCAGCGTCCTCGGCACGCCCGAGCCTCGTCCCGCATTCGGACATCGTATCCGACCGTGATCGCGCCGGAGGCGCGACGGCCGATGCAGGCGCGCCCTTCGAGGTGCCGCGCCGCCACGCGATGGGCGACGGCCCTCAGACGACCGGCACGGGCCGAGCGAACACGAGCGCGTCGTTCTCGACGGTGACGACGATCGGCTCGTCCGATCCGCCGCGCAGGAGCTCCAGCGACAGAGGGTCCTCGATGTGCTCGCGAAGCACCCCGCGCATCGGCCGGGCGCTCTGCCCGGGAGGGACGTGCCGAACCAGGAACGCGGCGACCTCGCCGGAGAACGTCACGTCGATGTCGCGCGACGCCAGCTCCGCGCGGATCTCGTCGAGCATCTGCCCGGTGATGTGGAGGATGCCGGCCTCGTCGAAGGTGCGGAACGCGATCACTTCGTCGAGCCGGTCCAGGAACTCGGGCGCGAAGATGTTCTTGAGAGGCGCGTTGACGTCCTGGATTCCGGTCTCGGCCTGGAAGCCGACGGTCGGTCCCTGGTTGAAGCCGGTGTTGCTGGTCATGATCAGGATCACGCGACGGAAGTCCACGGTGCGACCGAGCCCGTCGGTGAGGCGACCGTCGTCGAGCACCTGCAGGAAGGTGTTGTAGATGTCCGGGTGCGCCTTCTCGATCTCGTCGAGGAGCACGACGCTGAACGGCTGACGACGGATCGCCTCGGTCAGGCGCCCACCCTGCTCGTGCCCGACGTAGCCGGGAGGCGCTCCGATCAGCTTGCTGATGGCGTGCGACTCCTGGTACTCGCTCATGTCCAGCCGGACCAGCGACCGCTCGCTGCCGAACAGCTCGACGGCGAGCTGCTTGGCCAGGAACGTCTTGCCCACGCCGGAGGGACCGACGAACAGGAACGACGCCGAGACCCGCGCACGTCCGCCCAGGCCCACGCGTGCGCGCCGGAGCGCGGCCG
>Ga0209942_1000529_pt1 | contig 22881 bp, 20 predicted proteins | sample SalPonR1_A_D2_MG_FD_185695 | JGI IMG/M metagenome (GOLD analysis project Ga0209942, IMG submission 185695) | Salt pond soil microbial communities from South San Francisco under conditions of wetland restoration - Salt Pond MetaG R1_A_D2_MG... ...
TTACAGGTCCGGCGGTCCATGATGTGTTTGCGAACATGGATATGGTTGTACCGTCTTCGCTTCCATACGGTGCCCATACTGTTGAGACTGTTGTCAGCCCTTCCGGCGGTTCGTCAATCCAAACTTTCTCGAACATTACGTCGCCTTTTCCATATTCGTTAATGAACTTGATGTAAAGCGTGTCGTCTTTTGGAACTGTCACATACTCGCCGTAGTCCATCCAGTCGCCTTCGCCCACTTTGTATTCAATCTCGGAGGTCCAGCCCGGAAGCAATTCAATCTCTTCGACCGTGTAGTCTCCCATCGGCTGCGTTACAGGTCCGGCGGTCCATGATGTGTTTGCGAACATGGATATGGTTGTACCGTCTTCGCTTCCATACGGTGCCCATACTGTTGAGACTGTTGTCAGCCCTTCCGGCGGTTCGTCAATCCAAACTTTTTGGAACATTACATCGCCGGTTGGCGGATTCATATGGTTTACAACTGTAAATGTCGCATCCGGCGTTGTTTCAGTCAACTCAACTGTTTGCGGAATCCCTGAAGCATTGTAATAAGTCTGGTCTCCTGTTTCAAACACCCATTCCTTGGTAAGGTTGTATGTCCCGAGTGTCAGGTCTTCAACTGTCGTCGTCCAACTTGGATAATCAACTCTTGCAAACGGATATTGATCATTCACTGTGAAAGTCACATAACCAGATTCGGGTACAAAGTCGCCTTCCCATTCCTTGACGAAGGTTATGCTGCCCAAAGTTGTAACAGGCGGGTTGTAGGTATTAGTTACAGTCACTTGAACTGTCTCCTCAATAACCGCATTAACTGTTTCCGGATTGTATTCCACTTGCCAGTTGTCGCCAATGAATTCCTCCGATACAGTATACTCACCCGGCTCCACGTTTGGAATCATTCCTTTCCAAGCGCAAGATGAATCGAGTTTTATTTCATAGTTTCCCGAATCGCCGTCAAAGTGTATCACAACTTCGTCGGGTCTTTCCTGCCCTGTAAATTCCTTTATGACTTCAATGGTTCCATATGGAGGCGCGACAATACTTACCTCTTTGTTGCCGGTTCCAACCAATCTTGCGTGTAGACTGGCTCCCGACCACTGGCTGGACTGCCCCGGCCCCGCAAGTCTCGCTTCAAACGCCATCGCAAACTCAGCAGGCAAACCGCTTGAACTTGTGATTTCAATTGTAAAGGTCATTTTTCCCGATGTTGTCGACTTCACAATATCGGTTGTATATCTCCCCGACATGTTGATAACGGTTCCCGAACTGTCGTAGAAAACAACCTCGGGGCGAACATCGTCAAAACCGTATTTTTCGGAATCTCCGTTTTCATAATAATCGAATTCTATTCCGTATTGGGTAACGCTATTGTCTTCGGACACATATCTCATCGATACATAATCCAATTCCTTGTATCCCTTTATGTTCGACTGCTCCCAACGATTTTGCGATTCGTCATATGCTTGCAGTTTTCCCGTATCACTGCCTTTGAAAGCCCACGTATCAGGTTCTGCAAAAGCAAAGCTTATAGATGAAAGCACCAAAGCCAGAATCAATGTAAAAGACAAAAGCTTTTTCATAAACTCACTTCCTTTCAATAAATATTTGTTTTCTCCCAAAAAATCAAAAAACCGCCGTAATCAATCTACGGCAGCCAGACTGTCCTGAGTTCACTGTTATGTATGGGGTGCGATTATTGCTTCTTTGGACGGACTCTCGGCTTTGCGTCCCCGCCTTCCGGCGGGTTTGCCCTTTTCGTATCCATTAGATGAATTTATTTGTATTTTGCATTGACTAAGCGGCTTGAAGCAAGGTATTTTACTGAATTAAACCACTCCCTTCTCGTTTACATTATTTCCCTTATTGAAAAGACAAAAAACTGCCACTAAGGCTTGCTGCAGTCCGATTGTCAATCTTTCACTCAAAATCAAATGTGCGACAATCACTTGTTGGGTTTATACCCCGCACATTCAAAATTTAAAACATGAAACATGAATTTAATATATAGAAGCGCCCGAAAAGGGCGCTTGAGATTGAAGAAAAAGTCTCAATATCACAGGCTGTAGAAAACCTTCTATTTCAAGGCGCCACAAAAAGCCAGTGATGGGAGCGTATTGAGACATACGTGACCAAACGGGTTTTTGCATGGCAACGCAGAAATTGGTGTTTTTCTACAGTCTGAAGCGCCCGAAAAGGGCGCTTCTACATATTTACAGTTTTCGATTCGAATAGCTCTAGCTGATATCAGAAGCTTATGAAATGCTGGGTGTAATAGGCATTGTAGCTTCCTCCAAATGCGACTCCAACCCCGATGTAGTCGTAGTCTCCAAGTATTGCCGTCCTGTGTCCCAGCGAATTCATCCAGTCGTAGTGGGCGTAAAAAGCGTTGGATTCTCCAGCCGCGATATTCTCTCCTGCCTTTTCGTAATTTATTCCGGCAAGGCTCATTCGATCAAAGGGAGATTGTCCCAAAAGGTCATAGTGAGAAAAATATCCATTTGATGCCATGTCTTCGCTATGACCCTGGGCGGTGTAATGGGCCGTCTGGTTCCATTCAAGAGGCCGTAGTCCGCGTTTGGCTCTTTCTGTGTTGGCAAGTTCGAAGATTTGCCGTTCGTAGCTTTTCCCAAGCAGGCCGCTCGGGGTCCCGTAGTAGCCGTCAAGCTTCATTTCTTCATCTTCCGCTATTTCCAAAATTCCTGCAACGCTGTTGTCGTATTCATCATAAAAAAGCGTAACATAGCTGTTTCCGGTCTCAAATGTGTCATGGGGACCTGCCGGCAACATGAAATAGGTGTTGCCTTTGACTATTCTTGAAATTCCGGTACCGAAATAATCCTCAGCCTCCCCGGGAGCAAGCCCCAGCTTGAATCCGTCATTCCTTTTGTAGGACGAGGAATTGGTAAAAATAGCCGCGACTTTTCCGTCTCTGTACCCGATTTGGTAATAATTGAGGTAGTCGCTGTTGTAAACGTACCAGTCGAAGCCGTAGTTGCTAAGCAGTGATACGGAAGGTTGCCCGATCTTTTCCCCCACTTGCTGCCACGAGTCTCCAAGGCTGACAGCAGCATTCGTGCTGATGGACACTGTCCGGGTCTGACCGTTCCATGAAACGCCGGCGTCAAGCCCCTCCGCAATGAACCTGAGCGGAACATAGGTTCTGGAATCGATTATGACGGGAGGAGAATCTATGGTTGTCGATGATCCATTGACATATGCCCGGCTCGATCCTATAGACAGGTTGACGATTCTACCGTCCTGCTCTGCAGTAACGCTTCTGTCCCTAGAGTTCCACGTCACCTCCGCATCGAAATGCTCGAAAATTTCCCTAAACGGAACCATCGTGCGTTCGTTTACGATTATCGGCTCATTTTTAAAGTCGATTTTTTGTCCGTCAATCGAAACACTTATGCCCGAATCTCCGTAGGCGGCGCCGGAAAAAATTCCCGTCACCAAAAAAACGGCAATAAAATATCTTAATCCTTTTTTCATTTTCCCTCCCGAATATCTGTTTTTATCTTTATATATATATGTTTCGATTATATCAAAAGCCGAGGCCCCGCGCCCCGGCTTTTCGCTTTTGTAATGTTATTGTAAACCAAGCTGAAGACTTTTTACAGCCATTGGAAAAAAGTGTTTATCAAATCTACATGATCTCCCATGCAAACCAAATGATGGTTGCCAAGCGGGGCTGTGAGAAAATAGTTTACGTCCTCGTCCAGCTTGACATGAATTTGCGTCCTGCACAAATTGGGATCCCTCAGGTTTTTGAGGACACTTCCCTTTGAAACAAAATATCTGTCCGCCTTTCTTGAAAGCTTGAAGACTGTGACATCCTTTTCGGGAATCTTCCCCCTTATTCCTATCCCTATTCCTGACTCGAAATGGGTCTCTAGTTCGTACCCTTCGGTTATGGTCATGGGAACGGTGCAATGGGCCAAAACCATTTCATTTTTATCCGAATCAATTCTCGACGGGTTGGCAACAAAGGAGGGCTGGCCCACAAGGCATTTCAGTATTGCCATTGAGACAAGAGCCGGTATGTCGCCTTCGCATCCCGCCGGCACGCCCTCGTCGTTGAAAAGCGAAAGCGCCAGGCAGCCTGTATTGCCGAGAGGGTCGAGAAGGTCGAAACATCTGAGTGTGAATCCGTCCAAATCGTATTTTTCAACGAGTGCCTTCAGTCCGGAATATATTGCAAGGGCGCCGTCAGTGACATTTCTGTCGAAGGATTTTTGTCGAATATCCCCAAAGGCTTCTGCAGGAAATTTTTCCGCCTTTTTTATGCTTTCAAGAAGCTCGTCGATGCCTATGTCAACCAGTGTTATTCCGAGTGCGTCCTTTATTTCCCCATAGTCGACATCGCTTGCTATGAGCCAGTCCGACGGCTTTCCCACAACTCCAAGACGCATTTTGCCGAGCTTTTCAACCGCAGCCATTATCTTCAGCATGTTTTCCAAGCGCCTTGCGATGTAGGAAACATCTCCGTGGATTATTTCCACAGGTTGCTCCTTGTCCCTCAAAAACGATGCTATTTCCATTGAAGCGGCAAGCGAATTGTGCATCCCGCTGGTCAAAAGCACAAAAGGAGGCTTGAGCCTGGGGTAAAGTTCCCTAAAGAAGCCTTCTGTTCCTCCGGACTTTATGAATATGAAATGGAAGCCCTCACCTTCGAAATCAGCAGGCTTTACATGTTCAAATGTCTTTCCGGTCTTTTCTTCTATTTCTCCAAGAAAATCAACAAGAGTGTTGTCAATATATCCTTCGTTGTGCACATCGGACACTATGTCCAGAACTTTAATTTTCATTCAAACCTTCCTTTCATATCCACCTGCCGTTGCATCGCTTGAAACGGCAATCCCAAAGTTGAATTTTTACGGTTAAAGTCAATTCGCATTTCCTTATTCATTATAACCGCCAAAAAGCATATGGAAACATTTATTTGTGCAATCCTCAAGACTCTTCCCAATGCTTGGCCCTTTCTACTGCTTTTGTCCATCCCCTGTAGAGCTTTTCGACTTTTTCTTTTTCCATGGCCGGAAAATAAATTTTCTCCGCCTTAATCATTTCGCCTATGGCTTCCTCGCTTTCCCAGAATCCTGTGGCAAGACCAGCAAGAGCCGCCGCTCCAAAAGCCGTGGCCTCCCTTATTTGAGGTTTCACTACGTTCCTTGAAAGCACATCCGCCTGAAACTGCATAAGAAATCCGTTTTGGACCGCTCCCCCGTCAACCCTGAGCTCCCTGAGCACAAGCCCGGCATCGGACTGCATGGCCTCGAGCACGTCCTTTGTCTGATAGGCTATGGCTTCAAGCGCGCTTCTTATTATATGGTTCCTGCCGCTGCCCCTTGTGAGCCCGACTATTGTTCCTCTTGCGTACATGTCCCAATGAGGCGCTCCCAAGCCTACGAATGCCGGAACAAGGTATACCCCTCCGTTGTCGGAAACCTTGCCGGCTGCAGTTTCGCTGTCTGAGGCATTTTCTATAAGACGCATCTCATCCCTGAGCCACTGCACTATTGCCCCGGCCATGAAGACGCTGCCTTCAAGGGCGTAATGCGTTTTGCCCCCTTTTCTCCATGCAACCGTCGTAAGGAGCCCCTTGTCCGACGTTACTATTTTCTCGCCCGTGTTCATAAGCATGAAGCATCCCGTGCCGTACGTATTTTTTGCCATCCCCATCCTGAAACAGCCCTGTCCAAACAGAGCCGCCTGCTGGTCGCCCGCCATGCCGGCAACGGGTATTTTCTCGCCCCCGAATAGATTGGGGTCTGCATATCCCGCCACTCCTGACGAATCCACTATTTGAGGAAGCATGGATGCCGGGATTCCCAAGGCTTCGAGCAATTCTTCGTCCCACGCAAGGTTTTTTATGTCAAAAAGCATAGTCCTTGCGGCGTTTGACACGTCCGTAGCATGGACCTTACCCCTTGTCAGGTTCCACAAGAGCCATGTATCGACAGTGCCAAAGAGCAACTCTCCCCTTTCGGCTCTTTCCCTGGCTCCCTCGACATTGTCGAGTATCCATTTTATTTTGGTGCCCGAAAAATATGCGTCAACCACAAGACCGGTTTTTTCGCGTATCATTTGCCCGTATCCTGCACCGACTAGTTCTTCGCATATTGATGCGGTCCGCTTGCACTGCCAGACTATTGCGTTGTGTACGGGTTTTCCGCTGCTTTTGTCCCAAACCACGGTGGTTTCCCTTTGGTTTGTTATTCCTATGGCCTCTATTTCATCACAGCCTATTCCTGCTGTTTCTATCGCTTCCTTAGCCACGCCGCTTTGGCTTCCCCATATTTCCATTGGATCGTGCTCAACCCAACCGGGCTTGGGATAATACTGCCCAAACTCCTTTTGTGCCAAAGAAACAATTTTGCCGGACTTGTCGAAAAGAATCGCCCTTGAGCTCGTGGTCCCCTGGTCTAAAGCCAATATATACCGTTTCAAAATCGTCAGCTCCTTTCCTTTATCCACTCGTATATTGTTTCGCGGGTTTCAGCCCTGTTTGTTTCGTTTAAAATTTCATGGCGTGCGCCTTTGACGAGTTTCTTGGACACATCCTCGTATCCAAAGCCTTTGTAAAAACCGAAAAGAGTTTCGATGTCCTCTCCATTTCTGCCAACCGGGTCCTTCTCTCCCGAAATAAGAAGCACAGGAATTTTTTTTATGCCCGAGTCAATATGGCTCTTGCTGTTTATTTTGATGAGCCCTTCGAGCAAATCGCCGAAAAATCCGACCGTGCATACATATCCGCACATGGGGTCCTCTACATACTTGTCTACCTCCGAATCGTCCCTGCTCAGCCAGTCGAAAGATGTCCTGTTTGGAGAAAACGAATCGTTGAAGCTTCCGAATGAAAGCTTGTCCATCAGTTTGCCCGGATTCCTTTTGCCTACAAAAACCTTTTGCGCATCCGCAAGAATCTTGGCAGGAAAAAGCTCCCAACCGCTTTTGTATGCCGAACCCGAAAGAATCACTCCGCTTGCTTGGTGCCCGTGCATATAATCCCTGGCAATGAAGGAGCCCATGCTGTGCCCCAGCATGAAAACCGGCACATCCGGGTAGGCTTCCCTTATCCGTCTGTTCACCAGACCAATGTCGTCTACGGCCTTTTCCCACCCTTTTTCGTCGGCGAAGTATCCAATGGTCCCGTTTTCCATCGCAGTGAGGCCATGCCCCCTGTGGTCCGATGCGAATGTGAATATTCCCCTTTCGAGCAGGAATTCGGCAAAACCCCCGTATCGTCCTCCATGCTCAGCCATTCCGTGTACAATCTGCAAAATGGCAATGGGAACCGCGCCTTCATTCTCCCAAGCCCTGCAAAATATTCGAAAACCGTTTTCGTCGGTTATTTTGAATTCTCTCATGCGGCACTCACCCCCGCTTTATTTATTCTATCTTTGGTCTTTCATTCCTTTTTATTTTTATCGGACAAGGTGCCTGTCCCCCTGTCCGATAAAAAGCCCCGCGGAATTTTTCGCGGGGCGGATTTTATAATTCATTTCGGTTTTTTCTATTCAGTATCCCGAGCAATTCTGCGGCTTCGCTTGAATGCCTTTATCGCTTCGTGGAATGAAAGGAAAATAAACGAAGCTCCGACCACAAACACCCAGTCCATTCCCGAAAGGGGAGCGAATCCTATGAATGAGTTTATGAAGGGCGTATATATTGCAATTAGAGTCAGCCCGATTGAAAGCACAACCGAAAAGAGTATTTTACTGTTGGTGAAAAATGTCTTGCTGAAAAAGCTGTCATATGTGTACCTTCTTGAAAGCACGTTCATAAACTGGCAGAAAACTATGGTAGCGTAGCTCATGGTTGTAGCCCTAGCGTACAAAATGTGTTCTGGCGTAATTGCAACTCCCGTGCGCTTTATGAAGAGTCCGAAGTTTATGAAGGCCAAAAGGCCCATTATGAATCCAAGCGACAAGATTTCCGTCATAGAAGCCTTGCTGAGTATGTGGTCCTTGCGGCTTCTGGGAGGAGAAGTCATTATGTCCTCCGAACCCGGATCGAATGTCAGTGCCGTCAGAGGCAAAATCTCCGCCAGGAGGTCTATGGCCAATATTTGGATTGCGAGTATGGGTATGGGCCATCCGAAAATGGCAACTCCCATGAGTCCCAAAAGAACCACTGACAATTCCGCCCCGTTGCTCGTGAGCGACGCCAATATCGTCTTCTTGAGATTGTTGTATATTGTGCGGCCTTCCCTTATTGCGTATACCATGGTCGAATAGCTGTCGTCCAGAAGAATGAGCTCCGCCGCCTCCTTGGACACATCGGTACCTATCCCTCCCATTGCCACACCTATGTGCGCGCTTTTAAGGGCTGGGGCGTCGTTGACTCCGTCTCCTGTAACAGCCACTATCTGGTCCTGGCTCTTGAGGATTTTGACAATCCTAAGCTTGTTCTCGGGCGAGACCCTTGAAAATATGAGCGATTCGCTTTTCTCCATCAGAGCTTTAAGCTCATCGTCGTCCATTTCGTCAAGTTCCTGCCCTGTGACGACTTCAACAGGACTTCCGTCCTTTGAAAGCGCAATCTGGTCGCCTATGGCCTGCGCTGTTATGGCATGGTCGCCTGTCATTATGAATGTTCGAATATGGGCGTCGTGGGCTTTCTCCATGGCTTCCCTCACGCCCTCCTTGGGAGGATCGGTCATTGCCATGAGGCCCAGGAACACCACATTCCGTTCCATGTCTTCTATAACATAGTCTTTTTCATCTTCTCCCAGTTCTCTGTAAGCTATGGCAAGGACCCTCATTGCCTTTTGGGAATACTCGACATTTAGCCTTTTAAGCTCCTCAATGTCGGCTTCACTTATTGGAACCATATGCCCGTCTCTGTATATGGACTTGCTTACACCAAGCACACTGTCCATAGCTCCCTTCATTGTGAGAACTTTCCTGTCCCCGAATTGCCTTACCGAACTCATCCGTTTTCTGACGGAGTCGAAGCTGAACTCGTGAAGCTCTGGGTTTTCCTCGTCCTCATTCGGGGACCGCGTGCCGAGCTTGGTGGAAGCTGTTACCATTGCGGCTTCGGTGGGGTCTCCTATTGCATACCATCCCGAATGGTTCTCGTCTGGCTGGTGTATTTCCGCATTCGAGGCCATCGTGGCGGCATCGAGCATTATTTCTATTTCAGCTATCTGGTCTTTGGTCAGTTCTCTTCCTTCGGAATCCTTTATTCCCCCCTTGGGCTCGTAGCCTATGCCCGTAAGCTCATATTCCTCTCCATCAAACCAAAGATTCTTTACAGTCATCTCATTTTTGGTGAGTGTTCCCGTTTTGTCAGTTGAAATTACATTTGTGGATCCCAGTGTCTCAACTGACGACAGTTTCCTTATCACAGCGTTTTTAGCCGCCAGGCGGCCAACTCCGTTTGAAAGAGCCACGGTCACCTGCATGGGCAAGGCCTGAGGTACCACGGCAACGGCTATTCCGAGTCCATATACGAGCGCAAAATTCGTACCAAGCCCCTGGCTTATGCTTATGCCAAACAAGGCCACCCCTATGAATACCGCGAAAACGGCTATCTTGTTGGCAATGGCCCGCATCTCCAATTGCAGAGGGGATGATGAAGTGTCCTCCTCCTGGGTCATGTCGGCAATTTTCCCGAGTTCCGTTTCCATTCCGCTTGCAACCACTATGCCTTTTGCGTTTCCCGAAGCAACCGTTGTACCCAGGTATGCCATGTTGTCCCTGTCGGCTAGTCCAACCTGTTTTTTTATGGTGTCCGAATTTTTTTCCTGGGGCATGGACTCTCCTGTCAGGGAGAAATCGTTAGTCCTGAAGTTGAAGGCTTCCATTACGCGTATGTCGGCGGGAATCTTGTCCCCTTCCTCCATGTAGATAACATCTCCTGGCACCAGGTCCGACTGTGGGATTTCCTTGAGCTCCCCGTCCCTGTATGCTTTAGAAGGCGATTGAACCAGTTTTTTGAGGGAATCCATTATGTTTTCAGCCTTGTTTTCCTGAACATAGCCTATGAAGGCGTTGACCAATACGATTATTCCCATTATAACCGCATCGTTGTAATTTCCTATCAGGACCGACATGAATGCCGCAACCATCAAGAGAATCACCAGAACATCCTTGAACTGGTAAAGGAACATGAGCCATTTTGGTATTCTCAATTTTGCCGTAAGTTCATTCTTTCCGAACCTCTCAAGCCTTTCGGAAGCATCCTTGGAATCAAGTCCGCCTGATGCGGTTTCGAGAATTTCGAAAATTTCAACGGAACTCTTCATATAATAATCTGTTTTTTTCATAATCATTCCTCCATGAGCATGATGCTTCCATTGCGGTCAAGGCAACCTCTAAGAAATATTAAAGAAATCCCGGGCAAACAACCTGCCCGGGCCCATTTCTTCATACTTCGTAGGCAACGATGCCTATCAATCCCGGCCCTGTATAAACTCCCATTACAGGTCCAAGCTGAGCAAAAAAACTTTCCTCGACTTTGCCTATTCCCTTAATTTTATCCATGAGCTTCAAAGCTTCTTCATCTGCGTCGGCGCTTATTACTGCGAGATTAAAGGACTTTCCGGCGTATTTGGCCTTCATGAGTTCGAACATCTTGTTTACAGACCTTTTTCTGCCTCTGACCTTTGAGATGGTATAGTAGACTCCATTGTCATTGATGCCTATTATGGGCTTGATTCCCAGCATTTCTCCCATGGTTCCTTCAACCAGCCCTATTCTTCCGCCTAGCTTAAGGTATTCAAGCGTCTTTACCACAAATGTCAAGTACTGGCTTTCTTTTGTTTTTCGGATTTTTTCCATTATCTTTTCCAAATCGTTGCTTCTTGCCCTTTCCTTGGCGGCTTCTATGGACAGAAATCCCAGACCGAACGACAGCGATTTTGAATCGACCACTTCTATGTTTAGACCCGAATAACTTTCGGCCACTTGCCTGACCATATTGTATGTACCGCTCAGTCCGGAGGAAATCAGGCTTATTACGACATCGGTGTAGCCCTCTTCCTTCAAGCGGTCCAAAAGCCTTATTACATCCCCCGGCAAAGGCAAGGAGCTTTTGGGAACCTCTTTGTCCAAATTGTCATATATTTGCTGCGGCGTTATGTCCAATCGGTCCCTGTATTCTTTTTCCCGGTAAATGACTCTGAGCGGAAGCATCTCTATTTTGTATTCCTCCATCTGTTCAATGGAAAGATCGCTTGTTGAATCTGTAACAATAGCAATTTTTTTCATTATCATCGATTCCTTTCGAAGTATTCTTTCTGCTTTATATTACCATAATACCCCTAACCTAACAAGATACGGCCGGTCCGGTCTTGTATTTGCAGTTTGATGATATATAATTAAACTACTTGATTATAAAGGAGCTGAATAAAATGGGTTTTTATGATTTTTCCAAAAAGCACTACCTCATTAGCGCCGCATTGGGAGATAAAACATCGAAATTCACAAAAATATCCAAAAAATATCCCAAGAAGACTTTCCTGCGCAACTATTTCAAGCATATGCGTCGGGCAACCCATCAATTTGCCGACTTGCTGTACTCCTCAAACGACAAAAATGCCGGCAGCCTCATTAGCCTCGATGAAGCAAGGTCCAAAACCTTCGTGGATTTAACCGCCCTTTACTTCACAATCGCAATGACATCGAGAAAGGAAAACGTCAAACTGCTCAAGAGCATGAACCTTTCAAAGCCTTCTCTTTTGGGTGAGCTTTACAATCAACTCGAATTCGACTCGGAAGAAAGGAAGCTTGGAAAGCATTTTGCCAGCCAGTCAGCGCTTGACTTTTCAACCTTCACTTCAAATTGGTGCAAGCTCTTTTATGAAAAAGTCCTCCGGCCTGAAAATCCCGAAATTTCACAAGAAGAAGAAGACAAGCTGCTCCAAATGGTGCACAGCAGTTTCCTTTTCTATATGAAAGCCTTCAGCTGACGCTGTCGCCGTATAGGCTTCAATCCAGTGAGTCAGCTTCTTCCTGCAGTTTTCCCTTGACAAGTGAAAATTCGATTTCCTCTTGGGTGCAAAAATCCCTTATGCTTGAGCTTTGGTCCGTAATTCCCGACCCCAACACGTTTTCTATGGTTTCAAGGGGAATGCCCCAGGCAATAAGCTCGGCAAATGTTGTCTTACCGGTTATAAGCCTTTCATCGGATTCTTTTTCGCCTTCTTCGTCAACCGGCTCTTGGGGTTCATCCGATGAATTGTCTTCAACGCGATATCGGCTTACATCGATTCCGTTGCTTTCAATATAAAGAAGCTGTTCTTCGGTCAAATCAGCATTTTCCCTCAGAATTTCAACCGCCTCCAAGGGAAGATAGGTGACTTCGTCAATTTCATATGGCAGGCCTGTGTAAAGGGCGGCAAAAAGCTTGACCGAACCGTTTCCGATTTCGGTGCCCTCCTGCTCCAATTCCCCATATATCAGTTCCAGGTCTTTGTTCTTGAAATCCTCCGGATCCGTGCCTTGAGGCAAAGCAAACGCCTCGATCAAATCCTCCGCAGGTATTCCGAAAGCTTCCGAAACATCCGAAAATGAATATGATCCCCTTATGTCCGCCGGATTTGGCATCCCCTCAAATTCTCCGCTTTCAAAAGCGGCAGGAGCCTTTGTCGATTCGGTCTGCCAATATCCCCCAATCAAAGACACGGCAACGCTTCCGAAAATCACAATAAATATCATAATCCCCAGCCATCTGCTGTCAATTTTCATCTCTGCCACCTCCGGTTTTCAATTCCACAGTCTCCGGAACCGGACAAACTCCTTCCGAAGTGCATATCATGCAGCTTATGCATTGATGGTTTAGGACAGCTTTCTTTTGATCGACCCGTATATTCATGGGACACGCCCTTCCACATGCGCCGCAGTCAATGCAGGTTGAATCATTCCTTCTTATCTTGAAAATCCTGAAAAGATTGAATACTCCAAGAAAGGCGCCGAACGGGCAGGCGTATTTGCACCAAGGCCTTTCAAGGAAAAGAGATCCCGCCATTGTAAGAGCAAGAATTACCAAGGCCGGCAATGCAACCTCGCCGGTCCAGAAATTGAACATCGCATAGTAGGGATCGACATTTACAAAAAGAAGAACCCCTGATTTTGCAGTAACATATACTACCCATGCCAAAACCAAATAACGTAGATATCGCAATTTACCGTCTATAAAAATAGGCATGAATCTATTATATCTTTTTTTAAAAATCCTTTTGCCCAGCTTTCCGATCCATTCCTGCAGCGTGCCCAAGGGACATATCCATCCGCAAAATACAGGGCCGAAAAAAATAGAAAGTGCTATAACGGCGTAAAGCAGCACAAGTGAAGATTCATGGATTTTTTGCACAAAAAGCCCCGTGGAAATCTTCTGGTAAATGGTCACAACTCCTCCGAAGGGACAAAGCGCATGCAGGGAAGCCGCTGACAGGAAAGAAATGCCCCGCCCCGACTCCTCTAATCCATGATTGACCGCTATTGCAGCAATGAGTAAAAAGAAAAATATTTGTATGTATGACCTTTTTTTTATTGTTTTTTTCATCTAAACCCCTTTCTTTATATTAATCCATGTCCATTCTTTGATATTTACCCTTCAAAATCGACATAACACAAAAAAATGGCTGTCAAAACAACAACCATTTTTTTGAATCTGTTTTAGTTTAATGACAGCCATGAGCGCTATGCAACGGTTCCCCTCTTTTTGTCGTAATTCTTGTACTCGCCTTTTTCGTAGATCTCCTTAACTGCCGAAATCACTTTCCAGACATCGTGATAGGATGTGTAAAGCGGTACGGGCGCCAAGCGTATTATGTTTGGCGGCCTGAAGTCAGGAACTACTCCCCTCTCTTTCAGAGCCTCGTTTATGCGGACCGCCTCTTCATGCTCGAGCGCCACATGCCCTCCGCGTCTTTCGTCTTCCGCCGGAGTTCCGACCGCGAATCCGTATGGAGAAAGCAGTTCGTCAACAAGGAACATCATATAAGACGTCAGCATAAGCGATTTTTCCCTCAGCCGCAAGGTTCCGGCTTCCTCGTAAAGCTTGAGGGAACCTTCAAGGGGAGCCATTGAAAGCATATGGGATGTGCCTATCTGCCAGCCCCCCGCGCAATGATTCTGATGGAATTCATTTTCAAGGTCAAACTGCTTTTCCTTTTCGACTCCGTACCATCCAGCCAGTCCGACTTCCCTGTCGAAATGGCGTCTGTTAATATAGAATCCTCCGGTCCCGCCGGGACCGTTGTTGACATATTTGTAGTTGCACCAGAATGCAAAATCGGGGCCGTACTCTTTGAATTTGTGCGGCACAGCCCCTATCGAGTGCGCGCAGTCGAAACCTATAAGCACTCCCTTTTCATGCGCCTTATTCGTCAAGTACTCCATGTCGAGAAGCTGACCGCTCCTGTAAAGGACCGATGGAAGAAGAACGAGCGATAATTCTTCGCTTATGGCATGTGCAAGGGCCTTTTCATCGATCGTCTTGCCGTCGGCACTTTCAAATATGACGAGGTGGTCTTCGGGGCTGTATCCTTTTGTCCTCATGAAACTCTCGACCGCATATCTGTCTGACGGAAATGTGAGATTGTCCATTAGGATTTTTGTCCTTTTGCCCTCGGGCCGATAGAATGTCGCCAACAGCAAATGCAGATTGACAGTAGTTGAAGAATGCACCATCACCTCATCCTTTTCGGCTCCTATAAGGCCCGCAAGCCTTCCGGCAAGCATTTCCGGAAAATAGAACCAAGGGGTGTCCCCTCCCATCCATCCGTTGATTCCCAGAGTCTTCCACTCGTTAACAACCCTCAAAAGCGATTCTTCCGCATCAACGGACATTAGACCCAACGAGTTCCCATCCATGTAAATCGCATCTTCCAATAAATAAAACCTTTCTTTGAAGCTTTTCAATTCGTCAGCCTCATCCATTTCCAAAGACCAGCTTTCCTTTGTTGAAAATTCGGTTTTCATCGATTTCCTCCTTGTATTCCTTTTTTCCTAACCAAGATTGCAATTGATTCGTTTCAGGCTTTGTATGAGTTCTTTTTTGCCGTCATCGCTGATTCCATGGGTCATCCTTTGCTCGAAAGCTTCTATTGTTTCCCATGCGGCCTCTTGCAGTCCGGCGCCCTTGTCCGTAAGGCTGATCCGGTTTATCCTCGCATCCTCTTCACTGACCGTCCTCCTGAGAAATCCCTTTACGGAAAGCAAGTCGACCAGCCCCGTGAGTGTCGAAGGCTTTACATCTATGAACTCGTGTATTTGCTTCTGCGTCAAGACTCCCTTTTTCCAAAGGCAATTGAGTACCCTGAATTGCGCATAGCTTATCCCCAACGGGGAGAGCGACAGATTGAGAAGATAGTTCGTTTTCCTAGCTATTTCCTGTATGAAATAGCCGGAGTGGTTGCTGAATTCGTTTTGCGCCATATTATTTAGCCTCCTAAACAATATTGTAAATCAAAATTCCCGCTCGGTCAATCCGTTTTAGGCCTTTCGGAAAAACCCAGGACTTCACCGCATTCAAGCCCCAGCCTTTCCGCGCTTCCTGACGGCATTTCCATCACCGACCTGCCATTTTTATATATGCCGCTTACAGACCATGGCTTGAGGTTCTTTTCAACGGCAAGTATGCAGCCGTTTTTGTCAAGAAAGACCGCGTCGATAGGCATCTTCATGAAAAACATGTGTATCGATTTGCACGGCTCTATAAGAAGAGCCTCAGCCCCGACATCAGATTTGCCCATCAGCCCCAGGAATCTTTCCATGAAATTTTCTGTCATGTTTATATCATTTATTATGCGCTCTTTGCGTTTTTCTGAATAAGCCGTCAATTTTTTCATTTTTATCTCCCAAAAATATCAATCAGCCTGATTACGGACGGTCCCAATATCACTACAAAAATAGCCGGAAAAATGAACATGACCAGAGGAAACAAAATTTTTATGGGCGCTTTCATCGCTTTTTCCTGCGCCTTCTGCTTTCGTTTTTCCCTCAGCTGGGCCGACTGCACCCTAAGCACATTTGTTATCGGAACACCAAGCTCGTCAGCCTGTATGACGGCCGCGAGAAAAGCTGTAAGCTCGGGAACATCGCATCGGTCGCCCATGTTTGAAAGGGCATTTTTCCTGTTTGCTCCAAGCTTCATTTCTCCGATTGTCTTTTTGAACTCCTCAGAAAGAGGCCCGTCCATTTTTTCAACAATTTTTCCCAAAGCCCCATCGAAGGAAATCCCCGCTTCCACACATACAGTAATCAAATCCAATGCATCCGGCATTTCGTGCTCAAGCTGAAGCTTTCGCTCCCTCGCAATTCTCGAGAGCATTGCCCGCGGAAAGGCATTTCCAAAAAGCATTGCCACCAGCGCGGAAGAATACGCCTTTGCAGGGTTTTCCAACACCGTTGCCAGATAAATCCCCAAAAGGATGGGCAGAATCAATCCTGTCCCGAGTCTTATTGTTATCCATCTGCCCTGAGTCATTCCCCATGGAGTCCCGGCTCGGGCTATGTCCAATCCGATTGCCTTTATCATCCTCTTTGGAGTTATGTTTTCTATGAAACGGCTAAACCTTGCGAGTGCAGGCTTGATTATCCTTTCACGGAACGGGCTGTCGAGCTCGCTCTTTTCCTTGTCGCCTCCGCATCTTTTGGCCAATGCTTCCAGCCGTTCTTCTATTCTTATTCCATCCTTACCCAATCCCGACAAAATCAATTGCATAATAAAAAACACGCTCAGTCCCGCCGACACCGCTATGGCTTGCGTCACGACAATACACCTCCTAGAGTTTTATGTCCACTATTTTCTTTATTGCCATGTAACCCAAAATCTCGCTTACGACCGCGCCTCCAAGCATTATTTTGCCCAAAGGGTTTTCTATCAGAAGACGCATGTACTCCACATCTATGAATGTTATTGCAAGCCCGAGCAGTACAGGCAGCATGGCTACTATTATTCCCGAGAATCTGCCTTGCGCCGTCAATGTTTTCACTTCTGTCTTTATTCTAACCCTGTCCCTTATTGTTTTTGTTATCTGGTCAAGTATTCCGGAGAGATTGCCGCCCGTTTGGCGCTGTATCATTATTGCCGTCACCATCAGTTCCAGGTCGTTGCTTACGATTCTTTCAGAGAGATTTCTCAAAGCCTCTTCTGTTTGAACTCCGAGTCGCATCTCCCTCAAAAGCTTGCCGAACTCGTCAGCCATGGGATCCGGCATTTCCCTCACAACCGAATCAACTGCCTGCATGAAGCTGTGCCCGACCTTGAGGGAATTCGAGATAAGGGCTATGGTGTCTCCGAGCTGATTGTTGAAATCCTTGCAGCGTTTGTTTTTCTTTCTGGCAATAAGCATGGGCGGCAGTAAAAACCCAAAAACCGCTCCGACAAAGGCAAACAAATTAAGTCCCCCGGCCGATTTGAACAAAATGGCGACAATGCCTGCCGAAACCATTTGAAAAACCATTATTTCTTCGCCCCTGAGAAAGAGTCCTGCCCTGAGTGCTTCCTTTTGCAGATGTGCCGAATAGCGCTTGCCCAGTTTCATTGATTTGACAATCTTGTACCACACCTTGTAGATTCCCAGTGTTTTTATGTCGGCAATTTTTTTCCTTTTTCTTTTTTTACCTGCGTTCGCTTCTTTGTCCTTCTTTCCTACATAAAAATTCACGCGGTCGATTATTCGGTCATTGAAGATCGACCTGTAAATAAAAAGATACGCCATTAAAAAAACCGAAAACGCAACAAGAGCAGAAATCAATGCAACCATGTCACCAGCTCCTTAAACCAAGGGGTTTGGGATTCCCTTGGATTCCATTTCACCGATAAAGCTCGGCATTATATTCATGAATTCAAAATGTCCTTTGACTTTCCCCTCCGGGGTCATTCCCTGCTGTATGAACCTAAAAATGTCCTGCATTATTACGATGTCGCCCTCCATCCCCTGAACCTCTGATATGTGGGTGATTTTTCTGCTTCCGTCTTTCATTCTGGATTGGTGGATCACAAGATGCAGAGCCGAGCCTATCTGCTCCCTTATTGCGCGGACGGGAAGGTCCATGCCGGCCATCAAGACCATTGTCTCGAGTCTGGAAAGCATATCCCTGGGAGAATTGGCATGCCCCGTGGTTATAGATCCGTCATGCCCGGTATTCATTGCCTGCAGCATGTCGAGCGCCTCTCCGGACCTGACTTCCCCTACTACTATCCTGTCGGGCCGCATCCTCAGGCTGTTCTTTACAAGGTCCCGTATGGACACGGATCCGCTACCCTCGATATTTGCCGGTCGCGTTTCAAGCCTAACTACGTTGACCTGGTCCATCCTCAGCTCAGCCGCGTCCTCTATGGTCACTATCCTTTCCTCATTGGGAATGAAGGATGAAATTACATTGAGTGTCGTTGTTTTACCGCTGCCTGTTCCTCCCGAGACAATTATGTTCAGTCTTGCATGCACGCACGCCTTTATGAATTCCGCCATTTTGGGGGTCAGTGTTCCGAAAGTAACCAGATCCTTTATCTGAAAAGGCTCCTCGGAAAATTTTCTTATTGTTATTGACGACCCGTCGATTGCAAGCGGCGGAATTATGGCATTAACCCGTGATCCGTTGGGAAGCCTGGCGTCCACCATGGGAGAGCTTTCATCAATCCTCCGACCCAGGGGGGCAACGATTTTTTCTATTATGTGGTTGACATGGGCATTGTTCTTGAATTCCTTGTCTGTCAGGATGAGCTTGCCTTTCTTTTCGACAAAAATCCGGTCATATCTGTTGACCATTATTTCGGTCACATCCCCATCTCTCAAATAGGTGGTTATGGGTCCGAATCCCATTATTTCATCGACCAGCTCCTGGAATATGTCAAAAAAAATCTTTTGGTTTATTTCCAGGCCCTCCTCCTCGAGAATCTTTTGCAGAAGTTTTTCTATTTCTTCCTCTAGCTGCTCCTGTTCCTCTTCCATTGTCTCGAAATTGAGATTGTATTCCTCAACTATCCTGGCTTGCACTTTTTCTATCAGCCGGGCGTATTCAAGCTTTTCAACGCTTTTTTGGCCGGATGCCGTTTTTTTTGCATCTCCAACGGACTTTTGGTTTTTCCCCAGTCTTTCCTTAAGAGTCACGCCTACGCCCCCTATCTTTTCAATATGCCCTTGCTTATCCTGCCGAAAGCCTTGTTTGTTTTACTAGGTCCCTTAGCGTTTACATGGGGTAGGCCCTTGTTTACCGCTTTTATAAGGGATTTCTTCGCTTCAGGAATTTTATAGTCAATCTTTCTTTCGAAAATACGTTCCAGGTCGGCGTATCCGATTCCAAGCTTAGGATTTGCCATATTGACAAGTATCTTGATTTTTTCGTCGGGATATTCAAGCGATTTCATAATCTCTATGCCTATCTTCACATTCTTTACAGAAACTATGTCCATTGCCGACACCATGAATATTTCATCCGAGAAATCAAGTGCGGCAAGGGTGGCGTCGCTGAAGCTGCTTGCCATGTCTATGACGATATAATCAAATGTCTGCCTCAGGAAAGAAAGAATCTCCCTTATGGAATCCCCTCCCATATACTCTGCATATTCGGGGCTTGGGGGCGAAGCCAAAACCATCAGGTTTGACATGTATTCGGTCATCAAACCATTTATTGTCGAAGTGTCTATGCTGGCGGTCTCCTCCATTATGTCTGCAATGGTCATTTCAGGCTCAATGTTTGCCATCAATGCCACATCTCCGAATTGAAGGTCCAAGTCCACCAGGGCTATCCTTTTCCTGCTCTTTTTTGCCATATCCACTGCAAGATTGAGGGCTATGGTTGTCTTGCCCACTCCGCCCTTTGTGCTGAAAATACCTATTATTCGACCGTCCTTTTTATCGTCCCTCTCGTCACTTGCCTTGGGAATTTCAAATTTGACGCTTTTTTTGTATGTCAGCCGTATTGTGCTTATTAGCCTGTTGATGTCAAGAGGCAGGGTTATATAGTCCTTTGCGCCGCTTACCATGGCTTTCCTTACCTGTTCGGCTCCGATCTCCCTTGCCATAATTATCACAGACGTGTTCCTGCATGTTTCGGTGATTTTTTCGCACGCCTCGTATCCATCCATTTGCTGCATTTCGGAATATATCAGCACTATGTCCGGCATAAGCCTCTCTGATAATTCCACAGCGGCAGGCCCTGTATCCGCTTCTCCAACCACTTCAATGACTTTTTCAGTCATAAGATACCGCTTTATGAGCTCGCGGGTGTCCCTCCTGTTTTCTGCTATCAAAACACTGATTTTTTTACCCATTTCAATCCCCCCTATTTGGGAATAACTATCTTGCCCTTGTCTGTTACAAGATCATTCCTTACAACACCCGGCGTAAAGTATACGGAATCGTCTCCAAAAGGCCTGAGAGCCAGTTTTATGCTTCCCATTTCCTCTCCCAGCACAAGCTTTTCGCCCTCTTCGGCTGAAACAGCAACCGTCACAGCGTAATTGTTTGGTATTTCCTTCCTCTCTTCTCCCTCTACATTCATGATTTCCTTGCTGACGGCAAGGACCTGTATGTCCTGGAGAAGCAGAATCGATGTTTCCGGCATATAAATTTTTGAACCTGCCGTTTCTATCGTCTTTTCGTATGCGGTGATATAAATGTCAACGTAATCGTTTGGCCGTATCAAGTCTCCAACTCCGCTGAATTGGTCTGTATTGACCGAAATCGCCCGCTTTCCCGCCGGAACCATGAAAGCCAGCTCGTTTTCATCATTTCTTATCATTCGCTCCCGTGCAAATATTTCCCCTTCAAGTATCCGTTCCTTTGTTGTCATGCCTACTATTTCGTTCCTGTCCGTAAGGGCTGAAGCGGGAATGTAGGAGTCCTCCCCGACATCCATCGACTCTATGTCGACTCCGCTTATTCTGCTTCCCGGCATCAAGGTCTTCTTGGCCACAAGAATTGTCTTGTCGGCCCTTACTGCATCGATAGTCTTTATGTCTCCCAGCAACTGATATGTCAAATAGGCTGCCGCAACTGCAAAGAAAAGAGCCGCCAGCAATATTTTCTTTTTTGCTTTCATTTTCGTCCCCTCCTCATTGCATCAGCTTGAGTCCGTAAGCTCCATAATTGTTTATCGTATCGTCTATGTCTCCGCTTGCCACATATTCCATGAATCTTCCTACAACTACCGCAGCTCCGTCCTCGGTCCTGGTGTCCTCGACGAAGAATACGGCAAAGCCGCTCACCTCAATCTGGTCGCGTCCGAGTGCGTCGAAGGAATCCACAACAGGTATGGTCCAAAGCCGTATTGAATCCTTCGTGAAGCTTTCAAAAGTGCAGTTGTCGTTGCCTAGAATATAGTTTATTCCATCGACAGTCGGGCCGCTCATGTTTCCGGGCTCGGTGTCAATGATTTCCCCCACTGATATTTTACCGCTGTATCCAAACTTGACATTGTCCTTGAAGCTGTCGGCCCCTCTAAGGCCAAGCGCAACGGCCCCGTAGTTGCCCGTTTCCCCGTCGCCTGCCCCTTCCTTGAGCGTAACGCTTTCTCCATAGCTGAAGTCGCTCCATTCCACGGCGAAAGGACGCAATCCGTCGTATACGGATCCTGCCGTTCCCAGCTTCACGTAGGAGCTTTGGCTGACTTCCCTGCTTGAAAGCCCGAAGATCCCCGCGAATCTGTAATTGACTGTTTGATCTGCGGTGACACGGATTCCGCATGCATCTTCGTCTATGTCAACTAAGATCCTTCCCGGCGACGCTCCGTTTGCCTGCGCGTATTCAATTGCAATGCTTCTTGCCGCATCCGGATACATGGGAAGTTCCTGGCCTCCGGCTAGTGCGGAGGCGTCGACGGCGTTTAAAAGTCTGTGTTTTTCAATCATTACAGCTCCGACATCTATGACAAGTGCCGACATCCCGATGATTGCAGAAAGGGCTATTGCGGTCATTACCATTATGTTCCCCTTTTGATTAAGACTTTTTGCCACGCAAATCACCTCTCTGTATCTACTCCATCCTCATGGATGTAGTAATTTCTATGTGGTGCGGATTGTCCAAAAGCGCGCTGATTACAGGTGTAACCAGGTCTATGTCGTATGACACGGTAACAAGTACGGTTTCTCCCCTTGTTCTTGCCGATTCTTCGGGAGTGATGGAAACCCCCACTCTTGTGAGGTCCAAACCCGAAAACGAATCTTCTACGCTTTGCATAGCTGCAAGGGTGCTTCCTCCTAGTGCCGTGTTTCTGGCGCCTTCCCTGGCAGCATTGTTTACAACAAGATAAGCGTTCATTACTCTTCCGAATTCAAAAGTCCCCATGAAAAGTAGAAGGAGAATCGGAAGAATCAAAGCCATTTCAACCATGGCCTGCCCTTTTTGATTTTTAAGTTTTCCGATCATTCTTCTCCCCTCCATATAGGATATAAAGGGGACTCCCCGAATCAGGTCGCCCCCTTCCTTTTATACCAGCATTGTCAATCTTCCGAAAAACGAATCGAGCCATGCCCCAATAAAATGCAGATTGAGCAAGGCAACCAAACTGATGCTCGTTATCGTCAACACATATTCCACCATGCCTTGTCCCTTTTCGTTTGCAGCAATTAGCATAAATCGCCCAGCCCGCAATTTCATTTTTTCGCTTTGAAAATTCCGGGAAGTGTCCATTACGATGCCGCAGGTGTTAAAGCAGTTGTAATGCTGTCGAACATAGTCCCCAGTCCACCTCCGAGAGTATTTATTGCAACCATCGCGATCAATGCTATTCCACCGATTATCAGTGCGTATTCAACCATTCCCTGTCCTTCTTCATTCCTTACAAATCCAATCATTTGTACCAAGTATGCAAACATTTTTTCCTCCTTTGAATTATCCCGATGATAAAGTCTTCTTTCGAAGGCTTAATGATACTTCGGCGGCTCGGCTGCCACGGGAATTCCCCAAGGCCCG
>Ga0209942_1000531_pt1 | contig 22857 bp, 20 predicted proteins | sample SalPonR1_A_D2_MG_FD_185695 | JGI IMG/M metagenome (GOLD analysis project Ga0209942, IMG submission 185695) | Salt pond soil microbial communities from South San Francisco under conditions of wetland restoration - Salt Pond MetaG R1_A_D2_MG... ...
TCCACAAGAAACAAGTGCTGCAGCTCAAGCCGGAGATCTTATTAAGATGGATGGATTAAGCGCTGTATATTACCTAGGCGATGATGGTCAAAGATATGTTTTCCCAAATACTAGTACTTATATGTCATGGTACAGTGATTTCAGTGGTGTGGTAACAGTACCTTCTACTGAATTACAAAGCTACCCTATTGGTGGTAACGTTACCATGAGACCTGGTACTAATTTGGTGAAAATCACAACTGATCCAACTGTTTACGCAGTTGAACCAGGAGGCGAACTTCGCTCAATCGTGAGTGAGGAAAACGCTATTGATTTATATGGTGCAGATTGGGCTTCTAGAGTAGTAGATGTTCCTGATGCTTTTTTCGTAAACTATGAAAAAGGATCAGCTCTAACTGTAGGAGAATACCCAACTGGAACTATTGTACAAGAAGAAGGTAGCTCTGATGCTTACTACGTAGACAACGGAGAATATCGTCCATTTAGTGGCGAAGCTGCTTTCTTAGCAAACAACTTTAAATGGTCTGATGTAGTAACTACTACTAAATCTATCACTTCAACAGGAAGTGAAATCAGTGGTTTTGCACAAGACTTATTTAACCCAGCAGGTGGTGCTACAACAGGTGGATCAACTGTTCCAACTGGAAGTGGTTTAAGTGCTGCTTTATCAGCAATGACTCCAGCTGCTCAATCAATTCCAACAACTGTTTCACGTGTTCCATTTACTAAGGTTAATTTAACCGCTGCAAATGATGGTGATGTTGAAATTGATTCATTAACTGTAACAAGAAGTGGTTTAACATCACTTGATAATGCTACAGTTAAAGTGTGGGTAGAACATGATGGTACAGCTGTTTCTTCAAAGAGAAACTTAAATGATGATGAAGCTATTTTAACTTTATCACCAGCTGTTAATATTGATGCTGGACACACAATTAGCTTAGATATTTTAGCTGAGTTAAGTGGTGATATGGGCGGTAATATGGCTTTAGGTATTAATTCTGCTTCAGCAGTTACTGCTGGTGGCGCAACTGTATCTGGATCTTTCCCAATTACTGGAAATATAATGAGTATTACAGATTACAATGTTACTGTTGTAGATTTTGAAGGTAAAGGTGGTGAAGAGACAACAGATTACACATATACTGTGGGTGATACTGATGTTGAACTTGGTAAATTTGAAGTAAGTCTTTACGATAACGAACGTGATATTAACTTTAAATCAGTTACTTTAAGAAATACTGGTATTGAAGATTTAAGTGATGTTCTAATGGAATCTTATTTAGAATATGCTGGTGAAAAGGTATCAGAATATGCTACTTTTGACGGTCGCTATGCTTATTTTGAATTGAGTGATGATGGTCTTGAAATCTTAAAAAATGACTCAAGTAAGTTGTTTACTCTAAGAGGTGATCTTGTAGACAAAACAAGCTCTGATGATAATAGTTTAGACTTCAGTCTTCAAAGAGATTATCATTTAGTTGCAGAAGAAATGTCAACAGGATTTGGTGTTTCTTATAAAGATACACTCTCAGATCCACAAGTATCTACTGTTACAATTGATTCTGGAGTAGTTACTGTTTCTAAGAAAACAAGTTCTCCTTCAAATGATAATATTGCTAAAGGTGTTAACAACGCAGTTAACTTATTAGCAAATATCAAAGCTGATGAAGATATTAGAGCAGAAGGAATGACTCTTGACTTTGATACAGATGATACTACTGGTGATTCATTCTATAACATCAGAGTTTATCTAAATAATACTTTACTTGACTCATTTGGTGTTGAAGATATTGATGGTAATAATGAATATGAGATTGATTCATTTTTAGATCTTAATGCTGGTGATAATGAAGTAAAAGTTACTGTGAGCGTTAGAAATAGTGCAACAGATGATGATTACTTTAAAGCTTTATTACAGACAAGTGATAATAACTTATTATCATTTCCTGAATATGTAAGTAATGGTTTAGTAGTTTCTACAACTGATATCACAGGTTCAGCTGATGGAGCTAAGCTTACTGTAGCTGCTGCTTCACTTGATGTAACTAGAAATGATGGTTATGCTGACAATAGAACAGTTGTTCAAGGAATGTCTGATGTATCACTTGGTAAATTTGCTATTAGTGCAAATAACGATGATATTAGAGTTACTAATGTTGCTTTAGGAAGTAATGGGGGAAGCTTAACTGACAGTTCAATTTATGACATGAAGTTGTATGTTGATGGTAGTCAAATTGGTTCAACTAGAAACTTCGGTTCTAGTGGTTCAAGTTTTACTGGCTTAGATTACACTATTTCACAAAATGATTCTAAAGTATTTGAACTTAAAGGATCTTTTGATTCTTCAAATACTGGTACCTTTCAAACTGATTTTAAGGTAAATAGCCAAGACTCAACTGGAAGTTCATTAGGTGAGAAAAGTGATTCTACAGTTATATTTGATATTGTAGAAGCTGGTGAAGTAAACATTTCAATTGGTGCAAACACTCCTAAATCTGACATTTTACTTGCTTCAACAGGTCAAGAACACAATTTAGCTGATTATAGAATAACTACTGTTGATGATAGTGCTGAAATTACTGAAGTTAAAATTAAAGACTTAGGTGATGGAAGTTCTAGAGTTAATGAGTTAAGACTATATGCAGGAGCTACTTTATTAGATACTGCTGTTCCTGTTAATGGTAGTGCTACTACTTTCTATGTTAACCCAGGTGATTTAGTCGTGCCTGCTAATGGTAATGAGACTATTTCAGTTAGAGCTGAATTTAATGAGATTAATTTAGCTGGTCAAAGTGGTGAAACATTTAAAGTTACACTAGATGAAATATTAGCTGAATCTTCAACTGGCGCTGAGATCACAAAAAATCTTAATATAGCTGCTAATGAAATGGTTCTAAGAAAGACTAAACCAACATTTGCTAAAATTAGTGGTTATACTGGAGGAGCTAATTCTGAACAAGAAATGCTAAGATTTACTGTTACAGCTGATGCTAATGATGATCTAAGACTAAATGAATTAACATTTGACTTAGAGGGAAATGACAGCGGTACTACTGAAATTACCGGTAATACTTTAAGCTTGTATGAAGATGGTGATACTACTGCATTAAATACAACTACTGCAACTGCTGATGGTACTAAAACTAAAGCAGTATTTGACACTAATGAAGTAGCAGCTGTGCATACTATTACTATTAGTTCTACTGCAACTACTGCAACTTCAGGAGTAAGTACAGTTGAACTGCCAAATTTTGATGGTACTTATACTACAGTAACGGCTACTACTACTGGTGAGTTAACTGGAACTACAGATACTGATGAAGGAGTTATTGCTAATGATATTCATACTGCAATTAATAGTGCATCAGTTGATTGGACTTCAACAAATTCTGAGAGTAGTAATGTAGTTACAATCACTGCTAAACAAGTTGGTGCTTGGGGTAATGGACTTGGAAGTGTAACAATTGATCATGCTGATATAAGTAGTACAGAAGAAAATACAGAGTCTGGTGTTGATCCTTGGGGTGTTGAAATTAGTGCTGGTACATCAAAGACTTTCTATGTTGTAGCTGATACATCTGGAATGACTACTGATGCAGACAGATTTGGAGTATCTCTAAGAACACCTTCTACTAATGTTGCATGGCAGGAATACTTTGTTACTGGTTATGAATTAGATACTGATACTGGTAGTGCGGTAACAATCTCTGGTGATTATCTAAAAGAATTCCCAATCACTGGTGGATTAATGGATTACTAATTAAGTAGATTAATTAGTATATTTAGACATTAATTTGTCTAGCAAAAGAGCGGCCAATTTGGTCGCTCTTTTTGTTAATTTTCTTTTTTTATATTTTAGTTTTATTATATTTATTTATATATAATTTTTTCTTTTTTATCTTATCCATCACTGCATTCTGTTGACTTAGTCTCTTTATTTATATAAACTAATATATTGTTTTTTAAAATAGAATAAATGCTTGAAATAACAGTGATGTATAAGTAAATAATCTTGTATAAACTTTTTAAGATGTTGAATTAAAATTATAGATGTTATGAAAAAAAATGGAAGTTTCTTAAAGACTGCTTTTACGAAATTACTTTTTGGAGTTCATGTAGTAGTAGTTAGGTGCCTGCAATGGGGTGACACTGGTAAAGGAAAAATTGTTGATGCTTTGATGTTTTGGGCTGATATTATTGTCCGAGGCACTGGCGGAGACAATGCAGGTCACACTATTGTAAATAATGGTAAAAAGACTATTTTGCACATAATACCTAGCGGTATTATGGGCGATAGTGAAGGCAAGATTACCATTATTGGTCCAGGTACAGTTATCTATCCTAAAGCTCTGACAGATGAGATGCTTAATTTAAGAAGACAAGGATTAAGCTATGACAACCTCAAGATTTCAAAGGATGCTAAGTTAATTTTGCCTACTCATATTTTTGAAGACAGAATTAAGGAGTTATCCAATGGAAAAGGAAAAATTGGAACTACTGGTAAAGGAATTGGTCCAGCTTATGCTGATCATTATGCCCGCATTGGTTTAACCATGAATGATATCTTAAATGAAAATGTCTTTAGAAAAAAACTGGAAAGACATTTGCTTCATAAGACTCATTTAATGGATTACCCGCTGGATAAAGCTGAGGAGGTTATGCACTGTGAACACCTTATGAACGGAAAGTTCTATGATGCTCATGAGCTGTTTGCCTTTGACGAAATTGTGTATCAATATGTGAATCTGTTTGGAAAAGCTTTGAAGCCTTATATTGAGGACACTAATTTCCTTATAAGAGACGCTCTAAGGAGGAAGAGGAACATTTTGATAGAAGGAGCCCAAGGTGATCTTTTAAGCGTTGATTATGGCACCTATCCGTTTGTAACGTCATCTGACTCTAGTCTGGAGGGCTTAGTGAAGGGTTGTGGCCTTAGAACTGAACATGTTGGCCTGGATTTGGGTATTATCAAAGGCTTCATGGAAACTAGGGTGGGAAGTGGCACTTTTCCTACTGAAATGGGCGGTGGTCTTTCCGCTGAGCATTGCGCCACTTACACAAAAGAACAAGAGAAGGTTATGTATCCTGACGTTAGTGTTAACAGTGAAGATGATTTAAAAGCTGGCATTGCCTTAAGGAAGGTAGCTCAAGAGTACGGAGTAACTACCGGTAGGCCCAGACGTATTGGTTATCTTGATTTACCGCTGTTAAGACATTCAATGAGTAGGGCTAGTGCTAAAACTAGGCTAGTTTTAACTAAATTGGATATTTTAGGTGATGTGAAAACTATTAAAGTTTGCACTCACTACAAGTATCATGGAGACAGGTATTTTGATGGAAAAAGGGAATACAGCGAGGGTTCTTTTGTAATGACACCACCTATGGATCATTATTTCCTGTCTTATTGTGAACCGGTATATGAAGAGTTTCCTGGCTGGAGTGAAGATATCACAAAGATCAGGGATTACAAGGATTTACCGCAAGAACTTAAAGACATTTTGGACTTTATTGTTGAAAATGTTGGTGCCAAAAATCAGCCAGCTATTGTATCAGTAGGGCCTGACAGAGAAGAAACTATTGTGCTATAAGCACTAAGTAAGTATAAGTCGCTAAATAAAATTAGCGGCTTTTTTATTGTATATATTTACTTATATTGTTTTATTTTTTATATTAAAAATATATTTTTTGTCTACTTATCCATTATATGATTATATGATAAATAAATAACAAAAAAGACCTTCCGCTAGGTGTGGTTTATAAACCACGGCCGAAAGTCTTTTCTTAATATATATTATATTATAATTAAATGATTTGTCAATAGCATACATTAGTTCAGCTTAAATTATAATAATTAATCCATTCAATTAATTTTACATTAAATTCATCAACATTATCAAGTTCTTATACAGTTAACACTATAGGGTAACTGCAGTATAATTAATTAGAGGGAAGTTAAAAGAATTCAAGTAGCTGTTTATAATAAATAAAATATAGTTAGGAAGGTTTAAAAAATGGTTTTAATATTTTTTTATTGGATATAATATATTTATTCAATAATTATTACTTCTTCATCCGTTAATGCTTTAAATAATACTTTATTCTTAATATAATAGTCCACTACTTTATCAACGTCATCAGTTTCAGAATGATTTTTGGATTTATAATGTGGAACAATTGCGTAATTTAAAATTCCAAGACCTTCAAATACTGCTTTTTTTTGCTGTGAATAAGGAAATTGATTTACATCATCTACAAACTCTAAACCTTTTAAATTTGGGCTTAAAACACAAATTCCTGCACTATATCCTCCATATATAATATTATTTTTATTCTTTGATAGATTTTTCAGTAATTTATCAAAACCACTTAATTTCATAGCTTGTCTTAAAACAAAAGTGTTTCCACCTCTAACCCAAATAATATCATACTTAGAAATATCTTTTTCTAGGTTTTCTTTATTATCAAAATAATCACGAAGATCAAATTTTTCTACTATAAATTCTAAATTTACAAGATCATCTATATCAGCTTGTTCACTTTTTATCCTTCTTTCAGAATCTGTTGAAAAATCTAGAGCATTTGAGATATAAGCTACTTTCTTATTTCCATTTTTTGCCATTTCTATAAGTTTATCACTTTGATTTCCAATTTTGTATGATGATAGATAAAATTTCATTTTTTTTCTTTTAAAAATTAATAAAGAATTGATTTTTTACCATATTAATTGAATTATATTTTATTTAACATAAAATATGAAAATAAATTATAACAAGGTTAATAATATAAAATGTATATTTTATTATATCAAAAATTAGTTTTAATGGTCAAAATTTTATATAGTTAACACCACAGGGTAACACTTGCAATGATATACACATATGTGCACGATAAATAAAAAAAAGAATATAAAATTAGCTAATATATAGCTAATATTAAGAAAAATAAGATAAAATCACCTAGAGGGTGCTTTTTGAATCTAAAGAATATGTCATTAATATTTGAAATATATTATTTATCTAGTTTTATTTTATAATCTTTATGATATATTAATATGTTGATAGTAATTAATTTACAATTATGGATAAATATAAAATTATAGCTTTAGATGAAACAGGGAAAGCAAGCTTGAATCATTTATCAAAAACATTTATATTGTCAGGTCTTATCTTGAAAGAATCGTGTCGAAAAGATTTAAAAAAACAGCTTGATAATCTAAAGAAAAAATATTTTGATAACGAAAATATTGTTTTACATTGTAGGGATATACTAAGAAAAAAAGGTCCCTTTGCTTGCTTAAGAAAAAATTCTAATATAGAAAAATTGTTTTGGCAAGATTTAATTAAAATTATAAAAAAAGAATATTTATTTTTAGCTTTTGTGGTAACTAATAAAGAAAAAGCTAGAAAATTAGGGTGGAATAGTATAACAATATTAAGAAGGTCTTATAATACAATTTTAAAAGAGTTTGTTAAAAACCATTTACTAAAAAGTAAAGGTAAAATATTGGTGGAATCTGATCCTTCTCAAGATAAATATTTAATTGAAGCTCATAATAGATTACAAGGAATAGGTCTGCCATCAGAAGGAATATCTGCAACTCAATACAGGCAAAAACTTACTTCAATAAGTTTTGTTAATAAATTAAATTTTGATTCAGAGATTCAATTAGCGGATACTTTAGCAATTATGGCCAATTTATTTTACGATATTAAGATGGAAAATAAAAATAATAATACTATAAGTAATGTTGAAAAGACAATGTTTAGTGCTTTAAATAACAAAAAGATTGAAGATAAAGATAATAAAAATATTTTTGTAATATTAGCTTAAACAAAAAAGCTAGCCATGGCTATCCGCACATATACTAGCTCCTTCTAGTTAGACTATATATTATTTGTGGATATTTGTAAAGCTTTTGTATTAGTTTATTATTATTGATTTTATATCTATTAATTATTTAATAATTTATAGATGTCATTGAATTAAGCTAAAATGATAACGTTTTAATTTTATATAAAAAAATACAAAGAGCTGTGGAGATGGAGGGACGACGTCCCCTCATCGTAACATTTTCGTTGCCAATATAATTGGACTACTCATGTTCCGCAGTAGAGCCGATTTTCTGCATTTCAACTCCACAACTCTTTGTATTCTTATTTTTATTATAGATCAACTTAGAAAAAAATCAAGTATTTTATTCATTATTTGTATTGACATACTATTGATATTGCTATACAATATTTATATAATAAATTATATTAAACTTATAATAATATGAAGATGAAAAATAGTGAACAATTACAAATTCGTATAGACCATAAGACTAAAAAGGAGGCTAAACATATATTAGATCAGTTAGGTTTAGATATGAGTTCAGCGGTTAAAATGTTTTTTAAGCAGATAATTAATAGCAAAAATATACCTTTTGAATTAAGAGATGAAAATGGGCTCACTTTAAAAAAGGCGGAAATATTGAGGGAGTCTATAGTAGATTCTAAAAATAGCTCTAAATCTTTTAAAACTGGTTCTTCTCTTATTAAAGATGCTCTTAAAGATTAACCATGTTTTATTTAAAGCGCTCTAAACAATTTAAGAAAGACTTGAAGTCTTTTAAACATGATAAGGACTTACTTTCAATACTTGAAAGTGTTTTAGATATTTTAATAACTGGAAAGGCTTTGCCAAAAGAGTATCATGAGCATCCACTAGTAGGTGAGTTTAATGGTTGCTATGAGTGTCATTTAAGGCCAGATGTTTTACTTATATATAAAAAAGATAATAAAGAGCTATTAATACAAATTCTAAGAATTGGTTCTCATTCTAATTTGTTTTAATTATTAGGCTATGATTTTTGTATTTGGCTGTGATAAGAAAATTTCTTGTATATTAAAGATTTGTTTGTAATAATATTAATAATGTCAACAATATTAATTTAAAATAAATTATGGAAATTGAAAATGAGCTTAAATTTAAAATAGAAAAACCTGATAAGTTAATGAAAGAAAAAATATCTGATTTTGGCTTTGTTTTTGATAAAGAAATATCACAGGATGATTATTATTTCTCTCCACCTCATAAGAAATTTGCAGGTACTAAGAAATACTATTTACGACTTAGAAGAAGAAACGATGGCACAGCTGTTTTTGCTTATCATGTAGTTATAAATGATATGCAAACTGAGGAATTGGAATTAAATTGTGATAATTTCATTAATTTAAAAGCTATATTAACAAAATTAGACTTTAAATTAGATTGTGTGGTTAAAAAAAGTAGACAAGTATTTGTAGATGAAAATAATAATTTAAAGTTAGTTTTAGATAGAGTTGAGGATCTTGGTTATTTTTTAGAAATTGAATATATGGGTGAGATGACAAAAGAGACTAGTTCTATTTTTGAAAAGTTAATTAATCATTTATCTCTGAAAAAAAATGAAATAGTTTTAGGTTCTGGTTGTCCTGATCTATTAATGGAAAAAGGTAGTATTAATAAATAAGAAGATTAATTATTTATAAGTATAACTTTAACATTAAAACAATAGAGTTGTTTGTATAGTTAACACTATAGGGTAAGTGTTGACATTACAGTATAGTTTTGATATAATGTACATATATGTACAGTATAAATAAACAAAAAAATACAAAATTAGCTAATATTAAACAAAATAGATTTTTGTCTATTGCTAAGTTAGGAACCTCTGTTTTTCATATAGATGATTTAGCTAGAATTTGGGGTATTAATAATCGTAATACTCTTAGTACTAGTTTAAAGCGTTACATTGAGAGCGGTTTAATGTATAGATTATACCGAGGGCTTTATTCTATTAAACCAGTATCAGAACTAGATCCATTACTACTAGGTGCACAAGCAATAAATAATTATTGTTATTTAAGCACTGAAACTGTTCTAGCAAAACATGGTGTCATTTTTCAGCGAGTTGGTTATTATACGTTTGTTTCTAAAAAAACTAAACGTATTAAGGTAGGAGATTATAGATATTATTCTCGTCAGCTTAAAGATAAATTTCTATATAATGATATTGGTGTAGATAAAACAGGTAAATATAATATAGCAACACTTGAGAGAGCGGTTGCTGATATTTTATATTTTAATCCTAAATATCATTTTGATAATCCTAGTGCAATTAACTGGAGGGAAGTTAAGAAAATTCAATCAGCTGTTTATAATAAATAAAATATTATGATTACTTTAAACTCGCAAGATGCAATTCACAAGGCCTGGCTTTACCGGGTTTTGCTTGCTATTTTAGATAATATTAATTTGCAAGACTTATATTTTAAAGGAGGTACTTGCGCGTCTATGGCTGGATTTTTAGATCGCTTTTCTGTTGATTTAGATTTTGATTATGTTGGCAAACAAAAAGATTTATTAAAGACCAGATATGAACTTGAAAATATTTTTAAAGATTTAGGTTTAGAAGTAAAAGATGCCAGCACAAAAGTGCCACAATTTTTTTTAAAATACCCAAGTAAAGGTTTTTCTGCTCGTAACACTTTAAAAATAGATATTAGTTTTCCACCACCTAAAGCTAATATTTATGAACCTATAAGACTTGTTGATATAGATAGAATTGTTATTTGTCAAAACGTTGCTACTATGTTTGCTAATAAATTAGTTGCTATACTTGATCGCTATGATAAAAATAATTCAATTGCTGGCCGTGATATCTATGACATTCATCATTTCTTTATGAATGCCTATAGTTATAATAAAGAAGTAATAATTGAAAGAACAGGTTTAGATTTAATTACTTTTTTTAAAAAGTTGTCTAAGTTTATAGATGAAAAAGTTACTGAGACTATTTTAAGCCAAGATTTAAACCCTCTTATTCCTTATAAACGTTTTAACAAGCTTAGAAAAGTATTAAAAAGAGAAACACTTATGTTTTTGGATGACGAGATCTTGCGATTAAAAGATAGTAAATAAAGATAACAAAAATATTTTGTTATAGTAGTTTAAACAAAAAAGCTAGCCATGGCTGCTTGCGCATATACTAACTTTTTTTATTTAAACTATATACTATTTTTAAATAATTGTAACCCATTTGTGCTGAACTTGCACACTGAACTTGTTTAGTAATCACTATTTTTTAAAATTTTTAATACCTTACCAGGAAACCCTAAGCAAAAATCACTCAAGGGTTTTTTAAGTATGTAGAGGGCATCGTTTATATTTATAAATTCTTTATTATTTAAATTAATATGCTATTAGCATTATTTCTTCATTTAAAGAAAATGGATTAGATTTTTTAATATAAAACTTATAATCTATATTTAAATCTTCTAACATTGGTTTTATTTCAAAGAAATCATTAGCATTATGATATATTGAAATAGCTAAGATTGGTTTAAATGTTTTAATTGTTTTTATTGCACCTTTTAAGGCTTTTTGTTCAAAGCCTTCAATATCTATTTTAATTAAATCAACTGATTTAATATTATTTTCATTTATATAATTATCAATAGTTGTCATTAATACTTTTGCTCCTTTTTCCGATATTTTAGATGATGTTTGATTATTTTCAATATTAACTTCTTTATTTTCATCTCCTATTGCTAGGTTAATAGGACTAATATTTTTCAAATCTAAAAGATTGATATTATTTTTTAAATCTAAATAGTTTAAATTATCTGCTTCAAAGGCATATACGTGTTGAGCTAAGAACTTATCTATTAAAGCAAATGAAGAATCGCCATTATAGGCGCCAATATCAAAAAATATTCCATTTTTTAATCTATCACAAGCTTCTTTGGGTAACCATTTTAAACCACTTAAACCCCAAATACTTTCAGTCCCTTGAATATCAAATGAGCCTTTTCTGAATTTTTTATTAAAGTTTCTTAAATCACTATTTGATTCTTTTTGTTCAGTAATTTCTTCAGGATTAAATTGAGATGATAAATTTAATAAGTTGTTTGTATATACATAAAAGTTGCGTTCTAACGTTTGCTTAATTTCAAGAACACTTTTTTTGTCTAAGTTTTTAATTAATCTGTTTAAATTATTATCATATTCAGACTTGCTTAGGCTGTTTTTATATTCTTCAAAATATTTTGCAATTTCAAAAGAGCCATTTGAACGAATAGATTTAAGTTTCAATGAAAATATTTCCTTGATTATCTGATATCTCCAGAACATATATACTCTTTTATGTTTGGATTTAATCAGAGATCTTAATATTTTTTTCATAATCTTTTTTTTTCTTTTAAATCTTTTCAAGTTATATGTTTTTCTTATATTTTCGCTCATAATATTTTAGTATTCCTATTAACCTCCAAAAAGAGTCGAAAATAGAAAAAACAAAGCCAAAAAGTTTCATTTGGTAATATTTACGACCAAAAAATGCCTGCAAGAAAGCATAACATGGCCACATTATAGCAAATATTAGAGTTGTAGTTTTTCCGTAGTTTCTTTTTTCTTCAATCCATCTATCTGCCATTAAATCTGAATAATGATTTATTTTGTTAAGACTGTTTTTAAAGGAAACAAAACTTTTATGAATTAAATGTCCTTTTAATTGTTTTATTTTCTTTTTATCAATTAATATGGTTTCGTGAACAGGGTAGGAAAACTTAAGATTTTTTCTAAAAAGAATGGGTCTATTTTGGTATTTTTCTAGAGTCTTTTTATTGAATACTTGATTTTCTCTTATTGACCAATAAGCATCAATATTTTCTTCCTCTTTTAGATTTTTAATAGATCTTGATAATTCTTTTGAAACAAGTTCATCAGAATCAATCATTATTATCCAATTATTTTTTGCTAAACTAATTCCATAATTTCTTTGCTCATCGAAACGAGTTAATACTTTTTCTTTAATTACTATTTTTTTATCTAAATTTCTAATAATTTCAAGAGTTCCATCATTTGAGTGGTCATCAATAATTATAAGTTCATCAACTAAATCTATAATTGATGATACAGATTCTTTTATTGTTCTTTTATTATTCTTGGTTAAAATAATTCCAGTAATATTTTTCATAAAACCATCTCTTACTTTAGTAATTCATATGTATATATATTATATAACTAAAAATGATAAATTTTTAGTTTATTCTCTAATATTATAACACATATCAGCTTCTTCACACATCACTTCTTTAGCTTAGTGGCTGTTTTTATATTGTTTTATTTATTTAATTTATGATAATATTATTATATGGAAGATATAAACATACTTTTAGCTAGTGATGACAATTACGCTCAACACTTGGGTGTGGTTTTGTGTTCTATTTTTGAAAACAGAAAAGGTATTTATGTGATAAATATCTATATTATTGATGGTGGTTTAAGTAAGGAGAGTAAGCTGAAGTTAGAAGAGTTAGAGTATAGGTATAATTTTAAGATTAAATACTTAGACGCTCAGAAAGAGATTTTTAAAAACTACCCTAAATTAAGTCATTGGGGTGATATTATATATAACAAACTATTAGTAGATAGATTACTGCCTGATATTGATAAAGTTCTTTATCTGGACTGCGATTTAGTGGTTTTAGGGGATGTTAGGGAACTATATAGCACTAACATAGAAAACAAGGTTCTAGCAGCTGCTGAGAGGTCAGAGAATGAGTTTCTAAAAGAAAGAGTGGTTATAGACAAAAGCATAAAGAATTATTTTAATGCTGGAGTACTACTTTTTAATTTAAAAGAATTTAGAAGAAAGAAAATAGGGAAGAAGTGCCTTCACTTTATTGAAAAAAATGCTCAAGAGGTAGATTATCCTGAACAGGACGCATTAAATTATGTAATAGATAATAATTTTGTTGAGTTAAGGCATAAATATAATTTCTTAGTGGCTAATCCCATGAAAAAGAGCTTTAAAAAGCCCTTTATCATTCATTACAACAGCAAAATAAAACCTTGGCATCAGATAAATATTAATCCATATAATAAATATTATATTAAATACCTCTCCATGAGTCCGTGGAAGGAAAATGCTAAGAAGTATAAGTTAAGAGGGAGGTTAAGAAAATATATAGATAAGTTTTTTAATCTATTTTCAAGTTAGCTTTATGAATATAAATTAATAGATTTTCTTGTGTTTTTCTTTTTTTTAATGTTATCATTAAATAATATTACAAATATAGATCTTTGAAATAAATCTTTAAAATATAAACTTAAATTAAAAAAGGGGGAATGTAATGAAGAAAACTGATTTAGTCTTTTATCTTTGGAGCCTATATTTAAGGTATATGCCTACTAAAACAAAGTATCGCAGTAAAGATAAGCAGATTTTAACTTGGCGGCACAAACTAAGGATTCAGAAATAAGAATCCTTTTAATAACTGTGCTTATTATTTCTTAAACAAGGGGAAACGAAAGTTTCCCCTTTACTCTACTGTCGTAATTGTGTTAAAAAATAAAAAAGATGATTTATGTTATTATCATCTCTAAAAAGTGTTATAATTTTAATATAATCATATTAAATAATTTAATACAGATAATATATTACAGAGCTTGATAAAGTTAATTAATAAACAGATTATCTTCAATCTTTTATATGAAAAAGAAAATATTAATAGTAATAACTAAAGCAGAAGTAGGTGGAGCGCAGATGTCTGTTTTAAATTTGGCCAGGGAATTAAAGAAAAGAAATATAGATGTCTCTGTGGCTTTTGGAGAAGGAGAGTTTTTAAAAAAACAGCTAGAAAAACATAGTATCACCTTTTTTAGGCTTAAAACTTTAAAAAGAGATTATAATCCTATTTCAATTCTTAAATATATTAAAGAGTTGAAGGGTTTAGTTGATAAACATAAATTTACTACACTTCACTTTAACAGCTCTAACACTTTACCGGGTGTAATATCCGCTAAGCTTTCAAAGCAAAAACCTAAAACAGTTTTCACTGTTAGAGGACTTTCTATTTTAGATAAATATTATCCAAGTAGCAAAATTAAAAAATATCTTTTTTTGCTTTATTTTAAATTCTTTTTCCTTTTCTTAGATTATCCTGTCTATATCAGTCAAGACAATTTAAACTATGCTAAGAAGTTAGGTTTAAACAAGAATAATCATCTAATATATAATGGTCTGAGCTTATCTCAAGAGCACTTTTTTAGCTCTGTAGAGGCCAGAGAAGAGTTGAATAGGTTAAGTGGTACAAATATTTCAGATAACTACATTATTGGCTCTGTGGGGCGCTTAGCGAAAGCTAAAAACTATCAGTTTTTAATCAATAATTTTGAAAGTATACAAAAGATAATACCAAGCGCTAAGTTAATAATTATTGGTGAAGGTCCGGAAAGGGAAAACTATGAAAAGTTAATTAAAGACAATAATTTAGAAGCTGATGTTTTTTTACCTGGTGAGAAAAAAGATGCTAGTAGACTGCTAAAAGGTTTTGATCTTTTTCTACTTCCATCTCTGTATGAAGGTCTCTCAATTTCTTTAATTGAGGCTGTTAAAGCTGAAATAGCAGTTCTAGCTAGTGATGTAGGGGGTAATAGGGAAGTTGTTGGCAAAGACAACTGCTTTAAATTAAATGATAAAGAGGATTTCTTAAATATACTAAAGAGAGGTTATATTAAATTAGACAAGCAAAACAAGTTTCCTATTGAGAAAACTGTTGATGAGTATATTAGTTTGTATGAAGTTTAATTTAGCAGTTTAAGATATAGATTTTCATATTCTTTAATCATTTTATCTAAAGAAAAACTTTCTTCTACTGTTTCTCTAGCTAGATTAGCAATCTTTTCTTTTTCTTTATTACTCAAAGATAATACATAGTTTATCTTTTCAACTAATTGTTTAGTGTTAGCGGGTTCTACTAAGAAGCCGTTTTTATTGTTTTCAATTATTTCTGGAGCACCACCAACATTTGAAGAAATGATAATTTTTTTAGTAGCAGCTGCTTCCAAGAGAGCAACAGAGAATCCTTCCCATAAAGAAGGCATTATGAAAAAATCAGCAGCTTGTAGGTAGTCGTTGACATTAGTAACATTACCTTTTAAAATTATTTTATTTGCTAAATCTTCATTTTTAATTTCTTTTTCTAAAGATTCTCTTTCTATTCCTTCGCCTAATATAATAAATAGTGAATTACTTTTAATTTCTTTAACTGTTTTAATTAGATAGTTATAACCCTTTGCTTTTGTTAATCTTCCAGTTGAAACAAATAAATTAACATTTTGGTCTATATTTAATTTTTTTCTAGACTCGTGCTTGTTCTTAAAGGGGAACTTTTCTAAATTAACACCATTATAAATAACTTTAATATTACCGCTCTTTGATAGTTTTTTTTTATTCATTTCACTAGCCACTATTTTTGATACAGCAATATTCATATCAGATTTATCTTTGATAAAACTAATTATAAGCTCTCTTTTTTTACTGCCAATATCAATACTATGAAAAGTACTGATAATTTTTGGTATTTTAGATAATTTACCAATTATTCTACCCATTAGGTCAGCGTGAAAAAGGTGAGTATTTAAAATATCAGGCTTTTGTTTTTTAAGTATGTTAAATAATTTCCAAGCAATAATAGGGTTATATTTAAACTTGGCATTTAAGCTTAAAACTTTAACTCCTGATTTTTTAATTTCTTCACCAATTTTACCAATAGGTAATATACTTATTACTACAATTTCAAACTTATCTTTATCAATGTTTAAAGCGAGGTCTTTTACAACCATCTCTGCTCCACCAGTGTTAAGTCCAGTTATGAATTGAATTATTTTAATAACTTTCATTTATTTATATTAAGTATTTCTCTTTTTATATGTACTAGATTATTATAAACTTTAGATCCAAACAGAGAAAAGAAATAATATAAATAACTTTTCCAGTTTAAAGGGTTAATTTTAATTGATTTTATAAAATTAGCTCTTCCTTCCTTACAAAAACTTTCACGTACAAACCTTGTTCCATTATATCTTAATGCAATGCTATATAGCTTAGGGTTGTTTATATAGTATTTTTTATATTTGTTAAATATATATTCCCTTGCTTTCTTTTTTTCAATAAATTTACTTTTACCAGTGATGCTATTATTGTGAATATAATATTTTATTAAATTATCTGGAGTAAAGTCAAAATTATATTTTTCTGCTATTCTTATCCACATTTCGTATTCCTGACTACCACCATGTCGTAATATTTTATTTTCATCAAATTTTCCACAATTTTCAAAGCATCTTTTTTTTATAAGTTCACTACTACCACCTCCAACAATTACATTTGTTTTTAGTAAATTATTTAATAAATATCCTTTTTTGCTGGGATTGATTTTTTTAATATTTTTTTTATTTATAGCATAAGATCCGCAGTAAACCAAACCTATATTTTTAATTTTAGAATTATGAAAAACATTTGACTGTTTTTCAAGTTTTGTTGGCAACCACTCATCATCAGAATCAAGAAAAGCTATATATTCTCCACAAGAATTATCTATACCAGTATTTCTAGCTTTATTACCTCCTTTATTTATTTCGTGTTTTATATATTTTACTCTATCATCTTTTTTAATATATTCATTAACAATTTGATCAGTATTATCAGTTGAACCATCATCAACGATAATTAACTCAAAGTCATTAAAAGTTTGTTTTAAGACGCTATTAATCGCGCGAGGCAATATTTGAGCTCGATTATAAGTAGGAATTATAATTGATATTTTTGGGTTATTATTTTTCATTTTTTTTGTTTGTTTTTTAAAATATAAAAAGCACCAAATAATCTTTTCGCTAAATATTTAAATGGATTTATTGAATTTTTTAATAAACTTGGTATTTTATAAATAGTCACTAGTAAGGCTTTTAGTATAGATAGTTTGCCTATAGTTTCTGCGTCAAGCCCTCCATTTAAAATAATTTTTTTATTATCATATTTTCGTATTTTTTTTATATTACTTAAAAAAGGATGCTGAACTATATAATAAGGGAAAAACATTATTTTAAGATTTTTCTTAATGCAGTCATTTATGAAAACTTTTTCCTCTCCTCCTATCATTATATTTGAGCCAATACCAAAATTTTCATTAAAAAAAATTTTATTTTTTTTAATACTGTTTACTCTAAAGGCAATCTCTACTGAAGATACATAATATTTTTTATCCTTTATTTTTTTTACTAAAGAGCAGTTTTTAGGATAATTTTTATATTCAGGTTGGTTTTTTTCAGTTTTTATTTTAAAACAGGCCACATCTAAATCTTCATTTTTTTTAAATGTATCAATAATTATATTAAAAGAGTTTGGCAAGATATTAATATCGTCATCGGCAACTAGGCATATACCATTATTGACTAACGAAATTGCATTATTCCTATTTTTAGAAAGACCTTTCCCTTTGATTTGAGAGACAAGAATATCCTCTCTTAAAAGTTCTTTTGGAATATATTTATATTTTTTATCCTGATACTGATGAGAAACTATATAAATAATATTTTTTTGTGGTTCTTTTAAAATATTTTTTATTTTTTTAATTCCCTCATCTATTGTGGATATAAGTATATATAATTTCATTATATTTATATTTTGTTTAAGATATAATTATTAATATTCTATAATTTGTTAGTATATTAAATAAAATGCTTTATTAATTTTTAGTTATTCTCTAGTTTTTCTATTCCTGAATATGAAGAAAGTTTATCATCTGTTGTAAATATATATCTTTTTTTTGATAAAATTTTGAAAATTTGTTTATCAAAATAACAGTGATTATCATAATATATTTGGTATTTATTGTAAGCGTGTGAGCCTTTTTTTATACCCATTCCTGATATAATTATTTTATTATTTTCTCTGTATTTGTTAATAGCATAAAGACATGCTAATACTCCTGTAGAAGGTCTATATTTAGCATCCTCTCTTTTATTAATTAATAATTTAATAATTTCTTTAATTTTTCTTTTGATATCGTCAGGTCTATTTATTGTTATGCGAAACAGAGTTATTCTGCTAAGAGTATTTATTATTAGTTTTTTCTTATATTTTTGTGATAATATTATTAACATTTTATATTTATAGTTTGATAGTTTCAATTTTTTTTCAATTTCTTTTACATTTGTATTTTTTTTAGTGAGAATAATTAGATTATTTATATTTTTATTTTGTAATAATTTTTTGTAATAATTTAACCATTCTTTTTCTTCAAAGCAATCGCTAGTTATTATATGGTTTTTAGTAGCTTCTTTAAAATTTTTATAAGCATATATACTACCATTTACAAAATATATGCAATTTACTTTTTTTGGTAGAGTTGGCTTAGGTTTTGAACCTAATATTAAAATATTTTTTATCATATATTATCATTTAAATCATTGGCTATTGTTTTAATCATATTATCAATTTTAATTCTTGCTTTAAAGCAGTAATTATTAATTTTTTTAATTTCTGTTTGATTGAATGTGCAATCGTAAGTATTTATATTATTAATTTTTTTTACCTTTTCTATAGTTACTAGTCTTTGTTTAGATTTTAAAATATCATTTAATAGAGATGAAATTTTAGGAGTATTAGATTCTATACACAAAAAAGGTGTTTTTGTTAAAATACAAAAAATTACTCCATGAAATCTTCCAGTAATAACAAATTTTCTATTTGATATTTTTTTAATAAATTTTCTATAATTAATTAATTTAATATTTTTTTTATAAATATATAAAAAATAACTATCTTTATTAGTTAATATATTAATTATTTTTTTAAAATAATTATATATTAAAAAACTTTTGTTTTTAAATAATGTGTATTCTAAATTATTGTTGTTACTTATTTCTTTTAGATTTTTTGATATAGATTTAATGACACTATCTATAATTAAAATTTTTCTTTTTTCGCTTTTTTGCCCCCCCCCATTTTTCCTTTTCTTCAAAGGCAAATGTTAAATCTGGTACAACAGTTGAAAATATGTTATTTTTTTTTAATTCATTTAAGGTTTTATTTTCTCTTACAAAAATACGTGTAAATTTTTAAAATTTTTATAAACCTTTTTTTCATTTTTAAAAACTGTAGCGTTAATTAAGTATGATGGGATTTTTAATTGATTTTTTGAAAAAGTAGCAAGTTCAGATAAATATACAGCTCTTAATCTATTTTTACTATTATGAATTGAGCCCTCACCATTTACAATAATAGCTTGATAATTACAATTATTTTTTATTTTTTCTGCAAAAGGTCTCCAATCCCTACCAACAGGCCAAAAAAATACAGGTTTTAAATTATTTTTTAAAAGTATTTTTTTTAAATTATGCATAACTAATACACAACCATAGTGTTTACTTGCGCTTGTATCATTAAAGATAGCTACTTTTTTCATTTTGTTGAATTTTATTATATATTAATTACTATTATATTCCAGCTTTAATAATATCGTGTAATCTTATTAGACCAATCAATTTGTTTTTGTCATTCACAACAGGTAGAACTGATATTTGATGTTTTCGATCTTCCATGATTTTAAGAGTATTAAAAGCTAGTTCTTTTTTTGATATAGTTATAGGCTTTTTTGTCATTATGTGTTTAGCTTGTATGTTGAATATTTTATTTTTATATTTATCAAGAGATCTTCTTAAATCTCCATCAGTAATAATTCCTTTTAATTTTTTATTATTATCAATAACACAAACCGCACCTAGTGATTTTAGAGTCATTTCTTTAATTACATGCGCAATTGTTGTTTTTTCTGATACAGAGGCATTGTTTTTATCACTATGCATTAAGTCTTCAATTGTTATAGATAGTCTTTTTCCAAGACTTCCATTTGGATGAAAAATAGCAAAATTTTCTTTATTAAACCCTTTTTCTTTAGATAAAGTTATAGCTAATACATCCCCAACTACTAAAGTGGCTGTGCTACTAGAAGTTGGCGCAAGATTATAGTTATCTATTTCTTTTTGTTTGCCTATATTTATTGCAATATTTGTTTTTTTTGCTAAAGGAGAGTTGATGTTGCCAGTAATACATATAGTTTGAATTTTTGTATTTTTAAAATAAGGCATTAATTCCATCAGTTCTTTAGACTGACCATTATTAGATATAATAATAGCGACGTCATTATGTTTTATGACCCCCAAGTCTCCATGTAAAGCTTCTGTACCATGAATAAATAGAGCCGGAGAACCAGTTGAAGACAAAGTTGCAGCTATTTTATTACCAATATGACCAGATTTTCCTATACCAATTATTACAATTTTGCCTGTGCATTTTCTAAGCACTTTTAAAGCTTTTATATATTCTTGGTTGACCTCTTTCTCTAAAATATTTAGAGCTTGTTTTTCTTTTTTAATTAAGTTTTTAATTTCTTCGATCTTTGTCATAATTATTTATATTAAAACAATGTTTATTATTATTTACCTTCCACTCATATCCTTAAACTCTTTGTTCTTAGCTATGAGTTCATTGTAGGTGCCTTGGTCTATTATCTTTCCTTGTTTTAGTATATATAGTGTATCACAGTTTTTGACAGTGCTTAGGCGGTGAGCAATGATAATGATGGTGCGGTTTCTTTTCAGCTTTTCAATAGCTTCAATGATAAACTTCTCAGTGATGTTATCTAGGGAAGAGGTAGCCTCATCCATTACTAGCACCTCAGGGTTATCATAGAGGGCTCTGGCAATACCAATTCTTTGTCTTTGACCACCACTTAATCGAATTCCTCTTTCTCCTATTTTGGTGTTTTCTTTTTCTGGTAGTTGGTTAATGAACTCTCTTAGTTGAGATACTTCAATAGCTTTTTGTAGTTTCTCTTCATCAATTTCATCTTCTTCTAGGCCAAAAGCAATGTTGTTTTTAATGCTGTCATCAGATAAATATATGAATTGAGGAATGTAGCCAATATTACTTTGCCACTTAGAGATATTAGTATATATATCTTTCTTATCTACCTCTATCTTACCACAGCTTGGCTGTAAAAGGCCTAAGATTAAATCAGCTAAGGTTGTTTTACCTGAGCCAGTACTACCCACTAAAGCCACAGCTTGACCTTGTTTAATACTTAAGGAGATGTTTTTCAGTATTAGCTCTTGATCTTTCTGATATTTAAAGTCTAAGTTTTTAATTTCTATCTGCTGTTTTAGAAAGTTATCTTCCTTTTTATTTTCTTCTTTTTCTTTGTTATTGTTTTCTTCTTTATCTATATTATTTAAATTAGCTATGTTTTGATACTTCTCTAAGTTAATTAGATCCTCATAGATAGGATCAACTGAATAGGCGTGATACCTGAGGCTGTTGTATTGAGAGATGATGTGATTAATAGCTGGTAGCAGTCTTCTAATAGAGAGAGCAAAGAGAGCTAGGATTGATGAGAGTATGGCTAGTGAGTGTCCTTGTTTAAGTAGTATGAAGGCGATAAGGAGGATGCCGGCAATAGCAATGGTTTCAATAATAGGGCTAACACTTTGTTTAGTGGTTTGTTGAAATATCTCAGCTTTAGATAGACTTAACATGCTGTTTTCAAACTTTCTGATAAACCAAGGTTTTCTGCCAGTGAGGGTAACCTCTTTAAAACCACCTATACCTTCATTTACAGTCTTTATTATACCCTCTCTTTCTTCTAGGGCTTTTTTACCATGTTTTTTCATAGTTTTCTTAGTGAGCTTTAAAAAAGCAAAGCTAACAGCTCCTAGAGTGATTAAGGTAAAGAGGGTAACTAGTGGTTGAACACTGAGAAGCAGTATTATTATTGAAATTGCCATTACAAGCTCAGTGGTGATGTGTAGCATGGGTAGCATGACGTTGGTAGCGATAAATCTAGATTCTGTGCTGACATTTCTAATTAAACTTGCGCTGTTTCTATTTAAGTGGAAAGAGAAGGGAACATGCATGTAGATTTTAAATAGGCGTGAAGATATGGATCTGTAGCGGTTGTATATAAAGCGAGACTGGATGTATTTATA
>Ga0209942_1000533_pt1 | contig 22819 bp, 21 predicted proteins | sample SalPonR1_A_D2_MG_FD_185695 | JGI IMG/M metagenome (GOLD analysis project Ga0209942, IMG submission 185695) | Salt pond soil microbial communities from South San Francisco under conditions of wetland restoration - Salt Pond MetaG R1_A_D2_MG... ...
TTCTGCACGATCACGTACAGGCACGGCACAAGGAACAGCGTCAGAAACATCGCCGAGAGCAACCCGCCGACGACGGCAATCGCCAGCGGTTGCATCAGCATTGCCCCGGAACCTGCGCCTATCGCCAGCGGCAACATGCCGACCACGGTGGTCAGCGTGGTCATCAGGATGGGGCGCAGTCGTATGCCGCCGGCTTCGACCACAGCCTGTTGCATTTCCCAGCCCTCGTTGCGACGGCGCTCGATGTATTCGACCAGCAGAATCGCGTTGTTGACGACGATCCCGATCAACAGCACCGAGCCGAGAAATACCGGCGCGCTGATCGGCGTACCGGTCGCCCACAGCGCGAGCGCCGAGCCGGCCGCGGCCAATGGCGCGGCGGTCATGATCACCAGCGGATTGGAGAGCTTTTCGTACTGCACCGCCAGCACGACGAACACCAGGAAGATCGCCAGTGCGATGACGATGCTCATCTCGCGGTTGGTTTCGCGAATGGTCTCGAACTGCCCGCCCAGGATCACGCCATACTGGTTGGGCATGTTGAGCGCCTGGATGCGCTGCTGCACCTCGGCCATGATCGCGCCGACGTCGTTCTGCGCGGTGTCGAAATTGCCGACGATGCGCTGGATGCGCACCTGGTTTTCGCGGCTGATTTCGGCCGGCCCTTCGCCCAGGCTGAAGCTGGCGACCTGGCGGGCCTGGATGGGCCCGTTGACGCCGTTGGCCACGATCACCTGGCCGAGTGCATCGATGTCGCTGACGTCCTCGCGCGGCAGTCGCACGCGCACGTCGTACTCCGTGATGCCGGTGCTGTAGCGCGTCGGCACGAAGCCCGACACCGCCGAGCGCAGCGAGCGGGCAACCCCGCTGATGTCCAGCCCCAGCGCGGCGGCCCGTTCCCGGTCGACCTCGATGCTGAGCAGCGGGGTGCGGTCCTCGTCATCGAGTTCGACGCCGGTCAGCCCGGGCACCGTCTCGATCGAATCGACAATCTCGCGCGCCAGGTCCTGCAGCACGCCGATGTCGTCGCCGACCACCTTCAATTCCATGTCGTCGCCGCTGACGCCGAAGCTCAGCCCGCGAATCCCCGGCGACCACGCCCACAGGCGCGCGCCGGGGATGTCGAGCTGGTCCAGCCGCGAGCGGATCTCGGATACCCACCGACTGGCCGGCCATTCGGGCCGGTCGGCGGCATCGTCGAGACGCACCAGCACGTAGCCCCGGCCCGGACGCTCGTTCGCCACGCCGCCCCAGACGTTGCCGCCGGCCAGCGCGAACACGCTTTGAACGTGCGGCATCTTGTTGACTTCTTCCTCGATCAGGCGGGTTGCCGCGTTGGTCTCGGTCGGCGTGGCGCCGGCCGGAAGCGACATCGAGATGCCGAGTTCGCCGTCGTCGAGCTGCGGCAGGAATTCGTTGCCGAGCCGACCGGCCAGCGTCAGGCTGCCGATGAATACCGCGACGCCGGCGCCCACGACCGCCCAGCGCCATGCAAGCAGGCGGTCCAGCGCGCCGCGGTAGCGCTCGGACAACCACTCGATAAACCCGTTGAACGCGCGGTAGATGCGCAGCCGGTTAAAGCCCGATTCGAACTTCACCTTGGCAAACTGTGCCGCCAGCATCGGCACCAGCGTCAGGGCCACGGCCAGCGACGCGATGACGGCGAACGAAATGGTCACCAACAGTTCCTGGAACACCAGCGTGGCCAGCCCGGTGATCAGCAGGAACGGCGCGACCGCGGCCAGGTTGGTCAGCGTACCGGCGGTAATCGCCGACATCACCTCGTCCGCCCCTTCATGGGCGGCCAGGTCGGCCGACTTGCCCAGCTTTTCGCGGTGCCGGGAAATGTTTTCCAGCATCACGATGGCATTGTCCAGCAACAGCCCGACGCCCAGCGCCAGGCCGCCCAGGCTCATCACGTTCAACGTCAGGCCGGCCGCGCCCATCATCGCGAACGTGGCCATGACCGCCAGCGGAATCGACAGGCCGATCACGAAACTCTTGCGCAGGCTGCCGAGAAACCCGAGCACAACCACCATGGCCAGAACGCCGCCGAGCAACGCGGCGGCCGAAACCGACTTTACCGAACCGCGAATGAAGTAGGCCGCATCCTCGGTGATCCGGTAATCGATATCGGGCGGGATGAAGCCTGACGCGTCCAGCGATTCAAGTCGCGAAATCACTTCGTCGACCACCGCCACGGTATTGGCGTCGGGCTGCTTGAACACCGAGACCTGGGTGGCCGGCGTTCCGCCCAGGCGCACGAACAGCCGCTGCTCGCGGTAGCCATCGCGCACTTCGGCGATTTCGTCGAGGCGAATCCTGCGGTCCGAACCGGGCACGGCCAGCAGCACGTTGGCGATATCTTCGGGCGATTTGAATCGGCCGTCGGTTCTGGCCATCACGTCGAGGCTGTTGCCGGTCACGTTGCCGGCCGCGACGTTGAGGTTTTCCAGCGCCAGCTGCTCCGATATCCCGGCCAGCGTCAGCCCGTAGGAGCGCAGGCGCTGCTGGTCGACGATCACCTCGAGTTCGCGCTCCTGCCCGCCGACGGCTTCTACGCCGGAGACGCCCGGGATGGACTGCAGCTGCGGGGCCAGCCGGTTGTCGACCCAGTCGCGAACCTCGCGCGGGGTTCTGAAGCCCGACGAGAAGCCGGCCTCGAACACCGAGGACGACCCAGGGTCCCACTTGCGCAGCCGCGGCGGTTCGACGTCGTCGGGCAGCTGGCTTCGGGCGCGCTCCAGAAGCCTCGAGGCATTCTGCAGCGCGGTATCCAGATCGGTGCCGTATTCGAAGATCAGGTTGACGTCGGTGCGTCCTTCCTCGGCCTCGCTGGAAATGCGCACCAGGTCCTCTGTGGACGCCAGCGCTCGTTCCAGCGGCCGGGTGACCTGTTCCTCGACCACCTCGGGCGAAGCGCCGGGATAATTGACGTTGATTCGAATAAGCGGGTAGACGACTTCCGGCAACAGGTTGACCGGAAGGCGGTCGACGAAGAACAAGCCCATCACCAGCACCACGGTCGCCAGCGCGGTGGTGCCCACCGGCCGGCGGATGGCGGCGTGGGTCAGGCCGCGGTAATACTTCGTGCCGCGGGCCGGATCGCTATTGCTCTGTGGCTCGCTGTCGCGGCTCCGATCGGATGCCGCGTCTTCGTCCTTGTTCGACCGGCTCATGCGCCACCGCCGACCGTTTCCACGATACGGACCAGGTCGCCCTCGGCAAGATCCAGCGGGTTCGACGAGACGATCTGGTCGCCGGGCTCGAGACCGCCCAGGATTTCGCGCCAGTCGCCCCGGATCACGCCGGTGGACACGGCGCGCCTGACCAGTTCGCTGTCTTCGTTGATGACCATTACGTACTGTTGCTCGCCCATACCCACCGAGCCGGCCGGGACCGCGAGCACGTCCTGCTTGTAATCCACCAGAAGATCGGCCCGCGCCAGGAATCCGGGACGCACGCCGCGCTCGAAGGCCTCGGGCAGTGAAATCTCCACGGTCAGCAGGCGGCTGGCGCCGTCGGCCGCCGGAAAGATACGGCGGACTTTTCCAGCAAGCGGCCCGGCTTCGCGAAGCGCGTCAACGCGAAGAGGCACTTCCGAACCGACCTCGATCTCACCGACATCCAGTTCGGACACGCCGATTCGAACCACCAGTTCATTGAGATTGGCGATTTCGAATGCCGTGGCGAGACTGCCGATGGAAGCGCCCGGTTCGACCATTCTGCCGATCACGTGGCCGTCGATAGGCGAAACGATGCGCCCGAAGTCCACGCGGGTCCGCCAGAGTTCGACGTCGCTACCGGCGATATCCAGCGTCGACTGGGCGGTGTTGAAGCTCGCCTCGTCGATGTAATTACTGTCGCGCAACCGCTTGAGGCGATCGAAGTTGGTCTGCGCCTCGCGCAGCGCCGCCTCGGCCCGCGCCAGCTCGGCACGCTGCTCGCGAACATCCAGCTCGGCCAGCAACTGGCCCGCCGACACGCGGTCGCCGGTTTCGACGAACACCTCTCTTACGATGCCGGCGGTGCGGGCTGCCAGCGCGATAGTGCGCAGCGTTTCCACTGGCGAAGACAGCTGGATGCGGCGCGAAAGATCGCGTTGCGACACCTCGTAGGCGCGCACCGGAAGCGAGGAACGCTCGCGGGTATTCTGCTGGCCGGAAGGTTCCGGTTTGGAACCGCAGGCCGAAAGCACGGCCGCGCAGGCGACAGCGAAGAGGACGGACAGCATCCGCTTGAGAGTTTGCTTTGACATCTGTGAAGTCTAGCGCGGGGGCTCGCACCACCCGCCGACGCAGCCTTCACAGGCCGCCGGTCAAGTGATCCTCGCGCGCCGGAAGCGTCGGTGCGAGGGCTCGAAGCCGGTCGTGGCGCCGGCTTTCCGCCGGCCTACTGCGGAATTGCGTCGACGATGAAGGCCGCCAGGTCGTCGCGATAAGCCTGCATGGATTCTTCGTGCAGGTACATCATGTGCCCGGCCGGATACAGGTCGTAACGGATGCGGTTACGGGCTTCGGCCGGGATATCGAGGTGTCGAATGTAATAGTTGGTCGCGGCGAACGGTGTTGCCAGATCGTAGTACCCCTGCTGGATGTGCAGCTTGAGGCCGGGATTCATGATCATCGCCCGCGACAGATCCGGCAGCAGGTTGACCGCGACCTGCCGGTTGCCGTCGGGATCGCGATGGCTCCAGTCCCAGTCCAGCGGCCAGGCCGTGGTCTTGTATTCCTCGTCGCGGCCGAACTCGAGCTCGTTGTGCAAGTAGTCGAAAAACGCCGCGGTGTAGGCCGGACCCACCGCCGGGAAGAACGGGTCGTAGTCCATGGATTCGGCCAGGGGATTGACCGAGGGGCCGATGAAGCGCGAGTCGATCCGGCCGGCGATCAGGCGATTGTTGCGCTTGAGCTCCTGCAGGAACTGCTGGTGATCGACGCGCAGATCCGCCTTCAGCCAGTAGTCGGTCGTGGTGCCCGTATACGCCGCCGCCTGCTCGGCGATCTCGCGCTTGCGCGCCGAGTCGATGGTATAGCCAGCGGTCAGGGCCGGCAGGTATTGTTCCAGCGCGAACGTCTCGACTTCGTCCAGGAACGGCTCGAGGTTCTCGGGCCTGTCGGCCAGCGCATCGTGATACCAGGCCGTGGCCGCGAACGAGGGCAGGAACAGCGCGTGCGGCAGATCCAGTCCGCCGCCGTCGCGGCCGGCCGCGGTATCGATGAACGGCGAAACCAGGATCAGCCCGTTGAGGTTCATGCCGTGGCGGCTCTGCAGGTGATGGGCAAGCCCGGCACCGCGCACGCCGCCGTAGCTCTCGCCGAGAATGAATTTCGGCGCCGCCCACAGTCCGTGCTCGGTGATGTATTGCTTGATGAACGCGGCCACCGATTCGATGTCCTGGTCGACACCCCAGAACTTCTCGCCTTCGGCGTCGCCGAGCGGCGTGCTGAAGCCGGTGCCGACAGGATCGACCATCACCAGATCGGCAATATCAATAATGCTGAATTCGTTGTCGACGCGCCTGGCCGGCGGCGGTGCGGCATAGGCGGGATCGTTGACCACCACCCGCTGCGGACCGAGGATGCCCATGTGCAGCCACAGCGACGACGAGCCGGGACCGCCGTTGAACGCGAACACGATCGGGCGCTCGGCCGGCCCGTAGTCGCCCTTGCGATGGTAGGCGGTGTAGCCGAAACGCGCGATCGGCTTGTCGTCCTCTTCCATGATCAGCCAGCCCACGGTGGCGGTGTAGTCCACGCGCTTGCCGTCGATGCTGATGCTGTGCTCGGTTACCGATTGTTCTGGTTCGTGCGAAGGTACCGCGTCTGCGGACTCATGATTGTCGGCCGCCAGCGGTGCGGCCAGCAGGAATGAAGCAAACAGAACAGCGAAACGATTCATGTGAAGGCTCGGTCGAGAAACTTTGCCGATGTTAGCGCATCCTGCCGGGTTTCTAGTGGGCCATGCGGCTAATTAGGTAACACTCAGCCGTCGCACAAGCGTCGTGGGCAAGGCGCGCGAGCGAAGGACTGGCCTGGGCCAATTCGAGCGAGTGCAACGCCGCCCACGGCGCTTGTGCGATGGCCCTCTGGGAGCGACTGTGCTGGCGCGACTCGGCGTTGCGTGTCTTGGCAAGGGAGCCGGCCATTCCCTGCGAAACGCGCCTTGACTCGCACCAGCACAGTGGCTCTGAGTGTTACCTAATTAGCCGCATGGCCCACTAGACGGTCGTTCGGCGATCAATTGATCCAGCCCAAATTCACCCGACGCGTCTTGCAGGACAATTGCTCGGTCAATGCCGCGCGCTGCGGTGGGTCACCGAATGCGTTCAAACGCACCGAAAACACTGGGAGAACAGCGATGAGCGAATTGATTGCCTGGGACGATAGTCTCAGCGTTGGCATCGACGAGATCGACGAACAGCACAAGGTCCTGGTCCGGCTGCTCAACGATCTGAATCAGGCGATCAAGGAACACCATGGCAACGAAGCCTGCCTGGCCATTCTCGACCGACTGGTGGACTACACGCGCATTCACTTCGCGGTCGAAGAGGCCCTGATGCGCATATTCGAGTACCCCGATTACGAGAACCACAAGGCCGAGCACGAGGAACTGGTCGAAGAGGTGCTGGCGATGCGCCACGAGATCACGCACGAGGAACGGAGAATCAGCTTCAAGCTGCTGCACTTTCTGAAGATGTGGCTGACCCAGCACATCATGGATTCGGACAAGGAGTATTCAGAATACTTCCTCGCCCAGGGCATGAAGTCGAAAAGCGGCAAGCGTGCCTGGTTCTCCCGCATCTGGTCCTGACCGATGACGCGCACCGAACGACTGGCCGAATTTCACCGAAGCCTGGAGCGGGCCACCGCAGAGCCCGAGTTCCTCGATCGCTTCTACAAATCGTTCATGGCGATATCGCCCAAGATCCAGCGGGTGTTTCAGGGCACCGACATGGCCCGGCTCAAACGCAAGCTGAAGTCATCCCTGCACGTAATGACGCTGGCCGTGGACGACGCACCGGGCGCCGACGACTACATGCGCTTTCTCGGCAAGACGCATCGCCGGCTCAACCTGGACCCGGCGCATTTCGACCTGTGGAAAGGTTCGCTGCTGAAGACCGCCGCCGAGTGCGATCCCGAATTCGACGACCGGACCCAGGCCATCTGGGCCGAAGTCATCGGCAACGGCATCGAACTGATGCGCTCGGGTATGGCGTCGCGCGACAGCCGCACGTCTCCGGAATAAGAGAAATCCCGTCGGCGACACCGCGCCGACCTACGCAACCACTCAGGATACGGATGCGCCGTAGATTCCAGGCAAGAACCGCGGCTACGGATGCGCCGTAGGTCTGGGCCGCGTCCCCGACGCTTCAGTCAATCCTTCGTCAACGCCTCGGCGGCCGGCACGTACTCGTAACCCAGATCGTGCGCCACTGCCTTGTAAGTGACATGCCCCTTGTGTACGTTGAGCCCGGCCAGCAGGTGCTCGTCGTCGAGCATTGCCTTTTTCGCGCCCTTGTTGGCGATCTGCACGGCGTAGGCGAGGGTGGCATTCGTCAGCGCGAAGGTCGATGTGCGCGCCACCGCGCCGGGCATGTTGGCCACGCAGTAATGGATGATGCCCTCGACTTCGTAGGTCGGCTCCTGATGGGTAGTCGCGTGCGAAGTCTCGAAGCAGCCGCCCTGGTCGATCGCGACATCCACCAGCACCGACCCGGGTTCCATGATCGAAAGCTGATCGCGGCGCACCAGCTTCGGCGCCGCCGCGCCCGGGATCAGCACCGCGCCGATGACCAGGTCGACCGTGGAAAGATGTTCCTCGATCGCTTCCTCGGTCGAGTACAGCGTGTTCAGCCGGTCGCCGTACAGGTCGTCGATGTACTTCAGTCGCGGCAACGAGCGGTCGAACACGGTCACGTCGGCACCCATGCCCATGGCCATGCGCGCGGCGTTCAGACCCACCACGCCGCCACCGATGATCATCACCTCGGCAGGACGCACACCGGGCACGCCGCCCAGCAGCACGCCGGAACCGCCCTGGGCCCGCTCCAGCGCGTGCGCTCCGGCCTGGATGGACATGCGGCCGGCGACCTCCGACATCGGCGCCAGCAACGGCAGACCACCCGACCTGTCGGTGACGGTCTCGTAGGCAATGGCGGTACAACCGGAATCGACCAGACCCTTGGTCTGCTTCGGATCGGGCGCGAGGTGCAGGTAGGTGTAGAGGATCTGGCCTTCGCGCAGCATCTCGCATTCGTTGGGCTGCGGTTCCTTGACCTTGATGATCATGTCGGCCGACGCGAAGATCTCCTCGGCCGTCTCGACAATGGTGCCGCCGGCGCGCTCGTAGAGCTCGTCGGTCAAGCCGATCGCCTTGCCGCCGTCGCGCTGCACCATCACCTCGTGCCCGTGGCCGGCCAGTTCGCGCACGCCGGCCGGCGTCAGCCCGATCCGGTATTCGTGGTTCTTGATTTCCTTGGGTACGCCGATCCGCATGATCTTGAGTCCTGTATTTTTTTGTAATTACCCCGAAACAGCCGGACGCGGCGTCGCATTCGAGGCAGACCAAAAGTCTGTCGCGGCCGGACCGGTTCAGCTGCGAATTCTAACGCCGATGCGCGTCCGGCCGGGCGATCGGACCGCACAATCAAGGTCCGACTCGACGGGTTCGAACGGTGATCACGACCAACGCGCAACCAGCCACAGCAGTCCGCCCAGCCCAAGAATCAGGAGGCCGGCTACCGGCAGCGCGGTAATCTTGCGCTCCATCCACAGCAGCGTTCGGGTCATGCGCACGTGGACCGGATAAAGGTTCGGCATCGGCGCGGCACCGGCCCGGGCCAGCCGAGCCAGCCCCTTGCCGGCCAGACGGGCGGCACCTTCCATCCAGACCACCATGTCGCCGGCCGGCAGACCGGGCCTCCATCGCGGTGCAAGCCCGCCCTTGAGCCAGACCAGCGCCCCGGCCAGCCCCAGCGGCCAGGTCGCGGGCCACAACCCGGACAGCAGGTGCGGGTCGAGACCGTGGGCCAGCACCCAGACCCAGGGCACGAAAAGCCCGGCGAGCACCATCGCGACCCACGCCGGGTGCGCGGTCTTGTACCCGCGCTCGCTTCGAACCAGCCGCCAGAAATGCCATAGCAGCAGCGCGGTGGCGGTGGAAGTCAGACTCAATGCCATGGTCCAGCCGTGCGCCACACCTGCCTCGGCCAGCGCGGTCTTCAACCCGGTCTTGGCCAGCATGCCGGTGGTCAGCGGGGCGGCCGAGATCGCCAGCACGGGAATCGCTACAAGCAGGCCGCGAAGCCGGCTGCGTCCCGGAGCGCAGCTGCAGGCCAGGAACAGCGACGCCTTGTTCAGGCCATGGTGCAGCACCATCACGCCCAGCCACGGCAATAGCGCCGCGGCCCGATCCGGCGCCATCAGCATCGCCGAGTAGGCCATCAGCACCAGGCCCATCTGGCTGATCGTCGAATAGGCCAGCACCACCTTCACCCGCCGCTGCGTCAGTCCGATCAGCACCCCGGCAAACGCGGTGACAATGCCGAGCGCCAGCAGTATCGGGCCGACCGCATCGGCGCCTTCGCTGCCCGGCGGCACCAGCCGTAGCCAGCCGAGCAGCCCGGCCTTGACGATGACGCCCGACAGGATTGCGCTCGCCGGCACCGGCGCGACCGGGTGGGCCAGCGGCAGCCAGACATGCAGCGGCACGACGCCCATCTTGACTGCGAACCCGGCCAGGATCAGCCAGCGCCAGGCCGGTTCGAGTTGGACCGCGTTGGCCAGTTCGGCCAGCGCGATGTTGCCTACCGCGGCCACTATCGCGATAAGGCCGGCGAACGCCGCCATCTCGCCGGCCAGCGCAAGCACCAGGTAGATGCGCCCGGCGCGCCAGGCTTCTTGCGACCGGGCGTGGATGATCAGCAGCCACGAGGCCAGGCTGAGCATCGCGTAGCCGGCGTAGAACCCGGCGATGTCCTGGGCCAGCAGCGCCAGCGAAATCCCGGCCAGGCTGACCAGCCAGCCGCTCCAGAACAGGATCCTGTCCCTGTGGATTCGATTGGCGGCGAACCAACCAGCCAGGCCCCAGGCCACCGCGCACAGCACGATCAGCGGAGAAGCGACCGCGTCTGCGCCCAGGCGCAGGTTCAGCAGCACGATGGTCATCTCGGCGCGCGAGGCCAGCAACAGCGGTCCGACGAGCAACAGCGGCATCCAGGGTGCGGCAGCGATTCCAAAGGTGCGCGGACGACCGCGAAACGCCAGCAGCGACGCAACGATCAGCGGCGCCAGCACCGGCAGAAGATTGATCACCAGCGCGCTCACGGCGCATACCCCTGGGCGATCTTGACCACCCAGTTCAGCGGGCTGAGCGGGTGGGCGGCCAGCACGCCCAACACCACGACGAGCGCCGCGGTGGCGACCGCCGAGAACATCAGCGCCAGGCGCGGCAGCCGCCCGATTTCGATCGGCGCCTCGGCCAGGGTGCCCGGCGGGTTCAGCCAAAGCCTGCGAATCAGCGGCAGAAAGTACGCCGCATTGAGCAGGGCGCTGGTGATCAGCACCGCCAGTACCAGCGGCATGCCGGCAGCCAGTGCGCCCGAGGCCAGGTACCATTTACTGATGAAGCCGACCAGCGGCGGCAGCCCGATCATGCCCAGCGCCGCCGCGGTGAAAGCGCCCGAAACCCAGGGCATGCGTCGACCCAAACCGTCGAGCTGGTCGATTTTCGAGACGCCCAGCAGAAGGCCGAAGATCCCGGCGCAGAAAAACAGCGTGATCTTCATCAGTCCCTGGTGAACCAGGTGCACCATCCCGCCCGAGGTCGCCAGCAGGCCGCCGACCGCTATGCCCAGCACGATGTAGGACACCTGGCTGACCGTCGAGTACGCCAGCCGGCGCTTGAGATGGTGTTCGCGCAGCGCCAGCAGCGAGCCGATGATGATGGTCCAGCAGGCCACCGCAATCAACGGCAGGCGCATCCCTAGCTGGGCCACCAGGTCCAGCCCGTAGACGTCCTCGACCGTACGGATGATGCCGAACGCGCCGGCCTTGACCACGGCCACCGCGTGCAGAAGGGCGCTGACCGGGGCCGGCGCGACCATCGCCTTGGGCAACCATCCGTGCAGAGGAACCAGGCCCGCCTTGACCCCGAAGCCCGCGATCAGGAGTATGAAGATCAGCCTGAGTTCGGCGCCGTGCTCGCCGGCCAGCGGCGCCAGGAAACCGCCCGGAGTGAATACCGCATTGCCGGCCAGACCGTACAGCCACGCCAGCGCGGTCAGCAGGACCACGCCCCCGGTCAGCGTATATCGAAGATAGCTGCGACCCGCCGCCAGCGCTTCGGGGGTGCCGTTGTGCACCACCAGCGGCCAGGTCGTCAGCGTGAGCAGTTCGTAGAAGATGAACAGCGTCAGCAGGTTGCCGGCCATCGCGATGCCCATGGTGGCGCTGACGCAAAGACTGAAAAAGCCGAAGAACCGCGCCCGGTTGGGCGAGTGCTCGAGGTAGGCGATCGCGTAGACCGTGGTGACCAGCCACAGTACCGCCGACAGGCTGGCGAACAGGATGCTCAAGGCGTCGGCGTGCAGGATCAGTTCCAGGCCGGGCAGCAACTCGAAACGAAACAGGAATTCCTCTCCGGCCAGTACCTCCAGACCGATCCAGACGACCAGGACGAGCTTGAGCATCGCGGCCGCCAGGTTGACCCAGATTCGCAGCCGCTGCCGCTGCTCGCCGGCCACGAAAATCACGATCGCCGCCAGCGTGGATACCAGCACCACGGCCGGCGGCAGGATCTGGGTGGTCCACGGCGCGATCACGGCCCGGCTCCCGGAACGCCGCTACCCAGGAGATCGAGCACCGGGTGCGGATACAAGCCGATGACCACCGCGAGCAACGCCAGCAGCAGCGCGGCGAAGCTGGTGATCTTCGGCGGCCGAGCATGCAGGTGATGCACTGCCCGTCGCGCCGGATGAAAGCAGGTCAGCGCCAGGATGCGGAATATGTAGGCGGCGCTCATCAGGCCGCTGAGCACGATCAACACCATCCAGAACCAGCCCTGCACTTCCCACGCGGCCGAGAGCAGCATCCATTTTCCGGTGAAACCGCCGCTGGGCGGCAGCCCGATCAGCGTTATGCCTGCAAGTGCAAGCGTGAATGCCTCCAGCGGCATCCGCTTGTCCAGGCCCGGCAGGTGACGAATGCTGTCGGAGCCCAGCACCGTGACGATGTTGGCCGCAGCCAGAAACATCGAGGCCTTGGCCAGACCGTGCGCCAACAGATGGAAGCCGGCCCCCTGGAAGGCCTGCTGACAGGCCAGCGGCAACAGCAGCAGCAGGAAGCCGAACTGGCTGATGCTCGAATAGGCGATTACCATCTTCAGCCGCGGCTGGAGATAGGCGGCCACCGCCCCGTAGACGATCGCGCCGGCACCGATCAGGCCGAGCAGATTGGCCAACAGCATTGGCGGATCGACTGCGGTCTCGAACCAGATCCGCCACAGCGCCACCAGCGCGACCTTGCCGACCACCGCCGACATGATCGCCGCGACCGGGCCGGGCGCATTGCTGTAGGCATGCGGCAGCCAGACGTGCAGCGGGAAGATCGCGGCCTTGACCATCAGCCCGGTCAGCATCAGCACCAGCGCGACGTTGTTGAGCTCGACCACGCCCGGCTGATGCATCGCCAGGCTGCCGGTCTGGGCATACACCAGCCCGACGCCGAGCACGTACATCAGCGATCCGAGCACGGCCAGCAGCAGGTAACGCATCGCGGCCGACAGCGCGGCGATGCCGTCGTCGGTCGCGATAAGCGCCACCGCCGCCAGTGTGGTCAGTTCCAGCGCGACGTACAGGTTGAACAGGTCGGCCGCCAGCGTCGCCAGATTGACGCCCGTCGCGAGGATCAGCCACAGCGACCAGAACGGGCCCGATTCCGGTTTTTCGGGCTCGAAACGCTGCCATGCGCCCGGCAGCGCGGCAATGCCGACCAGGGCGTGCACCCAGAGCACGACCAGTCCAAGCGCGTCCAGCCGCCAGCCGATGCCCAGCGGCGGACTCCAGCCGCCGAAGACCAGCGTCAGCGTCTGCTCCCGCGCAATCGCCAGGCTCAGGGGTACCAGAACGCAAGGCCAGGCCAGCCCGCCCAGCAACACCGCCCAGCGCCGGCGCGTCGGCGGCAGCATGACCGCAATCAAGGCAGTGCCCAGCGGAATGAACACCAGCGCGAGCATCAGCGTGTCGTAGGCCTTCACGGGGCCTGCTCGTTATCGGCCTCCGGCTGATGCCGGTCGTGCCGCCGACCCAGCAGGTCGGGATCGATATCCGGATGGATGGTGGCGTGTCCCTGCTTGCGGAACAGGCGCACCATCAAGGCCAGCGCGAAGGCCGTGGTCGACACCGCGATGACGATTCCGGTCAGCACCAGTGCCTGCGGCACCGGGTCGGGACGCCCCTCGATGGTTGCCGGAACCACTATCAGCAACAAGAAGAGCGCGCTCAGCATCAGGTTCAGCGCCAGCAGCTTGCGCATGATGTGCGCCGACACCAGCAGGCCGTGTACGCCGAGGCCGAAGATCGCGGCGGCAACCAGCACGAATATGGCGCTGCTCATCAGCGCCCCGCCTTCAGCGAGGGGCTGCCGGCGAACAGCAGGGTCAGCGTCACCGCGATCGACACCATCATGGCGGTCTCGGCGAACAGCAGCGAGCCGCGCCCGAGGTAGGCCATGGGCACTTTGCCCTGCAGCAGCGGCGCCAGCACCAGCATGCACAGCGCGCCGACGCCGACGACCAGCGCAAGCCGGACGAGCGCGCGCGAATGGGGCGCCGGCAGCAGCGTGCCGGTGAGCAGCAGCAATACGCCCGAGCCGGCCAGCACCGAGCCGGCCTGGAACGCGCCGCCGGGCTGGTCGGATCCGATCCACAGCAGGTGCATGCCGATCAGCACGGCCAGCGGCAGGATGACCGCGACCAGGGTTCTCACCAGCGGCAGTTCGAAACCCGAAATCGTGGTGACCGAAAGGCGGCTTCGGGTAGTGATCACGCGCGAGCCGACGAACGCCGTCAGCAATACTGTCATCTCTATCAGGGTATCGAAGCCGCGAAATGCCAGCAGCACGCCGGTGATCGGGTTGCCGAGACCGGTATCGGGCAGTGTCGCCAGTACTTGCAGGCCTGCGTTGCCCGGCTGGCGCTCCAGCGACAGCGCGGTCAGGCCGATCGTCGCGACCATGCCGGCGGCCAGCACGGCAATCACCACCGCCAGCGCGGAGCCGCGGGTGACCTGGGCCTGCGACTGCTTCGGATCGATCTCGACCAGCTGGCGGAACGCCACCATCATCAGCGCACCGGTCAGCCCGGCACCGATCGCCGCGTCGGCCAGCGCCAGGTCCGGCGCGCCCAGCCGGGACCAGATCAGCGCCATCGCAAGGCCGAAAGCGACATAGAAAACTATTGCGCGAAACAGATGCTTGCCGATCGCGACCTGCGCCGCCAGTCCGACCAGGATCAGCCCAAGCAGGATATCGACGACCACGGCCGCGGTCATCGTCGGCTGCCCGCAGAATCGTAATCGACCGGTCCGTTTCCGGTCGGCGGCCGGCGCGCCCGTGAATGGCGCGCAATCAGGTGCGCCGAAACGGTCGAAGCCAGCAGCGCCAGCAACCAGACCAGCAGCAGAAGCAGCGCGGTCCTGGGGCGTCCGTCGAGCAGCGACAGCGACACGCAGATCAGCAGCAGGCCGAGATTGTCGGCCTTGGTCATGGCGTGCAGACGGCAATAGACATCCGGCAGTCGCAACATGCCGACGGTGCCGGCGAAGATGAAGAAACAGCCGGCAAGAAGGACGGTCAGCGCCAGGAAGTCAATCATCGGCCTCTCCCGCCGAAGTGCCTGCATCCGCTTGGGGCGGTCGCTCCGGCATGCCGAAAAACGCCAGCGAAATGATGGTGGCCAGCAGCACCAGCATCAGGGCGACCGTCCGGATCGCCGGAACGGCCAGCCATTCGGCCATCAGCAGCAGTACCGCCACGCTGGTGGTGGCAAACAGCAACGTGGTCAACAGCCGATCGCCGTCGGTAGGGCCCTTCCACGCCCGCCAGAGCCCGGCGCCCAGATTGAGCAGCAGGAAGACGATGGCCCAGGGCAGCACGGCGGCGGTCATGGCCCGCCGCCTTTCCGGGGCGGCGCGACGGAAAAAAGCCGCGCTATTCGGTGCTCCAGGCGGGTGACCGATTCTTCCCCGCCCTCGGCCAGCGTATGCACGACCAGCACATGCTCACCGGGCACAAGCTCCGCGCTCAATGTGCCGGGCAACAGGCTGATGGTGCTGATCAGCAGCGTGCTGGGCTGGCCCTCGGGCACCGAGATATCGTGTTCGAAAAAGCGCGGCGACACCGGCATGCGCGGATGCAGGGATCGCCATGCCACATCGATGCCGCCGCGAAATGATTCGAAGACGAAGAAGCCGGCGAACTCGACCAGCCGGATCGGATTCCACCAGAACGGCCGGCCCTCGGCCAGCCAGGCCGCCAGGCCGCCGCCGATCAGCGCCGCCAGCAATCCCACCGGCCAGCCGTCGAGACCGTCGAAGACCAGCCACAGTGAAAAAAGCACAACAAAACCCTGCGTCGCCCAGGTGACCCGTGAGCGAATGCTGGTTCCACCCTGCGCTGTGGCTGCGCCCATGGGTCGATGTTACAAAGCCGGGACCGTCTGCCGACTGATCTTGATCAATTCCAAAGCCCCGCCTGGGATTATTCCAGAAGCACCGACGCCTGCCGTTTCCCGTGCCCGGATGTCGATCTAAACGCTATTGCGAATCAATCGTATTTCCTGTAGACTGATTCCGTGTTTGTCGATTCCGGCGTTCGCGCCGGAGGCATCCGCGCCCAGCCACCACCTTCCAGCCTGTTTGGAAGGTGCAAGCCAGGCCGCTGAGGAAATCTGATTCGAGCGGAATCCTGGAGGCTGTGTGGATAAGAGAATATTGGTTCTGGCGCTGACGACAGCGTATTCCTGTCCGGCGCCGGGCGAAGACGAAAGCGATCTCGGCTCGAGGGACGCACCCGGAGATCGACCGGTCGTCACCGGAACGGGGCCCGGCGTTGCAATGGACACGGTCGTCGTATCGGCTACGCGAACCGAGCGTCCCCGCTTCACGACGCCGGCATCGATCTCCACCATCCGGCGCGACAGCATCGAGACCATCCAGCCCTACGGGTACCAAGACGTGTTCGAGTCGATTCCCGGCGTCAGCATCCAGGGCGGCCCCCGTCGTATCGCGGAGGAGCCTTCCATTCGAGGTTTTGCCGACGAGCAGGTCGTGATCCGCATCGACGGCACCCGACAGAATTTCAACAAGGCCCACGGCGGACGGTTTCTGCTCGACCCCGATCTGGTGCAATCGATCGAGGTACTGCGCGGGGCCAGTTCTTCCGTATACGGCAGCGGCGCGCTGGGCGGCGCGTTCGTCATCGAGACGGTCAACGGCCGCGACATGACCGGCGGTCGCGACGGTTACGGCCTTCGGCTCAAGGGCGGTTTCCAGAACAACGGCCGCGAGTGGTCCAGCTTGACTGCCTTGTACGGTCAGTCCGGCGCGCTCGATTTTCTGGGCAGCTTCGTCTACCGCGACGTCGGAGAAGATCTCGAAGACGGCAACGGCAGCGACATCCTGGCCTCGCGTGACGAAATCAGCAATGGACTCGTCAAGCTGGGCCTGCAACCGACCGAACACCACCGCGTAGAACTCGCCGTCGACGTGTTCGACAACAGCGGTCGAAACCCGCCCAACGCGAACGAAACGGCCACCGCGACGAACCTGGTCGATCGCGACACCGAGCGCAGCAACGCGCGCCTGCGCTATCGCTTTGACAATCCCGACAATCGGTGGATAAACCTCGACACGGCGTTCTACCGAAACGAAGTCGACACGCGCGAGTTCCGCTTCGACGACGGTCGCATCGACACCACCGATTTCGAAACGACCGGCTTCGAGCTGACCAACACGACGCAAATAGGGACCATTGCAAAGACCAGTGCCGGCGAGCCGGTACGACTGACCTACGGCGCGGAGTTCTACACCGACGAGCAGTCCGGCACCCGCAACGGCGCAGACCGGCTTCAGTTCCCCGACGCCGAGGTCGACTATCGGGCCGGCTTCGTCCAGGCCGAAGTGCCGCTTGGTGGCGGTTTCTCGGTAATCCCCGGCGTGCGCTTCGACGCCTTCGAGTACAGCTCGGCGGGCGACTTCCAGGACCGCGACGAAGACGAGATCTCGCCGCGCGTCGCGCTTGGCTGGCAACCGCACGCGTCCGTCTATTTCTGGGCCGAATACGCCGAAGCGTTCCGCGCACCCAGCCTCACCGAACTGTTCGCCGACGGTGTGCACTTCACCGTTCCGCTGGGCCCAGGTCGAGTCGTCGTCAACGAATTCGTGCCTACACCCGCACTGAAACCGGAACGATCCGAGCAGCTTCAGATCGGCGGCCGTTTCCGCCAGCGCGACCTGTTCGACGCCGGGGTAGACTTCCAGCTCGACGCGGTCTGGCACGAAAGCGACGTCGAAAATTTCGTCGACCAGGTGGTGATCTTCATCGCCGGCGAGCCAACCTTCGACCCGCGCACCCAGACCGTGGTCTTTCCCGGCATCACCACCAACTTCAACGTCGATGCCGAGATCAGGGGTTTCGAGTTCGACGCCCGACTGTCCAGCGCGCTCGGCTACCTGCAGGCCTCGCTGGCCGCACTCGATTCGCGGCGCAAGGATTCATCGAGCGGCAGCCTCGCCAGCCTGCAACCCGACCGGGCGACGCTGGGCGCCGGGCTGCATCTGTTCGGGCGCGAGCTGACGGTGGGCGCCGAGCTGGTGGCCGCCGCCGACCGCCGCGACGTGCCCGATCGTGCGCTGGCGACGGCGGGCTTCGGCAAGACCGACGTGTTTGTCAATTACCTTCCGCAAGATGGCCCGTTGGCGGGCTTCGAATTCCGGCTGGCCGTCGACAACCTGTTCGACAAGGACCATCGAATTCACCCCAACGCGATCGAACAGCCCGGACGCAGCGTTCGGATCTCTATCGCGAAGGACTTCCAGTGGCTGCAATGAAAGATACCGAAACGAACCGTGATACCGGCAAGACCCGACCGACGGCTGACACCCCGGGCAAGCTCGACTACGAGAAAGACATCCCGCGCATCGACAGCGCCTTGCTGCTCGGAACGGCCGGCCGGGTCGTGATCGAACACCACGGCCAGCGCTACGAGCTGCGCGAGACTCGCTACGGCAAGTTGATCCTGACCAAATGAAAACCGCCGAATCCAACCCGAACGGAGACAAGCCATGCAACGCCTGATGCCCATCTGTATTCTCGCCGGCCTGATGACCGCCGGCTGCGCAACCACCTCCACCGGCACGCTGGAGCCCGAGCCGCAGCGCGCCGACGCCGCCAGCGTCGCTATCGATACCGCCGGTTTCACGGCACCCGCGGCGGACCGTCAGGCTATTCTCGCGATGGCCGGCGAGTTCGATGTCGACTTCGCGTTTGACGAAACCGTTGCCCTGGTGCCCGGCTATGAGCGCACCGAACCCAAGCGGTCAGACGCCGACGAAGTCGTGCTGCTCATCGAGGACAGCGGCGATCGCATCGTGCTGCAGCACCTGCTGATCGTCGGCAAGGACAACGTCATCAAGCACTGGCGGCAGGACTGGGTCTTCGAGGCCGATCAGCGCCTGGAATTCAGCGACGACCAGACCTGGGCGCTGGTCGGAATTCCCGAAGACACGACCAACGGTGCCTGGACCCAGTGCGTTTACGGCGTGGCCGATACCCCGCGCTACTGCGGTACCGGCAAGTGGAACCATCGCTACGGCCATGCCACCTGGACGTCGGACCGTACCTGGCGGCCCTTGCCGCGGCGCGAATACACCACCCGCGAAGACTACAACGCGCTCAACGTGGAGAATCGCCACACCGTGACGCCGGAAGGCTGGACGCATGAGCAGGACAACAGCAAGGTCGTACGTCTGGACGGAAAAACGGAACAGGTGCTCGTTCGCGAATTCGGATTCAACAACTACAAAGACACCTCGGACTTCGACTTCACACCCGCCTACGAATACTGGGATCAGACGGCCGAATACTGGGCAACGGTGCGCAAGACCTGGCAAAAGCACTTCGAAACGGGCGGCGTTGTGGTCGCTACCGACGTCGACGGTCTGCCGGTCATCGAAGGCCTTTTCGAGCTTGCCGATCGGGTGCGCGAGGGCCGCGTTATCGGAGCCAGCGAAATCGACCGGATATTCGCCGATTACGTCCGCCCCATCGAAGTGGCCAACGTGGCCGCACGCTGAACAGCCCGGTGCATTCCCGCCGTATTCGGCATACGCGTCAGCGCCCCTGGCAGGGCGCTGACGCGATCGTGTTCAAACGTAACCGCGTTGCCTGTAATCCTCGAACCCGGACTCGGTCAGCGCCGCCAGTTCGGCGAACAAATCCGGATCTTCGGCGGTGAAATTGAAGCACGACTTGCCCTGCATCCGCTTGTTCAACGCCGGGGAAATTTTCGCCAGCAGGCCGGGATTCACGTACACGGGCATCAGGTGGTAGCTGACGTAGTTCTTCTGGATCTGAACCCCGCCGAACCACAGCGGCTGCCCGTTCTTCATCACGTGCCGGGTATCCAGATGCAGTTCGTCTTGCCGGTCGATCTTGCGGTCTAGCTTCTCGGCATAGGGAAGCATGATTTTCTTCAGGGCTGCATATACGGTTTCCAGGTCCGCCATTTTCGAGTCCTCGGTCACCCCTGTTATTCGGGTCGGGCAAGAGCCGGCCGGCGCTGGGAAGTCGAGCTTGCGCCTCGGCGAATTGGCAACCGCTGCATGCTGACACGGCCGTCACATACGGATCTTATTTTATGCTTGCTTCCAATCGGAGATTCTTAATGATGAATGCCAAGGTTTTGGGTGCCGCTCTTCTTCTGGCCGTGCTGGGCGGCCTTGCACTCTTCGCGGCCGGTCCGACATCGGCCATGCCGGGCTGGTCGCATTCCGGCCAGACAGATTCGCCCGCCCACCCATCGATAAGCGAAGAGCAACGCGATCAGATCGCCGCGCTTCACAGCGCTTACCGTGCCGCGCTGTCGCAACTCGACTGGAGCATGGGCGAAAATGGCCATGCGCCGGATACGATGCAGCAAGCGAAAGAACTCCGCATGGCACTGCGAGCTGAAATCTCGGATGTGCTCCGGCGCGGGACCGAAGCGACAGGCTCGGCGAGTGAAGGTGGCTGTCCCTACAGCGGCGAGAGAACACCGGTCAAGTTCGCAGATAACGCTCCTACGATGTATCTGTAGGATCTTGCGCGCCGGCAGCCTCGTTCTTCAAACGCCGTCCAGCGGTACGCCAACGCCCGGCTCTGTGCCGGGCTTTTTCATTTTCCGGAGAACGACGTTGTCGTGCCCGAAGTCCGGCGCCTCCGTCAGAGCGATCTGAACATTTGGCGTTATTGCACTCCGACCAAGCCATGCCCACGCACTGACGTGGATACGTTTGCGGTCGAAATACGCCGGGTCAGACCGTCTGGTCGTCGATCAGCGCATCCGCGGCGGTCTTGGCCACGCTGGCAATTCCGTTCTTGCAGCCCCGTTCGTCGGCGTAGCTCTGGCTCGTGCCGACCGTTTGCCCGTTGGTCGACGTGACCACGAACCGCCATTTCCCACCGGGCGTTTCGGTACTGACGACACGTTTGGGATCGACGGAGTGTTTCTTTACCGACTCGATGCCATTCAGCGCACTGGCCTTCTTCTTGTAGCCCTCACTGGCAAGGATGTTCTGTCCGTTGGCGGCCTTGAGCCGAAACCGGAATTCCCCGGCCTTGTCCTTGTAGATCTCGAATTTTCCAGCCATGGTGACCTCCTCTAAGTTTCTGAATGCGGTCCCGCAGCTTGCGGGACGCTGCTTCCATTATCCCCGACGCGTCTCCGATTGCAAGCAAAGACTCATTGCGCGCCAGAAAGAAGAAAGAGTCGCTCTGGACAATCCTGCTCAATCCGACGGGCTTGCGGCATACATGAACCTGGCATAGCCGATCTCGGCGGCGTTCTTCACCAGTTCCACGTTGACCCATCCCACCACATCGGCGAACGGCCGGTCCTGGAACGGCCAGCAGGTGCGCTCCGGCGCGAGTAGTTCCCGGTCATCGAGATCGGAGATCCGATGAACCCAATCGCGGTGGCGCGACGTCAGCTCGGCCGCCATCGCCTCGGCATCGGGCGGGCAGGAAATTCGATGCCGGTCCAGAGAGGCATCGCCGAAAGAATGGTCGACGACCATCGACCACCAATACGTCATATGCCAGAGCAACCAGGCAATGCTGGGCGGCCCAAGGTCGTAGCCTTCGTGCTCGGGCCATTCACCGCGCCACGCCCCGTCGTCGTCAAATATCACGTGCAGCCCTTTCGGCCCGGGACGCCACAGGCATTCGTCTGTGGAGAGACCTTCCAGGTGATATGCGGCGAGGCGCCATGCCGTTTCGTGCTGGCGCAGCAACAGTTTCGCTATTTCATCGGGCTTCGACATGCATCACCTTGTCAGGCATGCGGTCACCCGAAGACGACCGGCAATGGCGCTATTTCCGTTGGGCGACGGTACCAAGATCGCCAAAAACATTGCCAAAAAAAGACCGCCCCGAGGGCGGCCCTTTTTTATTGATGGCTTTAGCCGCTGTCAGCCCGTGGCCCGTATGCGGAATCCGATGCCGGCTGCCACCAGAAGCAGCAACGTCAGCACGATCAGACCGAACGGTCCCGCGACCGGGACTGCGACGGGAGGTCCGACGATCCGAACGTTGTCGATACCCGCATTCAAGAAGCTTTGGTTATCGGTTTCCGCGAACCGCAGTCGAACCGTCTGCCCCGCGAATGCACCGAGATTGAAGGACACGTTGACGTAGCCGCCGTTGGTCAGGGGGTCGCCCTCGTTGGTCTGATAGATGTTCGCCAGCACGCCGGCGCCAACATCGAAGTCCCCGGCCGTCGTGCTCATGATGTCGGCGCGAAACTGCTGGTTGGGCCCGCTGGTGTAATCAAGCGTGGCCGGCGACGGCACGATGAAAGCGGGCGCCTGATTGTTGATGAAAAAATCGAAGCTCAGCGTGCCGCCACTGGCCGGCACCGTGATGTCCTGGTAAAGAACATGCGACCCGGGGCCTGTCTGGTCGGTCATGGCTGCAAAAGTGCCTCCGCTTGGCACCGGCACCGTGGAACTGGAGTCGGGCGTCGTGGTTCCCGAAAGCGCATACCAGGTTCCCGAGCCGCCAGCCTGGTCCACAACGGTCCATCCGCTGATCGAATTGGTGCCGCTGCCACCATTGATTTCGAACCCGCCATTGGTCACCGCACCGCTGGTGACGCCGCGGGTCGCGGAAACTTTGTTTTCAAAAGGCCCGCGTTGAACTGCCTGGCCGACGTCGTATGTCTGTGCCGGAACATTCACCGACATCAGCAGCGCCAGCGCCGCAAAAGAGGTTTTTATCATCTTCATTTTTCGTTTCCCAATATTATCAAGTACGCGCAACGGAGTCAGATCACCGCCGGCCAGCGAATCGTAATATGCCTCTATCCGTGACGAATTGCAAATTTACCGGGCGCCATTGTGGAGTCATGCGTGATTCAAGTCCGGAAAGCCGGCCGTTGCTGTCACCCGGACACGAACACAGAGGCGCCGCGCCGGTCGGCGCCCCCGTAATCACAGCGACTTCAGGTTATCGTCGGATTTCCGGTCGATCAGCTTGTGGTAAGGGTCGATGCCGACCGCTACCGG
>Ga0209942_1000541_pt1 | contig 22683 bp, 26 predicted proteins | sample SalPonR1_A_D2_MG_FD_185695 | JGI IMG/M metagenome (GOLD analysis project Ga0209942, IMG submission 185695) | Salt pond soil microbial communities from South San Francisco under conditions of wetland restoration - Salt Pond MetaG R1_A_D2_MG... ...
AAGTAAAACTAAGGACAATGATACTTGTTAAGCTTAGAGCCAAAAGGACTTCTATTAAGCTAAAACCATTTCTCTGTACTCTTTTTATTTTATCCACCTCCCTTCAAAATTGTTTTAAGATGAAATGTTTGATCTGACCAAAAAACATCAAATGAAGTTAAAAAAAGTTTTTCATAAATTTCTTCCTCAATTTTTAATCTTTCCAGCTCAATTTCTAACTTATCTATAAATTTATATAGATTACAGTTATCAATATACAATTTGTTAAAATCACAACTGTAATAGCTTTGGTGACTAGCTTTTATTTCAATATTACCTTTATTAATCTGAAATAAAATATCCTGACACAATTGAAAGGCAAGTCTCTTTTGTTCAACCAAGGTATTAATTTTTTTTACATTAATATATAGACTAAAAAATCCCATCACGATAATTGACAATAACAATATAGATACAACTGTTTCTACAAGGCTAAAACCCTCATTACTTAGCAAGTCTGACCCTCCCCAGTTGACTGACCACTATTTTATATATTTTATTACCATACTTAAGTCCCACAGTACCGTGTAAAGCAGTTCCATCATATCTAAACTTGATACGTTCATAATAATTAGCAGTAACTTTTTTAGCATTTAAGTTTTTATATAAAATTAAATAACCGGGATAATTCCCTTTTTTAACTACTTTTAGGCTTTCAACATCATATATCATATAGTCTTTAGTACAAGCCCTGCTATTATGATTACAATGAGCATCTCGATAAATTCTAATTCTCAGTTCCCTGTTCTCATCAATCGCCTTATAACGCGCCCATCTCAAGTCCATTTTCATATTTTGCACGGTAATTAAAGTTTCCATAATCCTGTAAGCACTCCTGCTAATAGGTGATATAATAACAAGAAGCGAGATTATGGTAACAACAGTCAATAATTCAAGTAAAGTATAGCCTTTATTATACAAAAAATCCTCCCCCTAATATAATTATACTAGAGCGAGGCAATAATTCCTTCCATATATTATTATTATTTACATTTATTTCTAATTATTACATTAAGTCTATTTATAAGTTATTAATTAATTCCTTAACCAAATCATACTCAACAAGCGCACCGGTCCAAATTTCAAAAGATTTTACAGCTTGATATATGAGCATTTCAATTCCGCTAATTATTCGTGCATCTTGATCTTTAGAATCTTGCAGTAACTTAGTAATACGAGGTTTATAGACCAAATCGATCACTGTATGTTTCTCTTTAATTAAGTCTGCTTTGATAGGACTGATCTGTTCATATCTATCCTGTAGGCCTAAAGGAGTTGAATTTATTATAATATCTGAATGATCAATCGCTGTAGAAAGTCGATTACCGCTCAGTTCAATTACCTCTATTTGTGCAATGTCTTGTAGAAAATCTGTTTTTAGCTGTTCAGCTCTGCCTATTGTCCTGTTAATTAGATAAAGCTTTTTTAAATCTGTTTTGGCCAAATAATAAACTACAGCCGCGGCTGCTCCACCGGCTCCTATAAGGCTGACTGTTTTATGAGCAAAATTGACTCCCTTATTATAGGCTAATTCATCAAACCCGTCAACATCAGTATTATAGCCCACCAACTGGCCTTCTTCATTTTTAATTGTATTAACAGCCCCCAGTTTTTTTACATTCTGATCAATTCTATCAAGATTTTGCATTACATCTTTTTTATAAGGGATCGTAACATTTACACCCTGGATTTTTAAAACTCGCATCGCTTCTATCGCTTTTTTCAAATCCGTTGAATTCTCTATATCAAAAATAAAGTAATGATAATTTAAACCCATAACATTAGATAAATAATTGTGTATTTTAGGAGAAAGAGAAAATTCTATATTTTTCCCTAATAAACCCAAAATCTGATCTTTGTTATTAACTGTAATCACCCCTTTTATGATTACCCACTTCAGAAAGGATAATCCCTGCAAATATTAATGCACCACCTATCAAACCGATCATCGTAAGCTTTTCACCCAAAATTAAAAAGGAAAATAATGCTCCAAATACGGGCTCCATTGAAAATAAGAGGCCAGCATGGGTTGAAGTTGTAAACTGCTGAGCCTTACTCTGTACAAATATTGCTAAAGCAGTTGCAAAGATACCTGTATATAATATCACGGCTATACTATTAAGTTGAATAGGCGCAGAAGACTGTTCAAAAAAAGAAACAATAGTTCCCAGTATCATAACAGTTGCAATCTGCAGCCATGTTATAATCAAGGGATCCTCGTTTATTATATATTTGCTCAAAAAAACAATCTGTAAAGCAATAGATACAGCACAGAAAAAAGTATAAAGGTCACCTATATTAAAACCAATTTCTGAAAAACCGGTCAAAAAATACATACCTACCAGGGCTAATAAAACACCCATCCAGGAGCTTAAGGAAGGTTTGTCTTTTAAAATGAATATAGATAAAACCGGAACAATTATCACAGACAAACCCGTTATAAAACCAGAACGAGATGCAGTTGTAAACTGCAGCCCGTATATTTGAAAAGCAAATCCAAAAAATAGCCATAAACCTAAAAATAATCCGATTTTTATGGTTCTATAACTAATATTCTTTAGTCTTGTATTCAATATTGCAGTCAAAATTATAAAAGCTATGATAAATCTAAATGATATAAAATGAAAAGGGTTCACATTTTTTAGTGCAATCTTCATCAAAGGAAATGTAGTACCCCAGATTATAACAATAAATAATAATGATAAATCAGCTTTTATTACTTTGATTTTGTTATGACTGTCCATCAAAAAACCATTCCCTACTTAAATTGATGTATGTAATTTCTTACCCAGTTTTTCATCATCAACCACAACTATTTTGCGTTTATACAACTTTATTATACCCTCATCGATAAAATTATTTATGATCTTTGTAACTGTTACCCGGGATGAACCAATAAGGTTGGCAATCTCTTTATGAGTCAAAATTATATCGATCATTGTGCCCCCATTAATCTCAACCCCAAAATCATCGGCAAATCGTCTTAACAAACTAGCCATCCTGCCAGCTGCATCATGAAAAACAAGTTCTCTTACCTGACTGGTAAGTAAGCGCGTTTTTTTAGGCCATCCTGCCAGCTGCATCATGAAAAACAAGTTCTCTTACCTGACTGGTAAGTAAGCGCGTTTTTTTAGCCAACGATTCTATAATTTTTAAAGCCAATCCCGGTTCGCGAGTAATAATATGTTCCAGTTTACCTCGGGGAATGATCAATATTCTCGCATCTTCCATCGTTTCAGCAGTAATTGGATGGGGATCTAAATCAAAAAAAGATACTTCACCCATTATATCGCCTTCCTGCAGAATGTTTAAGACTTTTTCCTTTCCATCCGGTGAAAGCATTGATAACTTAACCCGACCTGAAATAAGCAGGTAAAGTCCCCCATAGTCATCATCTTCAAAAAAAACTATTTCCCCTTTTTTATAATGTTTTTCAAAAGAACTTTCACAAATCATTTTTAGTTCATCTGACTCTAATTTAGAAAAAACAGCTAGATCTTTTAAACAATTCTGTAATTCTCGCAAAGCTATTAGCCTCCTCAATCATTGCCCTTCTTATTTTTTTTATCTATATTAAATATATTTTTTATTCTCTCCATAAAACCTTTATCATTAATTTCAGGAAACTCATGTCCACAGTTGGGACAGCGCAGTAGACCACAATTTTTTTTGTTAAGTGGACAGTTTGCACAACTATTTTGCGTTTCTTTTTTTTCAAATTCATAATTACATAGAGGACAGGTGATTATATCTTTTTCACTTTTATCCAATTAACTTTCCTCCTTTGAACAATTTTTACATATACCATAAAATTTAATAGTATGATCTTTTATTTTGAAATCATATTCATCCTCAATTTTCTTTTCGAATTCTTCCAAAACTTCATCATTAAACTCAATAATACGACTGCAGTTAAGACATATTAAATGGTGATGATGTTTTTTTATCAGATTAAGTTCATAATATTTAAAAGCATCATTGAAATCAAGTTGTTTTAATATGCCTAATCGTTGAAAAAGTTCGAGATTTCTATATACAGTAGCTGAGCCAATATCTTCATCTTCTTTTTTTAGTATATCTAAAAGTTGTTCAGCATTAAAGTGATTTTTATCATATTGTTGAAATACTTCAAAGATTTCCTTTCTTTGTTTGGTTAATCTATAGTTATTTTCAAGTAATATCTCCTTAAATTTCTCAAAATTTTTATTCATAAAATTATTCCTCCTCTGAGAAATATTAGTGATTAGACCTTTCTTTTTCATTTTATCACGAAATAGTCCAAATTGTAAACTATTGACTTAATATGTAAAAAATAGTATAATGGAATAGGATGAAGTAAATTTTAATTGGTTACACTTATTTTTTAAGGGGGTGGGAATTTGAAATCTACAGGTATTGTTAGAAAAATTGATGATCTTGGTAGAATGGTAATCCCAATCGAACTCCGCAAAACTATGAACATTAACAAAAAGGATCCGATGGAAATTTTTGTTGACGATGACAAAATTGTCCTGAAAAAATATGAACCGGCCTGTATTTTCTGTGGTAGTGCAGATGATACCTTCGAATATAAGGGCAGAACAATATGTCAAAGTTGTATGGATAAAATGACAGAAGAATCTAAACAATAAAATGTGAAAAAAAAGTAGCCCCTATCATTTAGGGTGCTACTTTTTTTATCTCGCGAATATATGAGCTCCTATTTTCTTAATAACCGGTCTATTGGCTATCCAGCTCAGATTTGTGGCTATATCCGGATTGTAGAAAAAAAGCGAACTATAAGTAGGATCATAGCCTACTAAAGCTGCCCTGGCAGCATTTATTGATATTTGATCTGGTAAAAGATGAGCCTGCCCATCCAAAAGGCTGCTGAATTGACCTTCCTGTAAGATTACTTCTCGGATATTGTCAGGAAATAAGTTATCATTCATCCTATTTAAAATAACAGCCCCTACAGCGACTTTACCAGTGAAACTTTCACCACGTGCCTCACCGTGAATAACCCTGGCCAAAAGCAGTATATCCCCTCTTGTAATATTCATCCTACTGTATATATTATTATTAGGCAAAAATCTATAGGTATATTATTAGGCAAAAATCTATAGGTACTATCACCTGCTTTACCATCGACTTTTAGTCCATAAGTTTGTTGTAATTTTCTTACAGCATTTTCCGTCATTTTTCCATAAATACCATCAACTTTTCCATTATAGAAATTGAGATCTTTAAGCCTCTGTTGTAAGATAGCTACATCAGATCCCTGATCTCCATATTCTAATATCCTTGTTCCCATTGCATAAAAATCTTCTGCTTTTAGAACGTTCACATAACTTACTAAGATAAAAATGGTTATTACTAAAATCATAATTGTTCTCTTTGTATTCTTTAATAACATAATATTCCCTCCATAAATCAGCCATGGTACATCCCTCTTTTGATAACGAGTTTTTCTAATAATCTCATCAGTTTGGTTGTGAAAAATTCTTCCTTATTTAAAGGATCAACCAAAATTGTTTGAAAACCCATTCTATTTCCACCTAGGATATCAGTAAAGATTTGATCACCGATTAAGGCAACTTCATTATTTGATATATCAAGGATCTTTAAACCCTGTTTAAAGGCCTTTTTCCTGGGTTTTACAGCATTACTGATAGCCGGGATATCCAGCTGATTACTGAAGCACTCAACTCTTCTCATCATTCCATTTGATATTAGACACAACTTGAAGTTTTTACTTATAATAATTTGAAACCAGTTAAATACTTCACCACTAATTTTTTTGTCAGACCAGGGCACTATAGTATTATCAATATCAATGATTATCCCTTTAATACCTTCAGACTTTAGGGCTTTGAGATCGACTTCAAATATACTTTTATAATATTTATCAGGATATAATATTTCCAATATTATTGCCCCCGGAGTTGACAATTTCTGATATACAGTAATAATAACTAATTAACTATCTATTGTCAAATATATTAAGCTTTTATAATTTTTACGGGAAATTCACTTTTTAAATCTTTCAAAATATGCAAGACTAATTTTTTTGTTCCTTTTGTTACATCAACTTTTTAAATCTTTCAAAATATGCAAGACTAATTTTTTTGTTCCTTTTGTTACATCAAGATAAATTTCCCCAGGCTTTCCATTCTTCTTCTTACTGACGGTTAGTACAGCTATTCCCTCAAAAGATTTAAAAATCATATCAACATAAACAATTTCTTTTTGGGGAACCTCTGCCACAATTCTTTCAGTATTCAATTCCATCATTTTCTTACCTCTCTTCGCACCACAGAAAGTTTATTATACTTATTTTCAACAGGTATTCTTATTATTTCTTTGGGGTGGGGAGCAATTTCTACCTTCTTGCCTTCTTCATTTATAATATAATCCACGTTCTCTTTTAATACTTCCCCACTATGTTTCATTACTTCAATCCTATCTCCTTTAAAAAATTTATGCCTAACTTCAATTAATGCCTCTTTTCTATCTCGATCATATCCCCTTATCACACCCATAAAATCGTATGTCCTCTGATAGGCTGAAGATTCATAATTTTGATCCTGTTCAGTCGGGGCTTTTATAAAAAACCCGGTCGTATAACCCCTATGGCTTATTTTCTTGAGATCTCTTAACCATTCCTCTTGAAAACTAAATTTATCAGGATCATTATAATAAGAGTTTAAGGCTTTTCTGTAAGTTGATACCACACAGGCCACATAATGCATGCCCTTCATCCTACCTTCAATCTTAAGACTATCAATCCCGGTATCAATTACTTCTGGGATGTGTTCTATAAGACATAAATCTTTAGAATTCATTATATGTGTACCGTTTTTATCTTCGAAAATAGGATAATATTCACCCGGCCTCTCTTCTTCAACTAAATAATATTTCCAGCGGCAGGACTGGGCACAACGACCCCGGTTAGCATCTCTATTAACAAAATAATTGCTTAATAAACAGCGGCCTGAATAGGAAATACACATCGCACCATGGATGAACATCTCGAGACTAATTTTGGTTTTTAAATTTATTTCTTTTATTTCTTTTTTGTTTAATTCTCTGGCCAATATAATTCTTTCTATACCCTGTTTATTCCAAAAAGAAGCACTAGCATAGTTAACTGTGTTAGCCTGAGTACTTAAATGTAGGGGTATTTCAATATTTTGATCTCTAATTATCTCTAAAACACCCGGATCTGATATGATGAGGGCATCTACATTAATTTCATGTAGTTGATTAAGATATTGGAAAAGACCTACTAAATCTTCATTATGGGGTATCATATTGACAGTTACATATATTTTTTTATCTCTACTATGAACAAATTCGGTAGCTTCTTTAAGATCCTGATAACTAAAATTATCTGCCCCTTCTCTCAGACCATACCTAAATCCACCACAGTATACAGCATCTGCTCCATATAGTACTGCTATTTTTAACTTTTCTAAATTACCGGCCGGGGCCAGCAGTTCGACTCTCTTCATCTTTATTCCTCCTACGAGAAATTGATATACCATCAGCTAAATCAATTATATCCGTCTTGAAATCATCATTTTCCTCTAAATAATGTAAAAAGTCCCTCATATTAACAACAATTGTCCTTATTTTATGAGTTAACTTTTTGTTTTTACGTACAAGTCCTTTATAAAAAACATTATCACAAATAATAATTCCATTATCACTGATTTTTTCTTGTACCTTTTTAAATAAATTTAGATACTGCCCTTTAGCAGCATCTATAAAAACAAGATCAAATTTTCTTCTAAAATAGGGTATAATTTCTTCTGCTTGACCACACTTAAATTTAACCTTATCTTTATACCCAAAGTCTTTAATGTTTTTTGAGGCTAAATTCAAAAGTTCTTCATCTCTTTCTATAGTTACAATTTCACTATATTGAGGGCTGTATTCAGCTAACCAGAGAGTTGAGTAACCAATCGCTGTTCCTATTTCCAGTATCAATTTAGGTTTTTTGATTAAAACAACCGTTTTTAAAATATTAGCAGTTTTTTTATCAATAATTGGTATATGATTTTGATTGGCTTTTTTTTCTATATTTTTTAATTCATCCTGTTCTTCCCAGAGTTTATAATTATTATCAATCATCAATCAATCCCTCATTTTTCTTTTCTAGCTGTTTTTGTAAATGATCCTGATAATTATCTGTAAATACATGTTCCCCATTATTTAAAGCAAAATAAAATAAATAATCGGTATCTTGAGGATGCAAAGCAGCCTGAATAGCTTCTTGACCCGGATTGCAGATTGGGCCAGGGGGAAGACCTTTTGCTTGATAGGTATTATAAACCGAATCTATCTTAAGATCTTCATAGAAAAGCCTCTTTTTTTGCGCCTCTAATACATACTGCACAGTTGCATCTATCTGTAACCTCATATCCTTGTCTATCCTGTTATAGATCACAGAGGCAACTAATGATTTTTCATAATTCATTTTGGCTTCTTTTTCGATCATAGAGGCTATGGTAATAAGTTGATGCAGATCATAGTTATTTTTAATCTGACTCTCATCAATTTTTTTAACAACATTATTTTTAAATGAATTCAAGAGAACTTCTAAAGTTTTTTGAGCATTGTAACCAAGTGGTATAGAAGAGAACTTCTAAAGTTTTTTGAGCATTGTAACCAAGTGGTATAGTATATGTGTCTGGGTAAAGATAACCCTCTAGAATATATATTAGTTTATCATCTTCTTTTTTTAAAAAGTCAAACTCAAAAGGATTCTTATCAATAATCTTTGTATAATCCTCAACTTCAAGTCTACTTTTTTCAGCCAATCTGTTGATAATATCTTTAACAGTATAACCCTCCGGTATAGTAACCTTAAATACAGCATTGCTGCCTTTTTTTAACTGGTCTAATATCTCAAACATATCCTGGGCAGGGCTTAAATAATAATAACCGGCCTTTAATTGGTCTTCATCACCTTTTATGTTAATATAGGTTTTTAAGACAAGACTTGATTTTATCAAACCATTATTATAAAGGGTATCTACAATCTCATGAGCGGTAGTACCCTTTTTTACCTCTATTAATAATTCTTGCTCATTACTGTAATCTACCGGATAAGTTAAATCAATAATTTTTAAGGATAATGTTATAATAATAATAAATATTAGAAATATTATTCCAGCCTTTTTCACTTGTTTAAATACCTCTCTTTGACATTTTGAAATTCTTTTTCATCTTCAATTATACTCAAGTACTTCTGCTCACCATCTTGAACCATCTTTAAAACCAGAGCATCCCTATTTTCATCTTCATCCTCTTGATCTGGAACCAAAATTAGATATTTTCTACCATCAAATAAAACCTCTTCTTCAATAATAAAAGATTCTTCTGCCTCACCGTTTTTTAAAATTAGTTGTCCGGCTTCTTCATCCACATAATAGCTACCTTCTTTATTCATCTTTTTCACCATCCTTTTTATTTAAATAATCCAGGTAATTTTGCAGAATTAAGGCTGCTGCTATTTTGTCTACAAGTTGTTTCCTTTTTTTACGGCTTAAATCTGCCTCTATCATACTTTTTTCAGCAATCATAGTTGTATATCTTTCATTCCATTCAGTCACCTTAATCTCTAAATGGTTATTTAAAAAATTAATAAATTCATCAGTTTTTTTAGCGCGAGGGCCTTTGGTTCCATTTAAGGAAGTAGGCATACCGACCACTAATTCATCTATTTCATAATTTGAAATATATTTTTTTAATATCGTCAAAATATCTTTAAGGTCGTTTTTTTTCAATACTTCTTTGCTCTGAGCAATTGTATTAGTACGATCACTTACAGCCAGACCTATGTACTTACTGCCATAATCAATCCCCAATTTTCTCAACAGTCAACCCCCTATTATTGACAAAAGGGTGCTTCCTTTTACCAGAAGCACCTTTTGAGTTTATCTATTCAAATAATTTTTAACCAGTTCTTCTATGATCTCATCCCGATCAATGGTCCTAATCATCGTACGAGCGTCCTTATAACTCGTAATATAAGCTGGATCGCCTGAAAGTATATAACCTACAATCTGATTAACCGGATTATAACCTTTTTCTTCAAGGGCTTTTGTGACCCTCTTAATCACATATCCAGCTTCACTTAACTCTTCTTTTTTTGGTTTGAACTTCATCGTTTGGTCACTTTTATCTTTTTCAGGCATATTACACCACTTCCCACGTTAATTTTATTATAAAATAATTAACAAAATTATTTATTGTTAACAATCTCTTTGGCCTTTTTGAGAGCCTTATCGACTCTATTAACTTTACTACCTCCGGCCTGAGCCATATCGGGACGACCGCCTCCCCCACCGCCTGCTATTTGAGCAACCTTTGATATCATCTTACCCGCATTATATCCTTGGCTGACGAGATCGGAAGTTATTTTGATAACAAACAAAACTTTATTATCAAGAACAGACGCTAAAACAATTATACCTGATTCTATTTTGTTTTGCAATTCATCTGCCATTTTTCTAAGCGCATTATTATCTACATTGTCCACCTTATGAGTTAAAAGATTTACTCCATGAACTTCTTTAAACTGATCGATAATATCTGTTGATTTAGAATGAGCAATCTTGTCTTTTAAAGAGCGCATCTCTTTTTCCATTTCCGATAATTTGTTTTTCAACCTATTAACTTTGTCTAAAAACTCTGTACTATCAGTGTTAAGCAGTTGGGCAGAATTGTTTAATATATCAATTTTATTTTTTACATATTCCAAAGCCTTAAAGCCTGTAACCGCCTCTATTCTTCTGATGCCAGAAGCAACGGAACCCTCACTAATAATTTTAAACAGCCCTATATCACCGGTTCTGTTTACATGTGTGCCTCCACATAACTCAATACTATAATCACCCATCTGAACAACTCTAACTGTCTGCCCGTACTTCTCAGTAAAGAGAGCAGCTGCACCTTTTTCTTTTGCCTTTTTTATATCCATATCTTCTATCTTGACATTTAGATTACTAATAATCTTTTCATTTACTCTGTATTCTATCTCTTCTAATTGATCCTTTTGCAGGGCTGAAAAATGTGTGAAGTCAAATCTAAATCTATCGGCCTCCACCAGTGAGCCCGACTGATCAACATGTTCCCCTAATACATCCCTTAAAGCCTGATGGAGTAAATGTGTAGCAGAGTGGTTGCGCATAGTTGCCTTTCTTTTGTTTTCAAAAACTTCCAATTCGACCTCTTCACCTGTTGCAAGACTGCCTTTTTTAATCTCAATTATGTGTAAAAAGAAGTTCATTTTCTTGATCGTATCACTGACAAAAGCCTGGGTCTTGCCACTCTTGATTAGTCCCTTATCACCGATTTGTCCACCACTTTCTGCATAAAAAGGTGTCTTATCTAAAATTAATTTTGCCTGCTCACCTTCTTTTATACAATCTACAAAGTTGTCGTCTTTTATTATTTTTAAAATGCGGGCCTGATTGGACATATGTTTATAACCAACAAAATCGGTTTTGTCAATCTCACCAGCAATACCTTTGAGAAGCTGATCCTCTTTTGTGCTGCCAAAACCGACCTCTTCCCTGGCCTCTCTGGCTCTTCTTTTTTGTTTATTCATCTCTTTTTGAAAACCTTCTTCGTCTATACTTAAACTGTTTTCCTTTAAAACATCTTTGGTTAAATCAAGTGGAAAACCGAATGTATCATAAAGCCGAAAGGCCTTTTGACCTGATAATTCTTTTTTGCCATCTTCTTTAAGCCCTTCAATCATCTCTGAAAGTATATTTAAACCCTGTCTTAAGGTCTTAAAAAATCTTTCCTCTTCTCCTTTAACGGCCTTTATAATTTGACCTTCCTTATCTTCTAATCTGGGATAACCACCGGACATTGTATCGATAACCACAGGGACCATCTTATATAAAAATGGTTGGTTATAACCCAATTTACCTCCATAGCGTACAGCTCTTCTTAACAGCCTTCTAATTACATAACCCCGCCCTTCATTGGAAGCCATAACACCATCAAAGATAGACATCGTTATTCCCCGAATATGGTCTGCAATTAAACGATAAGCCATCTTGCTTTCTTCAGACTGTTTATAGCCAACCCCACTGTCTCCCTCTAAATAGGTGATCATGGGTTTTAAAAGATCTGTCTCGAAGTTTGATTCAACCCCCTGTAAGATTGAAGCAACCCTTTCTAAACCCATACCTGTATCTATATTCTTATTGGGTTATATTCTTATTGGGTAGATTTTTATATTCACCCTGCTCAGTATAATTATATTGTGTAAAAACCAGGTTCCAGATTTCCAGATAGCGGTCACCTTCACCACCGACTACATCTTCTGGCCCGGTTCCATATTCTGGACCGCGATCATAATGAATTTCTGAACATGGGCCACAGGGACCGGTCCCAATCTGCCAGAAATTTTCTTTTTTACCCATTCTAATAATTCTTTCTTTAGTAAGCCCAATAATATCATGCCAGATATTAAAGGCCTCATCATCATCTTTATAAATAGTAATCCAAAGTTTTTTTGAATCTAGGTTTAGCTCTTCAGTTACAAATTCCCAGGCCCAGATAATTGTCTCCTCTTTAAAATAGTCACCAAAAGAAAAGTTACCGAGCATTTCAAAAAAAGTCTGGTGCCGATCTGTACGGCCCACATTATCTATATCATTAGTTCTAATACACTTTTGTGATGTTGCAATTCTTTTTTTAGGCGGTTCTTTCCTTCCATCAAAATACATCTTAAAAGGAGCCATGCCGGCATTAATCCAGAGCAGGCTCGGATCATTTTGAGGAACAAGGGGAGCACTGGGTAAAATTAAATGGTCTTTAGTTTTAAAAAAATCCAGGTATTTCTGTCTTAATTCGTCGCCTGTCATCTCTTATTCCCCCTTCATTTTATCCTTAATTCTGCGTATCTTCTCTTACCAATCTTAACGATCATTCCATCTTCATTCCATCTTTAATCTCTATATCAAGGTTTATCTTCTTGTATTTCTGCCCATCTATACGAACTGCTCCCTGTTTAATCATGCGGCGGGCCTGGCTGTTGGAATCAACTAACCCGGTTTCTGCCACTACTTTTACTATCCATAGTTTACCGTCTTCTAAATCATTTTTATCTATATCTACCATCGGTATATCTTCCGGCAAATTTCCTTTTGAGAAAACACTTTCAAATTCTTCGGCCGCCCGAGCTGCCTGATCTGCTCCGTGGTATTCCTTCACAATAGTCAAGGCTAATTCCTTTTTATACTGCATAGGGTTAACATTATTTACATCTATTTCTTCTTTTATCTTTCCAACCTCTTGTGGATCTATATCTGTAACCAACTCAAAATATCGGACAATTAATTCATCAGGTAGAGACATCACCTTACCATACATATCGGTAGGCTTATCTTTAATTCCGATGTAGTTGTCAAGGCTCTTGCTCATCTTTTCACTACCATCAAGCCCTTCCAAAATAGGCATCATAATTAATACCTGTGGCTCTTGTCCATATTCTTTCTGTAGATTTCGCCCTACTAAAAGATTAAACCTCTGATCTGTACCACCTAGTTCAATATCAGCTTTTATTGCAACTGAATCATAGCCCTGCATTAAGGGATAAAAAAACTCATGAATTCCAATCGCTTTGCCTTCTATATATCTATTATGAAAATCCTCTCTTTCCAGCATACGGGCAACCGTATATTTTGAGGAAAGATTAATCACAGCCTCGAAGTCCATCTCCGCCAGCCAGCTGCTATTGAAAACCAGCTTTGTTTTTTTCTCATCTAAAATCTTACTGAATTGTTTTTCATAGGTTCGGGCATTTTCTTTTACCTCTGTTTCAGTAAGCTGCTTTCTCGTTTTGGATTTTCCGCTAGGATCACCAATCCTGCCCGTAAAATCACCAATAATTAAGTATACCTCATGTCCGAGGTCTTGAAACTGTTTTAACTTCTTTAAGACTACAGTATGGCCCAAATGTATATCAGGGGCGGTAGGATCAAGGCCCAACTTAACTCTTAATGGCCTATTTTCTTTTTCAGCCTCTTTTAATTTCTTTTTGAGATCCTGCTCTGATATCAAATCATTTACACCCTGTTTCAGTATTTTTAATTGACTATTAATATCCATTATTAATCTGACGTATTTATGTCAGATTGGACACCTCCCTTGAATTTAATGCTATCTATAGTTAAAATAGTATATATAAACTTTTATTAATTATAACAGATAGTATAGTTTCTAACAAGTCCTACCATCATATTAAGTTTTATGTTATAATAAGAAATTGAGAGGTGATAAATATTATGAAAAGAAGGAAAAGCCGATATATAATCGTAGCACTTATATTAATAATATCTTTAGGAATCGGCGTTACAATCGGTGCTATCACCTGGATTATAAAAGATACTCCCGATATTAGTAGTTATAAAGGTTCAAGTGAAGCAACAATAATCTATAGCTCTAATGGAGCACAGTTAACCAAGCTTTATAAGGAAAATAGGATCTATGTACCTCTGGATGAAATTCCAGCTCACCTTAAAGAAGCAATTGTGGCTGTCGAAGATAAGAACTTTTATGTACACCATGGTATTGATTTTTTCGGCATTTTGAGGGCTGTTGTTGCTAACTTTAGAGCGGGTTATAGATCGCAGGGAGCCAGCACTATCACACAACAGTTGGCCAGAAATGCCCTTCTCCACCAGGAAAAAACTTATTACAGAAAAATTCAAGAAGCCTATTTAGCACTCCAGTTTGAAAGAACGTATACTAAACCCGAAATATTAGAAATGTACCTTAACGAAATCTTTATGGGACACAGCGCTTATGGAGTTCAGGCAGCTGCCATTCAATATTTTAATAAAGATGTTTCTGAACTCAATATAAATGAGAGTGCTCTGATTGCTGGTTTGCCGAGAGCTCCCAATTATTATTCTCCTTATAATAATATGGAAGCAGCAACTAATAGAAGAAATTTTGTTTTAAATAAGATGGTTGAAATGGGATATCTCAATGAACAAAAAGCAAATCAAATTAAAGAAACTGAAATAAATTTAAGAGCCCCAGAAAATAACAAGGAACAAAACTATGCACCATATTTTGTAAGATATGTACGTGATAAACTGTTGGATATGTATGGAGCAAATATGGTATACAGTAGTGGGCTAAAAGTTTATACAACATTGGATCCTGAAATGCAAGTAATTGCCAATAAATCAATTAATGATGCTTTAGAAAAACAATATATACCTACTGTTAATAAAACAGGAACCGGTGATCCTCAACAACCTCAGATGGCCTTAATTACCTTAGATGTAAAATCTGGGGCAATTAAAGCAATGATCGGTGGACGGGGAAACGATCAGTTTAATCGAGCAGTCCAGGCAGTTCGACAGCCAGGCTCTGCTTTTAAACCTTTTGTATATACCACTGCAATTAAAAATAATTATTCTCCTGCAAATATAATTAATGATATGCCTATGAAGAACCCCAAAAAAAATAGTACTAATGATAAGGAAATTTGGCCTACTAATTATGGAAATGAATACCGAGGACTGGTTAGTTTAAGAACAGGTCTCGTTCACTCTATTAATATTGCTGCAGTCAAATTATTAAAAAAAATAAGTGTAGCTGACACAATCGAAACATCCAGTCAGATGGGAATTTCAACTTTTACAGAACCTGATAATAACCCTGATCATTATTCTTTAGCCTTAGGTGGCCTTAATAGAGGGGTTAAACCTATAGAAATGGCAACAGCTTATGGTGTTTTTGCTAATAATGGGATCAGGAATGAACCCTTTGCTATAACAAAGATACTGGATAAAAATAATCGCATAATATATGAAGCTCATCCCAAAAAAGAAATTGTACTAAGTGCTGAAACCAGTTATTTAATGACAGATATGTTGCGTTCTGTTATTTTAGAAGGAACAGGTTGGAGGGCTAACCTTGATCGGCCTGTTGCTGGCAAGACAGGTACTACAAACGACTATACTGATGCCTGGTTTGTTGGTTTCACACCTGATTTGGTTACAAGTGTCTGGATTGGTGAGGACAATACTAATAGTATGGTTTACAACCAAAGAGACAGTAATGGCAACTATATCTTCTCTGAAGGGGCTGGACCTCGCACAATATCAAGTGCAGAGGCTGCTCAACTCTGGGGAGAATACATGACTGAAGTTGTTAAAGGACGTGAGGTTACTTCCTTTAATCGACCGAATGATATCAAAACAATATCAGTCGATCCAATTACAGGTAAATTACCCAACAAATATACAACACGCATTAAGGATGAACTATTTAAAGTCGAAAATGTACCTAGATCAGCAGAGACTTTACATGGCCCAGTAGAAACAGTAAAAATAGATAAGACCACAGGTTTTCTGGCAACCGAAAACTGTCCTGAAGAAAACGTTGTTGAATACACATATATCGAAAAAAATATGATTAGAGTAGGTCCTGCAAATATTTCCTTTAGAGAAAATAATGATGGCTCTAAAAACCCTGATAATTTAGTAAAGGGTGTATATATTGTCGAAGAGGCAGAACCGGTACAAACCATAGATAAAAATTTGGGTATCCCAAACCATAGATAAAAATTTGGGTATCCCAATCACCAATAGTAAAGATGAAGTAATCTATGAAACAAAGCCTACTCAGTATTGTCCGGATCATCCTGCTGAAGATACTGCTCCTCAGGTTGACCCTAAAGATAGTGCTATATTTGATATTTGGGACTTTTTAAATAATAATGAAGATTAAAAAATAAAATTAAAATTTTACCTACAAAAAATAACAAAGCCCGGGTGCTAAAAATCCGGGTTTTTTTATAATTATTTTATTTTTACGATAGTAACTCCCATTCCACCTTCACTCTGGTTACCATAACGATAATTATTAACCCAATTATTTTTCTCTAATATCTCCTGTACTGCATCACGTAATGCTCCTGTACCTTTACCGTGGATAATTTCTACTGTCTTGTAGCCTGCAAGCCTGGCATCATCTAGATATTTATCTAGCTTCATTTGAGCTTCATCATATCTTAAACCCCTCAAATCTAAACTATTCACTGTACTTTGATTCTTTTTAACCTGGTATTTTTTGACTAGTCTCTCCTGCTGTACATCAGGCATCTCAATAGGAATTAAATCACTTAAGTCAGCGTTTACCTTCATGACTCCAGCCTGTATAATAGCTTTATCTCCTTCTATATCAACTACTCTACCTTTTTTACCAAGATTTCTAATCCGAACCATCATTCCTTTTTTTATCTGACCGCTTTTTGCCTGAGGTAGTTCTTTATCTTCTACCTTAAGCTCGTTTTTAATTCTTTTCATTTTTTTATTAATTTCGGTTGCCTCCCGATCTAATTCAGGTCGGGTTTGATCAGCCTGCTCTTTTAACTTCCTTATAATTTTTTTACTTTTCTTTTCCGCATTTTTTATAATATCTTTTGCTTCTTTTTTGGCCTCTCTAACAATCTCTTTTTCTTCTTTTTTTAACTGATCTAAAAGTTCTTCATATTCTTTTTTTATTTTTTCAACTTTGTTTTCCTTTAACTCAGCCTTTTCTCTTAGTTCTTGAAAATGTTTTCTTTCTTTATTCAATTTTTGTATTATGTTTTCTACTTCTAATTTATCTTTATCTATTAAACTGCGGGCTTTAATAACTATTTCTTCTGGCAGGCCCAGTCTTAAGGCTATTTCAAAGGCATTACTGCCACCCGGCACTCCCATTATTAATTTATAGGTTGGTCTTAAAGATTCGATATCAAATTCCACGGAGGCATTTTCAACTCCAGGAAATGAATAAGCATAGCTCTTTAATTGACTTTTTAGATTTTAATTTTTCTAAAATAGCAATACCAAGTGCAGCACCTTCCTGAGGATCTGTACCTACCCCCAATTCATCTAATAAGATTAAACTCTTACTATCAGCCGATTCCAAAAAATTATTGATATTATTCATATGGGAAGAAAATGTACTTAAATTTTGTTCTATACTCTGCTCATCACCAATGTCAGCAAATATTTTATCAAATACTGCAATTAAACTTCCCTCTCTGGCTGGAATATGTAGTCCATTTTGTACCATTAAGACAAAGAGACCGACTGTTTTTAAGCTGACTGTCTTTCCACCTGTATTGGGTCCCGTGATTATTAAATTTTGAAATCCATCTCCCACCTTAATACTGATTGGAACCGGTTCTTCTTTTAAAAGTGGGTGCCTGCCCTCTTTTATTTTTATTATACCACGGTTATTAAGGCTGGGTGCAGAACCATTTATCGTCTTACTATACCTTGCCCTGGCAAAAATCTGATCCAGAGTTGTGGCCATTTTTAGAGAAGATAAAATCTCTTCAGAAAAATCGGCAGTTAAATATGATAGCCTCTGGAGAATTCGATATATTTCTCTTTCCTCATTTTCTTTTATTTCTCTTAACTCATTATTTAATTTTACAACTTCCATTGGTTCCATAAAAATTGTCATACCACTGGATGATTGATCATGTACAATACCAGAAAAAGAGTTTCTATATTCCTTCTTAACAGGTACAACATAGCGCCCTTCTCTTCTGGTGACAATAGAATCCTGCAGCATATTTTGATATTTGTTGCTTTTAGTTATACTGTCCAGACGGTCACGCACCTTGTTTTCTATGCTATCTAATTTCATCCGGAGGGACCTTAATTTAGGACTTGCTTCATCTTTAACTATCCCATTGTAATCAATACATTTATTGATCTCTTTTTTTAGGTCATCAAAAACATCAATTTCTTCTCCTACAGCAAAAATAAGCTTGTACTCTCGTTCTACATCAATTTCTTCTCCTACAGCAAAAATAAGCTTGTACTCTCTCTCTATGAGGCGGGGATCGGCATCTTCTTTAATTTCATCAAAAAATTTCCTTATATTTTTAAAGGCACCTATTGTTGTCTCCACCGCTATTAATTCAGAAATTGAAAGCACTATTTCCTTATTTGCTTTTTTTAAATGACTCCTAATATCCTTTATACCACCGAGAGGTGGCTTGCTGTAATTTTTATCTATTATTTTAGCCTGAGTTACTTCTTTAAGTCTTTCTTTAATATAATTTAGATCCTTAAAGGGTTTTATCTCTGAAATAAGTTTCTGACCTAAAAAAGTATCTGCTTCATTTTTCACTTCGTTCATTATTTTTTTTAATTCCAGGACTTCTACACTGTGTTTATCCAATCTATTTCACCCCAAATAGCTTTTTAATCTCTTTTTGGCTAGATGTGTTAATTATATCCTCTTTTTTAGCCCAGGCTCTACGGGCTATATATATACCATACCTCATATAGGCATATTGTTGACTGTGGTGAGCATCTGTGTTGATAACCAGCTTTACATTAGAATCAAGGACATCTCTAGCCATTTTATCATTTAAATCAAAGCGAGCAGGTGAAGCATTGATTTCTAGTAATACATTATTTTTTTTAGCAGCCTCTATAACCTTGCTAAAATCAAGTTCATAGGGCTTCCTCTGACCCAGCATTCTTCCAGTTGGATGACCTATTATGTCAATATATTCGTGCTCTATAGCCTTAATAATTCTGTTTGTCATGGCCTGTCTAGAAAGATTAAAATTATCATGTACAGAACCAATCACAACATCAAACCCTTTTAAGAGACTATCTCCATAATCGAGGCTTCCATCTTTTTTAATATTTACTTCAATACCTTTTAAGATCAAAAAATCAGGATATTTTGTTCTTAATTCTTCAATTTCTAACCACTGTTTTTTTACTCTATCTGCAGACAAGCCATGGGCTATTTTTAGAGATTGGGAATGATCTGTAATAGCAAGAGAATGATATCCGCGCTCCATTCCAGCTTTAATCATCTCCTCAATTGTAAGAGCTCCATCACTGTAGTTTGAGTGTAGGTGGAAATCCCCCTTTATGTCTTTTAGATTAATCAAATCCGGTAATTTATCCTGTTGAGCTGCTTCTATTTCACCCTGATCTTCCCGCATTTCAGGTTCGATATATTTTAGATCAAGCAATTTGTATATTTCAGCTTCAGAAGATGTATTTAACCTTTTATCCGCATCAAATAAGCCATACTCATTTAACTTATACCCCAATTTGTTAGCAATCTGTCTTAATTTCACATTGTGGTATTTAGAACCTGTAAAATAGAGTAAAGCAGCTGGGTATTCCTGACTATTGACTATTCTGAAGTCAACCTGTAGGCCCTCTGTCGTACGAGCAGAAATTTTTGTATCACCTTTAAGTAATATATCCTCAATCAAATCTAAACTACGGATTACTTTCAGCAAACTATGTTCTTTTTTATCTTTTACAGCCATTAAAATATCAATATCACCTATTTTAATTTTCTTTCTTCTGGTACTACCGGCTGTTTCTATTTCTAATATTTGATCAGATTTTTCTTGTAATTCTTTTATTAAAGACTCTGAAGTAGAAAGGGCTTTATTTAAATTTATATAACTAACATAATCTTCATAATCACTAAGAGCCTCTAATAGATTTTTTTCTGTCTTAGGACCCATTCCTTTTAGCTTTCTTATTTCTTCATTTTTTAGAGCCTTTTTAAGTTCTTCAATATTTTTTATATCCAATTCATCTAAAAATTTTTGGGCTGTTTTTGGTCCCAGTCCGGGGATGTTTAATAAATCTTCGAAACCGGGAGGCAGCTCTTTCTTTAATTCATCTAAAGGCTGACAGTATCCATCTATAAAGATGTCCTTTATGGTTTTAGCAATTCCCTGACCTATTCCTTTGATCTCTTCTAATCTATTTTCTTTAGCCAGTTTTTCAATATCTATCGACCGGTCAGAAACAATCCGGGCTGCATTATCGTAAGCCCTTATTCTATATTTGTTTTCTCCCATAATCTTCATTAAATCTGTATACTCACTGAGCAGTTCTGAAATTTCTTTGTTGCTAAAACTATGCATAAGTTATCACCTCACTCAATGGAGTGGGACCAGCCTCACGGCTGGGACCCCTCTACAAACAGCACATACGGTTCTCCCGTAAACTGCTTTCCGTTCCGTTGCCTCATCACAAGGAGTAGATAACTAACAATCTACCACTCTTCCACTCAAAAATTCAAGTATATTTGCCCCTGTCTTCATACTATTACCAAGCACGTCTCTAGGCTTTTACACCAATCGCACCTCTTGGTATATTACTACTGAGGTCAGAGTAATCTTGTTCTACATCACTACCGGTTATATTTTCCCTTTCATGCACTCGAACAAGCTCCATTAACTAATATTAACGTTTAAACCCTTTAAACAAATAACTTTCCTTACTTTGTTTCCAATTTCGGTTTACGCAAGCACCCTTCGCTCCAGTTGGTTTTATCCTACCACCTGTTGCCAGATGATCAACGGCCAACCTTCTTTACTACTATGGTACTATCTGACTTCTGGTAAGACATCATTTCAGCTTTTCCCGTCTAGGGTTATACATCCACTTATTCTTTCTCAAGAAAACTTACCAGCTATCCCTTGGTAATTACAGAAACCTTCTGACCATTCCGACCCTAATCACACCTAGTTGCTCTGCATGGACATTCACGTTATTTTTCCACAAGCAGACATCGAACTTCCCCAACTCTATGGTGGGTCGTCGCAACTATTATGCCACCTCTGGTTCATATATCATTTCGGACTGGTCTTTAACCTCAGGCTCTCCGGATTCCACCTCACGGTAGACACCTTGCCACTGTTGGCTTTACATACCGATACGTCAAAACAGCATGAACAAGACTTGCACTGTTGTTTCTGTAACTTACAAGGCACACATGGAGTGGGACCAGCCTCACGGCTGGGACCCCTCTACAAACAGCACATACGGTTCTCCCGTAAACTGCTTTCCGTTCCGTTGCCTCATCACAAGGAGTAGATAACTAACAATCTACCACTCTTCCACTCAAAAATTCAAGTATATTTGCCCCTGTCTTCATACTATTACCAAGCACGTCTCTAGGCTTTTACACCAATCGCACCTCTTGGTATATTACTACTGAGGTCAGAGTAATCTTGTTCTACATCACTACCGGTTATATTTTCCCTTTCATGCACTCGAACAAGCTCCATTAACTAATATTAACGTTTAAACCCTTTAAACAAATAACTTTCCTTACTTTGTTTCCAATTTCGGTTTACGCAAGCACCCTTCGCTCCAGTTGGTTTTATCCTACCACCTGTTGCCAGATGATCAACGGCCAACCTTCTTTACTACTATGGTACTATCTGACTTCTGGTAAGACATCATTTCAGCTTTTCCCGTCTAGGGTTATACATCCACTTATTCTTTCTCAAGAAAACTTACCAGCTATCCCTTGGTAATTACAGAAACCTTCTGACCATTCCGACCCTAATCACACCTAGTTGCTCTGCATGGACATTCACGTTATTTTTCCACAAGCAGACATCGAACTTCCCCAACTCTATGGTGGGTCGTCGCAACTATTATGCCACCTCTGGTTCATATATCATTTCGGACTGGTCTTTAACCTCAGGCTCTCCGGATTCCACCTCACGGTAGACACCTTGCCACTGTTGGCTTTACATACCGATACGTCAAAACAGCATGAACAAGACTTGCACTGTTGTTTCTGTAACTTACAAGGCACACATAGAGTAGG
>Ga0209942_1000544_pt1 | contig 22577 bp, 19 predicted proteins | sample SalPonR1_A_D2_MG_FD_185695 | JGI IMG/M metagenome (GOLD analysis project Ga0209942, IMG submission 185695) | Salt pond soil microbial communities from South San Francisco under conditions of wetland restoration - Salt Pond MetaG R1_A_D2_MG... ...
AGTTTCGAGCGTTTGCGGCTTTTGACATTGGATTCCTGGTGTCTTCGTTATTTGGTTATTTGGTTATTTGGTTATTTGGTTATTTGGTCGTTTCGAAACGACGAAGCGACCAGGTTCCCGACCGCCGACGACCGTTCTACCGGAAACCGGAAACCGGAAACCGGAAACCGGAAACCAATAATAGTACGTCCGCCCCCCGAAAATGAAAGAAGCCAGCCGGATGGCCGGCTGGCTTCTGGTGATGACCGGACGATCGCGCCGGAGCGCCGCTGCGATCAGAAATCGTAGCGCAGCGTCAGGCGGATTTCATAAACCGAATCGTCTCGGTCGACGAACTGGGTCCGGGAGTCATCGAACTCGTTGAAGCGATAAAGGCAGTCGCTTGCACTCAGGCAGGTGGTGCGCGGTGCATCGCCCTCCAGCGCTGTGGCGCCGTCGATGCCGTTCGCCGCGACGTCGGCGGCGCTGACCAGATCAGCCACGACGATGTCCAGCGTACCGAATCGAGTAGCGTCGACGACCTTCCCCCAATCGCTGTTGATCAGGTTCGGGAAGTTCGCAATGTCCAGGATGAGCTTGAAGTTATTGTCGCCAACAAACCTCCCAAGACCCGGGATACCCGGCAGCTCCTGCTGGAAACGCAGATCCCAGATGTTGTTCCAGTCCGTAATCGTCTCCGAGAACGCGGGGTGGACGCCGCCGACTGGGATGCCGTTATCTTCGACGAATTGGAAGAAGCCATCAACATCGAAGCCCGAACCGTATACAACGAGCGGATCGTTGACCGGGGTTGGAACGTACAGCGGGGCGTTGCCGAACGGGCTTTCGCCGTTAGCCTGGCCGAACAAGGCGTTGTTGAAGCCGGTGTCGAACGAGGCGCTCCAGTTGTCGCCCTTGAACAGGCGGCCGAACACGTCCACGCGCGACTGAAGGTCGGCGACGAAGTTGCGCTCGTAGGCGAAGTTGAACTTGAACGAGTGCTCGATCTGGAATGGCGAAGTCCGGGGTCGCAGGTTGTTGCGGTCGGTGGTGACCTGGCCGCGCCAGTTCGAGATGCCGCGCGACGAGGTCCCTTCGCTCACGACCTCGGCATCGGTGAACGCATAGTTGATGTCAAAGCTGGCGCCGTTGTCGTATAGCTTGGCCAGGCCTACTGACAGAACCGTGCTTTGAGCGCCGTCGGCGTTGGTCAGCTTGGTCAGGTTCGGCAGATCAAGATCGTCCAGGTCGGCGTAGATCGGGCGGCCGTCAGGTGCGACGCCGGTCGGCAGTGCCGCCGGATTGTCCGTCTGGCCTGCCAGTTCCCAGACAAAACCGTCCTTCGCTCGCGTGTGAACCAATTGCGCCGTCGCGATGTAGTCGCTTCCCAGATCGAAATTGCCGAATGCCATGTCGAACGCCTGCTCTATTCGCAGCGAGGCTTTCCAGTCGGCAGGCGTATCGAATCCGTCATCTATGAAATCACGCGGGAGGGGAGCCCCCGATGCGACTTCGTCGAGCAGCTCCTGCGGAATGGTCGAGAGATCGACACCCGGTACGTCGAACGCACGCGGTTCGATGGTCGCCAGATTGAAGGCGTTCGAGATCCAGACCAGCGGCGGTGCAGAGTTGGGAAACAAGCCCACGCCGCCGGTAATTGTGGTCCGGTCCGCAGGGGTCCACAGGACACTGAGTCGCGGCATGATCAGATCGTTGCCGTCAATATTGTTGTCGGTGCGGAAACCAAGTACGTCGGCGGCTGCCTGGTTGAAAGCCGGCTTGTCGCTCTGGTCGAACACCTCATAACGGAGACCGTAAGTCAGCTCGAAATTCGGCATCACCGCCCAGCTATCGCCGATGAAGAATGACCAGTGATCGTATCCCCACTCGGCCACGCCGTCGTTGACGTTATTGCTCGGCACGTTCTGATAACGAACCTGTTCCGCAGTGCGGTTAATCAACTGGTCCAGCGTTTCGAATTCGAAGCGCCCCAGCGAGGTGTCGATGAAGAGATTCCGAGCCTCGTAGTTCTGATACTCGAGGCCAAAGCTGAGCACGTGATCGCCGAGAAAATAGTCGCCTCCGGCAAACAACTGAGTTCGCTCGTCATCGAACTCGTTGGCATGCCGAAACCGATCGCAGCCAGCGGTGAAGAATTCGCGTTCGCTCAGCAGGCCCTCAAGCGGCGTCCCTTCAAGAGAGGAAGGACGGAAATCCAGATCGATCTGGCCGACCCCCGGCGAGCGACAAGCCTGCGGTCGGCTGTTTTCCTTGTAATTGAAGCGTACTTCGGTGGAAAACCGCTCCGTCCAATCCGAGTTCAACTGAGCCGTCCAGGCTTCCAGATCCACACCGGTGTCGTACCAGGAGTTCGAGAAGGTTGTCGAGCCCTGGCCGCGGACGTTGGACTCTTCGGTGGACTGGTAGGTAAGGGAAGCGCGGTGGTTCAGGTTGATATTCCAATCGAACTTCGCCAATAGCCGCTCGGACATTTCGGGAACATTAACGGTTTGCGGTCGGTCGCCCGGATCGAAGCCGTAAACGTCCTGGATGATCTGACGAATCTCGTCGAAGAAGGCCGGATCTACGCCGTTGCGTTCATCGGCGTCGATAAAATTAAGGGTGGGCGCATTTTCGTACTCATCGTAAGAGACGAAGAAGAACAGCTTGTCCTTGATGATGGGACCGCCGAGGGTGAAGCCGTATTCCTCTTCCTCGAAGTCGCCCGGGTCGAAATTGCCGCCGTCGAAGCTGTTTCCGACAAAACTGTCGTCCTTGTAGGCGTAGTATACCGAGCCGTCGACTTCATTGGTCCCGGACTTGGTCACGACGTTGATCGCCGCGCCTGTTGCGCCGCTGCTGGAGACCGAATAGTCGGAGAACGTCAGCGTGGCCGATTCGATCGCGTCGAGGTTGATCGGCGAGCGGACGGTTGCGTAGCTGGAGCGTGCGTCTTCCGTATTCTCGACGAGGCCGAAATCATCGGTTTGCAGCGAGCCGTCGATGGCGAAGCTGTTGAAGCGGCTACTGACGCCGCCTACGGACAAGTTGCCGACGCCGTCGCCCTGGGCAAGCGGGTCGCGGAGCAGCGTCTTGACCACGTCTCGGTCGATTGCCGGCTGCTGGGCGATATCCTGCGCACTGAAGGCGGAGCCGACACCGTTATTGAGGTCGCCGAATGCAAACCGCTGGGCCGTGACCGTGACGACATCCGTTGTCTCGCCGGGGGATTCGACGCTGATCGCCAGCGGGTTTTGCGAACCCGGCTGAAGGAATACGCCATCCCGCACGACGGTCTGATAATCGGCGGAGGTGACCCGGATTTCGTAGGGCCCGCCGACGCGCAGGCCGCTCGCGAAGAACTGACCGGTGCTCCCGGTCTCGCTTCGCGCCACTGTTCCCGACGGTACGTGCCTGATGCTCACCTCTGCTCCAGCGACAGGATCGCCCTCGGCGGACAGCACCTGGCCGCGGATGCTGGAGGAGGTTTCCTGCGCCATTACGGCTTGGCCCCAAAGGCCGCATGCCAGCACTATAAGCACCGCCAGCGGCAGCGCCCGCGCCATGCGGACGAATTCAACGATTTTCATGTGGACTACTCCCAAGATGTTTGACTCGATGACATTTGCAAGGCGTTCAGACGAACGAAAAGCTCGCGCAGAGGCCAGCCGGGCCACTGCACTAGCGAAAAGAAGGTTAGCGATCGCTGATGACAGACTCGTTACGAAATTTATGCAAATTTAACAGAAAGCGCTCAGCGATGGGACGACCTGACAGGGCTTTTGGCCAGTTTTTCCGGCCGCCCCCAATCCGGTGCACCAAAACCGCCCGTCGTGTTGTCAAGCAAGGCGACCTGCAGTATAATTATCGGCTTGATTTCGGGGTGTAGCTCAGCCTGGTAGAGCACTGTCTTCGGGAGGCAGGGGCCGGAGGTTCGAATCCTCTCACCCCGACCACCATTTCCCTGCGACGGGATTCCCGGTGGTCGTCGATTCGCGTCATTCCGGGACGCGTGAGGCCTGAAATTCTTCAGGCCTGGAAAATCAGCGATTCAATCTTCGCAAATTTCAGCCGTCATGGCCGGTCATCGCGACCGCGTCAGGTTGTCGGGCGTCTCGGGGCGCACGACCACGTCGTCTTCTATCCGGATTCCGCCGTACGGCACGAGTTGATCGATTGCGGTCCAGTCGATGCGTCCGGAAATCGGCCTTTCCCGCAGATCCGCCAGCAGGCTGGGTATGAAGTACAAACCCGGTTCCACCGTCACCACGTTTCCCGACTCGAGTTCGCGCGTCAGCCGCAACATTGGATGTTCGCGAGGCGGCGGCAGCGGGCTGCCGTCAGTTGCAACCCGGCCTGCCACGTCGTGTACCTGTACGCCGAGGAAATGGCCAAGGCCGTGCGGCAGAAAGGTCGATGTCACCCGGGCCTCCAGCATGGCCTCGATTTCCATGTCGCAAATGCTCGACTCGCGCAGGATATCAGCCACGCCGCGGTGCGCCTCACGGTGCAGGTCAACATAGCTTCGACCTTCCTGCATGCGCCCGGACAACTGCTGCTGCAGGCTGTCCATTGCCTTGATCAGGCTGGAGAACAACCCGTCGTCGGCGCTGTAGGTCCTCGTGATGTCGGCCGCATAGCCGTAGCAATCGGCGCCGGCATCGATCAGAAAGCTCCTCGACCGGCGCGGCGGCGACACATCGCGATACTGGTAGTGCAGAACCGCACAGTGTTCGTTGAGGCCGACGATGCTGTTGTACGGGAGCGTGTCGGGTTCATGCCCCGCGGCCTTCAGGTAAGCCAGGTGGATTTCGAGCTCGGACGCGCCGGAAGCGAATGCCCGGGCCGCCGCCTCATGACCACGCATGGCAACAAGATTGGCAGTGCGAATGCATTCGATCTGCCAGTCAGTCTTGACCGTACGCATCTCGTCGAGGCGTGACAACAGCTCCGCGGGATTGAGATCGGCATGGCGGCCCAGAGTCTCGAAATCGACCGGATCAGCAATCAGTGCCGTCGCCGACGGCGCTTCCAGGGCCGGCTGCCAGCCATCTGCATCGGTGACGATCTCTATGTCGTAATGATCGGCCCACCAGGATTCCGGCGCCTCGGGGGGCGCGTGCCAGAAATCGTCCGGCAACACCAGCCACAATTTCGGCCGTGAGCCCGGCTGAATTTCGAGCAGGCAATCGGCATTGCGCGGCAGCGGCAGCCAGGCCAGGAAATGCGGGTGGGCGCGGAACGGCGGGTGGTAATCGTCCTGGAAGCGGCGATGCGAGCGCCCGGAGTGAATCAGCAACCTGTCGTAGCCGGCGCGCGCCAATAGACGCTCGGTTTGCTCGGTCAGGGTGGCGACATGATGGCGATAGAGCGAATCGCGGCGCTCGGGGCTGGGCATTTTGGTCATGAATTCGATCTCGATCCGGTAGACTGCGAAAAACGAAGTCTAGCGTACCGCGCGGGCAGGCAATTCATGCGCCGGCGCGGCCATTTTCCACCTTCAGGATTCGGCAAACAACGATGACGCTGCAGCTCTACAACACGCTGACCCGATCCAAGCGACCGTTCGAACCTCAAGACCCGGATCGCGTGACCATGTACGCCTGCGGCCCGACCGTTTACAACTACGCGCACATCGGCAACGCACGGCCCGCCGTGATCTTCGATCTGCTTTACCGACTGCTGCAAACGCGCTATTCCGAAGTGATATACGCCCGCAACATCACCGACGTCGACGACAAGATCAATGCCGCGGCGGCCCAGCAAGGCATCGAAATCGGCGTCATCACGCGCCGATTCACCGAGGCCTACCACGCCGACATGGCGGCACTCGGCGTCGGTCGACCAACGATCGAACCGCGTGCCACCGACCATATCGGCGAGATTGTCTCGATGATCGAGCGGTTGATCGAGTCGGGACATGCCTATGAAGCCGAGCGGCACGTGCTGTTCGACGTCGACACCTTCGAAAACTACGGCCGACTTTCGGGCCGGGACCGCCGCGAGATGATCGCCGGAGCCCGGGTCGAGGTCGCGCCCTACAAGCGCAACCCGGGCGACTTCGTGCTGTGGAAGCCTTCCGACGAAAGCCAGCCCGGGTGGGACAGCCCCTGGGGACGAGGACGACCGGGCTGGCATATCGAATGCTCGGCGATGAGCGCGGCCCACCTGGGCGAGGTGATCGACATTCACGCCGGCGGCCAGGATCTGGTTTTTCCGCATCACGAAAACGAGATCGCGCAGAGCTGTTGCGCGCACGGATCGAAGCTGTTCGCCCGCTACTGGCTGCACAACGGCTTCGTCACGGTCGAAAAGCGCAAGATGTCCAAGAGCCTGGGCAATACGCTGGTGGTGCACGAACTGCTCCGGCACTGGCCCGGCGAGGCGATGCGCTACCTGCTGCTTTCGGCCCATTATCGCCAGCCGCTGGACTGGTCCGAGAGCGCCCTGCGCCAGGCCGTGACCACGCTGGACCGTCTTTATCGAGCGCTCGAAGATCATGCCATGGAACAGGCGACCGAGCCGGCCGCCACCGTGGTCGAGGCGCTCGAAGACGACCTGAACACGCCGGCGGCGCTGGCGGCGCTGAATGCCCTGGCGCGCGAACTCGGCCAGTGCGAGGATGCCGCTCGGCATGCCCGCCTGGCCGGAGAGCTGCGCGCTTCGGGGAAATTGCTCGGACTGTTGCAGCAGCCGGCGCAGTGGACCGAGCAGCGACAGTCCGACGCCGGCCTGGACCCGGATCACATCGATCGGCTGGTCGCGCAACGAACCGAAGCCAGGCAGCAGCGCGATTTCGCCGAGGCCGACCGGCTGCGCGACGAACTGGACGTGATGGGTGTAGAACTGGAGGATTCGCCCGACGGAACCCGCTGGCGCATCAAGGCCCGGAAAAGCGGACAGGCGACTTAGACTTGAAGCTCGACGGCGCCGTTCGAAGTCGCGGTGACGCGATCTCCGACACAAGGTTGGCGACATTACCCCCGGCAAGGCTGGAGAAATGACAATAGACGAAGTTCAGGACGAAATCATCGACGAATTCTCACTGTTCGACGACTGGCTGGATCGCTACCAGTACATCATCGACATGGGACGCAAGCTGGAACCTCTGACGCCGGAGGAAATGCGCGACGACGCGCTGCTGGCCGGCTGCCAGTCCAGCGTATGGCTGCACGCCTCGGGCGATGCCGACCGGCTGGAATTTCGCGCCAACAGCGATGCGGCCATCGTGTCCGGGCTCATCTACCTGCTACTGCGGGTCTACTCCGGACGCTCGGCGCGCGAAATCCTCGACGCCGAACCCAGGTTCGTCAGCGAGCTCGGATTGGGAGAGCATCTGTCACCTACCCGCGCCAACGGCCTGAACGCCATGCTCGAAGCCGTGCGCAATCACGCCAGGAGCGCGCTGAATCAATGACAAGCGACCAGGACACGAAACATCGGCCACCCTATCGCAGGACCCGCGGCGCCCTGACAGTCCGTCCGGCCGGTAAAGCGGGAGGCGAACGCAAAAGGTTCTGGAACCAGGTCAACAACAACCTGGTCGCGCTGATCAGCCTGGTTCTCGCGATCACCTCGCTGGGCTACAACACCTGGCGCAATGAAACGACCGAGGTGCAGCGCAACTGGCGCGACGCCTCGTTCCAGATTTTGACCGAGATCGGGGAACTCAACCAGATCATTCTGATGCGGCGATATTTTTCCGGCGAAGGCGATACGCAATCGACGTCATCGGGCGCGGACAGCGCCATTCCGCAACCGGAAAGCTGGGTGCGCGGCTGGGGTAATGTGACAATGGTTCGGGATATCTCGACGGTCATGCCCGAGCCACTGCCGGAACAGGGGCAGCAGCTGTTCGATCGATGGCAACGCCATGCACGCGCGCTCCATGATCAGTCCGACCCAGAGGCGCGCGAAGAAGCCGCCGATACGCTGCTCGGGTCGATCGAGCAAATGCGAATCACCGTAGTGAACTTGATTTCCGAGTTGCGCTGAAGCGCCGACTTTCAGTCCAGTCGAAACGAAAAGACCCGCCGGCGGCGGGTCTTTTCGGAAATTGCTTTGGCGTGCGATCGAATCGCCAGATCAGCGTCGATCGAGAATAGACAGTACGACCCGACGATTCAATTGACGATTTTCGGGGCTGTCGTTGGGCGCCCGCGGCCGGGTCTCGCCGAAACCGACCACGCGCAGACGATCGCGCGAGACGCCGTTCTGCACCAGGTAGTCGGCAACGGATTGTGCGCGACGAACCGAAAGGTCCTGATTGTATTCCTCGGTGCCGATGCTGTCGGTATGGCCGGCGACCTCGATCAGGATGATGTCGTCACGCGGCGCCAGAATGTCGGCGGCGCGATCGAGCTCGGCCCGGGCTTCGCCTCTCAGATCCGAGGAATCGAAGTCGAACAACACGGTGCTGTCGAACTCGAACATCACCTCGGGTTCCGGCTGCGGGCGCGGTGCGGGCGCAGGCGGAGGCGGAGCGGCGCGCACCGGCTCGCTGGGCGGCGCGGGCTGCGGCGCACGCGGCGGCTTGCCGAAAGAGAAGCTCAGGCCTACCGAGGCAATCAAGTCGATGAACCCGCTGTCAGAGTTATGAGTTTCGCGATCGTTGTCGTAGCGACCTTCGAGCTGGGTGCGAAGACGAATGTTCTCGCCGAACTTCGACTGAAGGCCGGCGCCCCAGGACACATACATGTCACGACCGTCGTCCAGGAAATTGTCGTGCTCCTGAATACCAAGCCCGATCAGGCCATAAGGTCGATGACGCTTGCCTGCATCGCCGAAATGATAACGGCCGGTCAGCCCGTAGCCGTAGATATCGAAATCACGATCGAAGTTCGGCGGCGGATTGATCGCGACGGTCGCCAAATCGTTACGATCGAAATCCGTCGAGTAGCTGTCGATCTGGAGATCGAGGCTGAAATTGGGGCTGAAGAAACGGCCGACATAGGCCCCGAAATAGGGCTCGGTCGAATCGGTCAGCCGATCTTCACCCAGACGCGCGACCCCGCCCATGACACCCGCATACCAGCGATCGTCAAACACGACCCCGTCGGTCTGGGCCGAAACCAGTGTCGATACGAAAATCAGTACTGCCAAAAGGATGCGTTTCATGCGATTGCTCCAATGCTTTGAATTCAAGATGATACCCGATCTGGCACGGTTCGAAAACCGCCGCCCGACCGCCCGGACCGAGATCACAGCTACCGACTGTCCTTCATCTGTTTCTGTTTCAGTTCCCAGCGTTCCTGGGCATCGAGGCAAAGCGTGGCAATGGGGCGCGCTTCCAGACGCGCCAGGCCGATTTCCTCGCCGGTCTCTTCGCAGTACCCATAGCTGCCATCTTCCACACGTGACAGCGCCTGGTCGATCTTGCCGAGCAGCTTCCGGTAGCGGTCGCGCGTACGAAGCTCGAGACTGTTTTCAGTCTCCCTGGACGCACGCTCGGCTTCGTCCCCAACATCGCGCACTTCGCCGCGCAGGTTGTTGATCGTCTCCTGCGACTCCTCGATCAGATCCTGACGCCAGTTGAGGAGCTTCTGGCGGAAATATTCCAGCTGTTTCGGATTCATGTACTCTTCCTTCTCCGAAGGCCGGTAGTTCTTAGGCAGCTTTACTTCTTTCTTGGTCATGTGTCGGATACCCTCAAGACTCGCGTCATAGCCAACAAGCTGGCGGGGAAACCGGCGATTATATACCGCGTTCGGCGAGTAGAATCAACCATCGTGAAATCCTTTCTGATCAAAAGCATCCATGTTTACCGTCGACTGCTGTCTCCGGTGATCGGCCAGCAATGCCGATTCACGCCGACCTGCTCGCAATACGCAGAGCAGGCCATCGAGCTCTACGGCCCCGCGCGCGGCAGCTGGATGGCGGCCAAACGCATCCTGCGCTGCCAGCCGCTGTGTCAGGGCGGCCACGATCCTGTGCCCGGCAATGAAGACCTTCACCGGCCCGGCGAGCAGTGCGCCGACGAGCGACCGGGGTGAGCTGGCTTGCCCGCCGCCTCGATCACCTCGGCAGCGCAGCGGCCGGCGGCGTGGGCGGACTCGGATTCTCTCAGGCGCCTGCCTTCACGCATGCCTATCTTCAACGCCTGGGCGGCCACATCGACGAGGCGCGGCGAACCATCGACAAACTGGCAGCCGGAGATATCCTTCCCTGGCTAGGCGGCGATGGCCGCGAACAGGCGGTGGCGGAACTGACGGTCAGACTGGCCCAACTCGAGCGTTTGCAGCAAGTGCTGCTGGACTCGCCGGCCATATTGCGTCCCTTCAGTTTGCTTCGCCACGCCGACTGGTCGATTGCCCGCGGCGCGGCGGACGCCTTCGTGCCCGCTGTGCCCATCGATCCCGCCTCCATTGTCTGGACCCTGATCGGCGTGATTCTGGCGGCGCTGGCGTGGGACGCGACCAAGATTCCGTTCTGGGCCGCGGGCAAGACACGCGCGCGCCGCGAAGCCCGTCAGGCTGCATCGCGACCATCACCGAAACCCCGGCAAAAGTCAGGCAAACCCCGCCGACCCGCCGGAGACTTATCGGCTTCCCGAGAAACCTCTGACTGAATAGCTACGCACGCGGGTAATCATTCTGTTTCTGTCGCCCGGCCGCGCCCGCGCAGCGCAAACCACCAGGGTGCGAGCATCAGCAGCGCGATGGCCAGCTTCACACCGTAATCGCCGATCGCAAGCGTCACCCAGGGCACGCCGGTGGCGTAGAACGCGAGCGCGAAGAACAGCAAGGTGTCCACGGCAGAACCCACAGCTGATGAAAACAGCGGCGGCTGCCACCAGGCGCACCGGCGCAGCCGGTCGAAAACCTTGATGTCAAGCATCTGCGAAACCAGGAACGCGGCGCCGGAAGCCAGCGCAATCCGCGGTCCCGCGAGAAACGCCGATACCACCACGGCCAGCGCGAATCCGAACCAGACCACCTTTCGCGCCGTTGCCGGACCCTTGAGCCGGTTGGTCAGATCGGTGATGAAATAACTCACCGGATATGTCAATGCCCCCCAGGTCAACCAGTTGTTGATCGGGTACTGCACCAGCCAGTTGGCGCTGGCCACGATAACCATCATGGCCAGCACCATCGTTACGGTCAGTCGCATGCACGGCGCTCCGGATCCAGTACCGTCACGGTGCCAGGTCTTCTACGGCCGCCGAGCGCGTACCCGGCAACGGACGGTTGCTTTCAGGCCTATAGGAAAAAACCACGGCGCGCTTGCGCCGCTCGGTCAGATTGCGTCCGGCGGCGTGCAACAGGGCAGCGTGGAAGAACAGGACGTCGCCGGGCCGCAGGTCCACCTGAATCGCGCTGTCGATCCATGCCCGGTTGGCCGGGTGCTCGGTACGGAAGAATCGATTCGAATCGAAGGCCTGCGTGTCGAATACCGCGCAATGGGACCCGGGAATCAGGCGCATGCCGCCGTTGTCGCAGGCCTCGTTGTCGAGCGCAGTCCAGATGTTGACCAGTTCCGGACGATCGAACGACCAGTAGCGGATATCCTGGTGCCAGCCGGTGGCGCTGGAGTAGTCGGGATGTTTGGTCATGATGCAGTTGTGATGCGCTCGCACGACCCGGATATCCTGCGTTCGCAGCAATGCCCTGACCCAGCTCGTAACCTCGCTGCAACAGGCCCAGTCGGCAAAATCCGAACCCCGACCCAGCGCATCGAGCAGGCGGCGCACCGTCTTTCCGCCGGCTGCGTCGCGATCCGGCGGCGCGCCCGGATAGGCCACATCCGCCTCGTACTCGACCGGACCCAGTGCCGCGGCCAGATCGCGCTCCACCGAAATCCGCATCCGCTGCAGCTGCGCGGAAGGACACATACCTGGAACGACGACAAAACCGTCGCGCTCGAACACCGCTTGCGCGGCTGACATATCGGCAGTAATCTCGTGCATAACGGGTTCTTCGATGACTTTTCGTCGCCATTGGCCGATGCGAGCGATTTGCCGACGAAAATGAGCCTGTACAGGTGGTCGAGAGACACTACACTACAGATAACGATTTTAGCACCCCGGACTTATGTCGATCCCGGCTCTCATCCTGATTGCGCTGCTTGCTCTCGTTGGCCTTTGGGCCTTCTGGCCCACCCCGCTGGCCAAACTGTTTCGAGCACTGGACCGGCGTGGCGGCCGGCTAAAGCCCTGCCGCATAGAAGCCGGCGGAATCGATTGGAACGTACTTGAAGGCGGCCACGGTGAAACGCTGGTGCTGCTGCACGGCTTCAATGCAGATGCAGACCACTTCAACCGGGTCGCGCGCCACCTCACCGGTCACTTCCGGATTCTCGCACCCGATCTGCCCGGCTTCGGTGAGACGGGCTGTCCCAACTCGGTCGACTACCGGATCGAGGCTCAGGCTGACGCCGTGGTCAAGTGGATGGACCGGGCAGGCATCCAGCGCTGTTATCTCGGCGGCAGTTCCATGGGGGGTTATATCGCTTGCGCGATTGCGGCGCGCTACCCGGAGCGCATCCGTGCGCTCTGGCTGCTCGCGCCGGGCGGCGTGGAGAGCGTGGCGCTATCGCCGCTTTTCCAGGAAATCGCCGAAGAACGCCATAACCCGCTGGTGATCCGAGACCGGCCCGATTTCCGGCGATTGATCGACTTCTGTTTCGTCCACCCGCCCTGGATTCCGTCTCCGCTGGCGCGCTTTCTGGCCGACCGCTCGGCTGCCAGGGCAGTCGACCATCAACGCGCATTCGACGCGATTCGGTTCGATTCGGCACCGGCCGAGGAACTGGCCCGGGGCCTGGATGTGCCGGCACTGATCGTTTGGGGAAGGTCCGACCAGATCCTGAACCCGGCCGGCGCCCAGGTACTTCAAGACTGCCTGAATCACGCCGAAACCCTCATGCTGCCGGATACCGGACACCTGCCCATGCTCGAAAACCCGCGCACCGTTGCCGAATGCTGGATCAGCTATACCGAACGGCTGGCCAGGGCAGACGGCGGAGATCAGACAAAACAAACGGTCAAAAGCGCCCCGCAATCCGCATCCTGAAAAGCCGACGCCCGATTCCAGGGACGGGCCTGCACCGGCGCACATGAAATTCCAGCTGAGCCGGCCGTGCGCTACAATCAATGCTCAATCACAGCGTTCAGGAAGGGCATGGCCTTATCGCGCATTCCACCGGCAGACCTGCGCTGGCGCGTCGACCCGCGCCGCCTGGTCGATGATGAGGCCTCGCGCATGGCGCATTCCGGGACGCTGGATCGACTGATAAGTTCGCTCAGTCAGGCAATGGCCGACAATGCCCCGGCCCGCGGGCATATCTTCGTCCGGGGACATGCCGCCAGCGACCGCGGCCTGCTGCTGAAATCGGGCCTGAAAGCCATCAGGCCGCCGGAGCGGGAGCATCATGACTACTGCCTGGTGCACAATTTCGTCTATCCTGATCGTCCCCGCCTGCTGCGCCTGCCGGCCGGGAGCGGCAGAAAACTGCGGGCCAGGCTTGGCGAGATAAGCCGTTTCATACGCGACCAGCTCGAATCCGCGCTAGAGGCTCGCCCGATCCGCAACCGGCTGCAGGCACTGGCGGATCGGTCCGACGCCGAAATGCGCCGGCTCACCGGTCCACTGGAAAAAAAGCTGAAGCCGCACGGCCTGGTGCTGGTGCGCGAAGAAGTCGGGCAACTGGTCAGATTGACCGTACATGTGCAGCAAACCGGACGAGTCATCACGCAGGACGACCTGGCCAACCTGGTCGCCAAGGGCCAGGTGAGCCCAGAGGAATTCGAGCAGATTCGCGCCGTGATTCGCGACTCGCAACCCACGCTCCGGAAAGTTTCCGAAGCCATCAACGCCACCTGGAACCACGCCCACCAGCTTCGTGGCCGCCTGCTCCGGGCCGAAACCCGGCGGCTGCTGGCCGATCTTGCGCAGCCGGTGCTCCGCCAGTTCAAAGATCCGGGCGTCAAGGCGCATATCGAAGCCATCATCGGCGACGTCCTCGAAAAGCGTGTCGACACGCCAACCGACCATCTTGCCGATCCTGAATTGCTCTACAGCGTCAACCTCGTCCACACAACCGTCGACGATGGCCTGAACGTGGTCCACGAGCATGCGCCGACGCCGCGTAACCTGGGCGGTACGATCGACCCTTCCTGGCTGGAGAATCGCCGCTCGGTCGCTTCCTTTCTCGGTGTTCGCGGCGGCAGCCTGCTGACTGCCAACGGTGGATTCCTTGTCATCGACGCCGAGGACCTGCTTGAGCATCCCCGCAGCATCTCACTGCTGCGCAACGCGTTGACCAACGGCAAGATCGGCATTGAGCCGCCGCCGAACAATGCGTCGACGCCCGCAATTTCGCTGCGGCCGGCGCCGATTCCGATCGACGCGCGCGTGATCCTGTGCGGCACTGAGCGACACTGGCAGCTACTGCAGCAAGACTACCCCGAATTCGTCGGACTGTTCGCCGCCCCGATAGACATTCCGGATTCGATCCCGCGCGACGCCGCAGGCATCGGCTGGATTGCCTCAAGACTGCGCGATGCGGCCGAGCGCGTCCACTCTGCCCCGATCAGTGATGAAGCCATTGCGGCCCTGGTCGAGCAGGCAGCCCGGATGGGCGGACGCAACCGGCTTTCGACGCGCATGGGCGATCTGCTCACCGTACTGCGCATGGCCGCGGCCCTCGCCGGTTCATCCGACGACGATCACGTGTCCGCCGTTCACGTGCACAAGGCGATCGACCGAATGCGTCCATCCCGGCCGGTCAGTTCCAACCCGCGCTTCGAAACGTCTGGTTTTCCGGTCCGCCAGCATCAGCTGGGCCAGGTTCACGTCTGTGGCCTGGAGCCCGACGGAGACCGGAACTATGGCCAGTTGATTCGTATTCAGGCCAGCCTCGCGCACGCCCCGAATACCCGCATCGCACTCGAAGGTGCGATCCAGGCGGGGCCGGAAATCAGCATCAGGATCGAAAGCGCACTGGCCCACTCGATGCGCATGGACCAGGCCATCGGCCTGCATGCACTGATCAGCTGCGGAAGCACTTCCAGCGGCAAGCCCCCGCACGCCGGCGGAGCACTGATGTTGGGTTCGGTGCTGGCACTCGTCAGCCGCCTTTCCGATATCCCGTTACGCCAGGACCTGGCCGTCATCGGCAGCCTTGACAGCGACTGTCGGCTTACCCCGCTCGAGGGCATCAACGCCCGGGTCGAGGATTGCTTCCAGATCGCTCAGCAGAACCAGCACGCCGGCAGTACGGGCGTCATCATCCCGGCCATGCAGCGCGAGGAACTGATGCTTCGCCCGGAGTTGATTCAGGCTGTCCAAAATGACTTGTTCGGCGTCTACGCCGCCGGCAATCTGAGCCAGGTGCTGGAGATGCTTACCGGTGCCAGTCCGGGCCACTGGCGAGACGGCAAGTTCACCGCCGACAGCATGTTCGAAAGAGCCCGCAAGCGCCTGACGGGAAACTGACCGGCTGTCATCGCTCAGGCTGCCCAGCGGGGTTCAGTCAAGAGCCGCCCCCCTTGTTACACGCCGGAAAAAGAGGGTATAATTGCGCGCTTGATCAGCGGTGATCGGGGCTTTTGCACAAAGCCCGCCTTCGGCAGCCTTGCGGCTGTGCATTCTTCGAGGAGGGGGTTTTCTGGAAAAGCCCGGTCGCCAGACACCACGCAACATCAGTTTGCCATCAATAGTTTGGAGTTGAGACAACATGTCTTTGAGTGCAGAACAGAAACAGCAGATTGTTTCGGAATACCAGCTCTCGAGCAGCGACACCGGGTCGCCGGAAGTGCAGATTGCCCTGCTGACCGCACGCATCAAGCACCTGACCGGCCATTTCCAGGATCACAAAAAGGATCACCATTCCCGGAAGGGCCTGATTCGGCTCGTCAACCAGCGCCGCTCGCTGCTTGATTACGTCCGCAACAAGGACGTCCAGCGCTATCGCGATATCGTGCAGCGCCTCGGCCTGCGCCGATAGTCGTCGACAATAGTCGTCGACAATCGTCCGCCCCGTCGATTCAATGATCTGACGAAGCACCGGTTGTTGCCCGCAGCGACCGGTGCTTTGCCATACCCGAATTTCCTCTTTGTGACTGGAGTGTTCAAGTGTTCAATAAAGTAAGCAAGTCCTTTCAGTACGGTGAGCACACCGTAACCCTGGAAACCGGCCATCTGGCACGCCAGGCCACGGGTGCGGTACTGGTGACCATGGGCGACACCGTTGTGCTGGTCACCGCGGTCGCACGCCCCGAAGCCAAGCCCGGGCAGGCGTTTTTCCCGCTGACCGTCAATTACCAGGAAAAGTTCTATTCCGCCGGCAAGATTCCCGGCGGTTTCTTCAAGCGCGAAGGTCGCCCGACCGAAAAGGAAACGCTGACCTCGCGCCTGATCGACCGTCCGCTTCGCCCGTTGTTCCCGAAAGGCTTCATGAACGAAGTCCAGGTCATCGCCACGGTGATGAGCCTGAACCCGGAAGTCGACGGCGACATCCCGGCAATGATCGGTGCCTCTGCCGCGCTTGCACTTTCCGGCACGCCGTTCCAGGGCCCCATCGGCGGCGCACGCATCGGCTTCATCAACGGCGACTACGTGCTCAACCCGAACGCCAGCCAGCTCGTGGAATCGCGCCTGAATCTGGTCGTCGCCGGTACCGAGCACGCCGTGCTGATGGTTGAATCCGAAGCCGACCTGCTGACCGAAGACGAAATGCTCGGCGCGGTCACCTTCGGCCACGATCAGATGCAGACCGCGATCAACGCGATCAAGGAACTGGCTGCCGAGGCCGGCAAGCCCAAGTGGGACTGGCAGGCGCCCGAGAAACCGGCCGGTCTGGAAGAGAAGGTCGAGGAACTGGCACTTTCGGACCTGCAGCAGGCCTATACGCAGACCGACAAGACCCAGCGCCACGAAGCCATTTCGGAAGTCAAGAAGAAGCTGGTCGAGAACCTGGCGCCGGAAGGCGGCGACAACGAATTCAGCGCCGAAGACGTCAAGGCCGCCTTTTCCAAGCTCGAGAAAAACCTGGTCCGCGGCCAGATCATCGACGGCAAGCCGCGTATCGACGGCCGCGACCTGACCACGGTTCGCCCGATCGACATCGAAGTCGGCACGCTGCCGCGCACCCATGGATCGTCCATCTTCACCCGCGGCGAGACCCAGGCCATGGTCGTGGTCACGCTGGGTACCGGTCGCGATGCCCAGATCATCGACGCGATCGAAGGCGAGTACAAGGACCCGTTCATGATGCACTACAACTTCCCGCCTTTCTGTGTCGGGGAGACCAGCTTCATGCTTGGACCCAAGCGGCGCGAGATCGGCCACGGCCGGCTGGCCAGACGCGGTGTGTCCGCGGTGCTGCCCAGCCCGGAAGAATTCCCGTATGTATTGCGCGTGGTTTCTGAAATTACCGAGTCCAACGGCTCCAGCTCCATGGCGTCGGTATGCGGCACCTCGCTGGCGCTGATGGATGCCGGCGTGCCGCTGAAGGCGCCGGTAGCCGGCATTGCGATGGGCCTGATCAAGGAAGGCGACAAGTTCGCCGTGCTTACCGACATCCTCGGCGATGAAGACCATCTCGGCGACATGGACTTCAAGGTCGCCGGCACCGCCGACGGCGTCAGTGCATTGCAGATGGACATCAAGATCGACGGCATCACGCGCGAAATCATGCACGCCGCCCTCGAGCAGGCCAAGGCCGGCCGCAGCCATATCCTGGGCGAGATGAACAAGGTGCTGGACACGCCGCGTGGCGAGATGAGCGAGTACGCCCCGCGCCTGTTCACGATGCGCGTACACCCGGACAAGATCCGCGACGTGATCGGCAAGGGCGGCTCGACCATCCGCCAGATCACCGAAGCGACCGGCACCACGATCGATATTGCCGACGACGGCACGATCACGATTGCTTCGGCCAACAAGGATGCCGCCGACGAGGCGCGCCGCCAGATCGAGCAAATCACCGCCGACGTCGAAGTGGGCAAGATCTACGAGGGCACGGTTCAGAAGATCATGAACTTCGGCGCCTTCGTGCAGATTCTGCCTGGCAAGGACGGCCTGGTGCACATCTCCCAGATCTCGGACCAGCGTGTAGAAAACGTCACCGACGAACTGTCCGAGGGCCAGAAGGTTCGCGTCAAGGTGCTGGAAGTCGACAAGCAGGGCCGCATCCGGCTCAGCATGAAGGAAGTCGACCAGCCGAGCTGAGACCCCTCGCCGCCCCCTCAAACGATCCCATCCGGGGCGCCATGCGCCCCGGATTCAGTCGGTAGTGAAGACATGACCAAACCCATCCCCGTACCCATTTCTCCAGGCGAGCTGCTGGACAAGATTTCGATTCTGGATATCAAGTTCGAGCGCATCGACGACCCGCACAAGCGCGCCAACGTGGAGCGTGAATTCGACATGCTCACCGGCCTTTGGCACGCTGAAGCCGCCGAAAGCGCCGAAATAACCGGCATGCGGGCGGAATTGAAATCCCTCAACGAAAAACTCTGGGATATTGAAGACGAAATCCGCGACTGCGAGCGCGAAGGCGACTTCGGCGACCGCTTCGTGGAGCTGGCCCGAAGCGTGTACAAGACCAACGACCAGCGCGCCGCGCTCAAGCGCAGCATCAACGAAGCGCTGGGCTCGACCATTCTCGAAGAAAAAAGCTACAAGGCTTACTAAATAGGTTTTCGGTTTCCGGTTTCCGGTTTCCGGAAAAGCACATCCTGTCCCCGACCCTTTTCGTAGGAGCGGTCTCCCGGCCGCGACCGGATATCGTCAAATCCACGGTCCGCGGCTCCGATGCCGGATGCGGCGACGATCGCCCGCTTCGGTTCGACGCGTGGCCAGGCGCGCGCGCCCCTTCAAAAGAAGCAAGAACTCCGATGGGCAGTGCGCAAGCGCAATTTGAAAACCCGCTGGAAGTCATCCAGCTTGGGACCCCCTGGGTTTTGTAGGAGCTTGGCCCCCAAGCGATTTGGACCCGGGCGCACCCGGATTCCATCGCCGGCAAGGCGGGCTCCTGCGAACATTCGGCTGCTTCAGTTTCGTAGCCCGGGTAAGCGAAGCGCACCCGGGACTACAGCCCAAGACAGCCCCCGGGTCCCGGATGCGCGCTTCGCGCTTATCCGGGCTACAAAAAATTCAAATATTTTCGCCCAGCGCGTTCTTCAACCGTTCGATGACCGCCTCCGGCTCGACCAGGTCCATCACGCCGGACTTTTCGATGCGCTTGCCCCACTTGACCTGCTCCGGTTCGCGCCCGAGAAACCGCCGGCAGGCTTCCGGGAAGCGGTCCACGCAGTGCTCCAGGCTGCCCAGCGGGCCGGAGCGGCGCGACCAGGTCGAGGCGTAGAGTCCTACCACCGGCGTGCCCAGCGTGGCGGCGAAGTGGGCCGGGCCGGAATCGGGTGCGACCAGGCAGGCGGCGCGTTCGAGCATTGCCAGCGACTGGCCAAGCGTGTCCTTTCCGATCAGGTTGACGGGTTCGTGCCGCATTGCCGACTCGATGGCCTCGCCGGTACGCTTCTCGATCTCAGACGGCCCGCCGACTAGGATCACCGGCCGGCCGGTGCTTTCGATCACCCAATCGGCGAGTGCCGCATAGCCGGTGACCGACCAGTTGCGCGCAGCATGGCTGGAGCAGGGGCTGATCAGCACCGCCCTGCCCGGCCGGGGTTGATGCTCGATCGCGAATTCCCGATCCTGTTCGTCGATCGGCGGCGCGCGATCGACCCCATCCGTGTCGGCGCCCAGCACCCGCGCGAAAGACAGCAGGGCTTCGGCCTGGTGCTGGAATGGTACTGCCGGAATCCGCTCGTTGATTACCAGCCCATGCCCCTCGCGGGCGCGCTCGGCGTCGAAGCCGATGCGCCGCTCGGCGCGCACCAGCGAGGCAATCAGGTTCGCGCGCGCCGAGACCTGGGCGTGCAGCAGCACGCCGAAACGGCGGCCGGCGAGCCGGCGACGCAATCGCAGCAGTCCGGGCATGCCGCCGCGCTTGTCGTAGTCGATGAACTCGACCCCCGGAAGATCACGAACCAACCGATACTCGCCCTTGCCTATGATCCATGTCAGCCGTGCGTCGGGCCACTGCAACTGAATGGCGCGCACCGTCGCGATACAGTGACAAACGTCGCCCAGGGCCGACAGCCGAAGCAGACAGATCGAGTCCGGCGCGCTCATTCAGGCGGGCATTGGACAGGGTTCGAAAATACAGGGAAAATCGCACGAATCATGGAAAGCATTCTACGGTCAGGCCCGCTCGAGATTCTGTTCGATTCACGGTTGGGCGCCAAACCGGAAACCGGCTGGTTCGATCCGGCCTGGTGGCGCTCGCGCGATGCGGTCATTGGCGAACTCGGCGGCCGCGGCCAGGCGCTTGCCGTGGAATCACCATGGGGCGAAGCCGTGCTGCGCACTTATCACCGCGGCGGCATGGTGCGATATCTGAGCGCATCAAGTTATGTATACACCGGCGCCGATCGTACGCGGCCGTTCGCCGAGTGGCGCGTCAACCGCAGGCTTCTCGATGCCGGATTGCCGGTGCCCGAGCCGCTGGCCGCGGCTTTCGAACGCCACGGGCCGTTCTACCAAGGCGCCCTGCTGACCCGTCTCATCCCCGATGCAGACCCGCTGCCGAAAGCCGCCGGTCGAATGGCGTCGCAGGACTGGAAGAACCTTGGCGAAATGCTCGGCAGTGCCGCAGGCGCCGGCCTGCGTCATCCGGATCTCAACGCCAACAATATTCTCATGGACTCGGCCGGAAAATTCTGGCTCCTCGATTTCGACCGCGCCTGGATCGCCGACCACGCCTTCGATCCCGGCCCGATGATCGGCCGCCTGCAGCGCTCTATGAGAAAGCTCGGCATAGCGCACGACGAATCGGCGCTCTGGGACGTCGTCCGGAACTGAATCGAATCGGAAAAGCAGCCGTAGATCGGGGTCGCATCCCCGACGCAGTCGTCGCAAAAAGCCTTCCTACAAAACCGCCCATTCCTGTCGCCCCGGACTTGATCCGGGGTCCGGCGGCTTTCTTGGATCGGGGCAAAAGACGCTGGATCCCGGCTCGAGGCCGGGACGACAGAAAAGGCTTCGGCCGAATATGCGCGCCGCGCGCTTATGCGGGCTACAAAACCGCGAGAGTTGTCTTCCGCCTTTTTCAGACGTCGTTGGCCGATTTCACGACCCGCGTGCCGAACAGAACATCGCAGATCGGCCAAGTGATATTGAAGTTCCCCTTCTGCATGATGGCCGGGTCGTGATGCGAAAGATGCAGTCGGCGCATCTTCTTGACGCCGGGCAGACGCATGATCCAGGAATCTTCGGCCTGGTGAAAGGCGAAGTGCAGTATTTCGTAACAACCGTAATAGCTCAGCGCCGTCATCACGAACAGCCAGGCGACGTTGCTCGAGAACAGCCAGGTCAGCAAGAACCCGACCGGCAGCGCGAACGCGATCGCGAAGAAAATCATCAGCATCGGCGGGAAAAGCACGGCCCGAAAATCGTCACTCGAGTCGAACTGCATAGCTTCATGGGTAAAGAAGCGATGGTGCTGCAGCGTGTGACGCTCGTAGATCATCCCCAATCCCGGTCGTCTGCGGTGCATCACGAAGCGGTGGCCCAGGTACTCGGCCAGGTTGGCGTAAAGGAACGTCAGCGGCACGACCAGCCATTCGAGCGGCTGCACGTTCTCCAGCCGCAGCGCACCGATTGCCAGCACGGCAAAGACAAAACCGAGGATCAGGGTGAAATGAAGCCTTCCCGAATAGCCATCGGGAATCAGTTCACGGCGATATCGGTCGCGGTACTCGGAAGTCTTGGCATCGATCATCTGCCAAGCCTGCCATGACCCAGGCGCTCGCACAAGGGGCCTGAAGTGAGAGGCCGGCGGGACGAGAATATACGTCGCCGCGCCGCAGCAGCAAGAGTAGCGAATAAGGCGGGTTACACTGAGAATCTGGAACGAATGGGCTAATTTCAATGAGTGAGCGAAACGCATCCCGACTGATGGTCGAATGCCTTGAAGCCGAAGGCGTCGACAAGGTCTTCGCCGTGCCCGGCGAGGAAAATCTCGACCTGCTAGAAGCGCTGCGCGAATCATCGATAGAAGTCGTGGTCACGCGCCATGAACAAGGTGCCGGCTTCATGGCCGCCTGCCACGGCCGCCTCACCGGCAAACCCGGGGTGTGCATGTCCACGCTGGGTCCGGGCGCAACCAACCTGGTCACCCCCGCGGCCTACGCCCAGCTCGGCGCAATGCCGATCGTGATGATCACCGGCCAGAAACCGATCAAGACGTCCAAGCAGGGGCATTTCCAGATTCTCGACGTGGTCGATCTGATGCGCCCGGTCACGCACTTTACGCGCCAGATCGTCTCGGCCGCCACCATTCCGTCCCGGGTACGCGAAGCGTTCCGGCAGGCCGAGGAAGAGCGGCCCGGCGCGGCGCACCTGGAGCTGCCGGAGGACATCGCGCGCGAATCTGCGGAAGATCTAAAGCCGCTTGTCGCCAGCCAGACTCGCCGGCCGGTGGCCGAGGAAAAGGCGATTGCGCGGGCGGTCGAGGCCATCCAGAACGCCAAAAGCCCGCTGATGATGTGCGGTGCCGGCGCCAACCGCAAGCTGACCTCAAAAATGCTCCGG